>Ga0209755_10000653_pt1 | contig 61240 bp, 50 predicted proteins | sample TergutCo191P1_FD_187301 | JGI IMG/M metagenome (GOLD analysis project Ga0209755, IMG submission 187301) | Cornitermes sp. P1 segment gut microbial communities from Petit-Saut dam, French Guiana - Co191P1 (SPAdes) (version 2) | ecosystem: Host-associated > Arthropoda: Insects > Digestive system...
TAACTGGCAAATACAAAGTTTATGCCAATTATAACAGTGCCCGTGTATTTGCATCTAAAGACCCGGTAACCGTTATGGCGGAAATTTACACAAAATACGCCGGCGAGGCTGAACAGCGGCGCATTGTATCTTTGCAATTGTCAAAGGAAAAAGATAATGATAGAGGCAGCAAAAGCGGAGAAAAAGTAGAAATTGCGGAGTTTGAGATTTGAATATGCCAAATAGAATGGCTATGTAACTGGGCATTAGGGTTAATATAGTATTTTTCTATTTTTATATTATGAAATTCTTTAAATTTCCATTAATTGTTGCTGTAATAGCAGTATTTATATTTGCAGCATTTGGCTTGCTCAAAGTTGTGCCGCCGGAGAAAGAAGCGCAACAGGAATATGCTGAGGCAGATTTTGTTTCCGACTTGATTTCGCAAGCACCTGTTGTGCAAGACTCTGTTGCTTTGGATTCCATTTTGCCGCAAGCTATGCTGCCGACTTTGAACATAGGCGGAAAAGAAAACGCCGATGTCTATTTGCAATCGCTTGACATACAAGTTGAAGTGACAGGAAACATCGCTTCCACTCGCTACACAATGGTTTTCAAAAACAGAACGCCACGCATATTGGAAGGAGAGCTAACTTTCCCATTGCCGGATGGACGCACTGTGACTCATTATGCGCTTGATGTCAATGGAAGAATGCGTGAGGCTGTGCCTGTGGAAAAAGCAAAAGCAACACAGGTGTTTGAAGAAATTCAGCAACGTGAACGTGTTGTTGATCCTGGAGTGCTTGAAAGAGTTGAAGGCAACAATTTCCGCACGCGCATTTATCCGTTTCCTGCAAATGGAACACGCACAATTTCAGTTGGCTACGAAGAAGAACTTGCGCTGGAAAGAGGATTGCTTTACTACCGCTTGCCAATGGCTTACAAAAACCCGCTTGAGAAATTCACGCTCAAGGCAACGGTTTTGAAAAACGGGCAAAAGCCGCTTGTGCCAAAATCTAACGATGAAATTCGCTTTGACGCAGCAGGAGAAAATTATGTAGCTTCATTTTCCAAAGAAAATTACAAACCTGCCCGCTCATTGATTTTCGCATTGCCATCCCCAGCCGATATTCCGCAGGTTATGCTGCAACCTGCGCAGGGGAGCCACTATTTTCTCGCATCGGTTGCGCCCAGAATGGCAACATATCCAAAGCAATGGAGCGATGACTTGGCAATTATATGGGATGTTTCATTGAGTGCCTCTAAGCGCAATTTGCAGCGTGAAATTGAAATGCTGGATATGCTTTTCGCAGAGAATAAAAACGCAAATATACATCTTTATTTTTTGAATAATAAATTCGTAAAAATTGAGAGCGGAAACTGGGATAAGCTTAAGAGCATTTTAGAAAGAGCAATTTTTGACGGCGGCACGGATTTTTCGCAAATTAACCTGGATAATGTTTTAGGGAATGAAATTTTATTTTTCTCCGATGGCATTTCAACTCTCGGCGATGCTGATTTCTTAAAAAACGCAAAACGCCCTGTGCATAGCATTGTTTCTTCTTCAGAAGCCGATTACAGCGCAATGAGGATGGTTGCTGGCAAAACCAATGGCAAATTTATCAATCTAAACGCTTTGTCTCCGAAGCAATTAAAAGATGAATTGCAGAATGAAACTTTGCAATTTTTGGGAACTGAGCACGGAAAAGAAATTCGTGAGGTTTATCCAAGCATGTCCATGCCCGTTCAGGGCAATTTTTCAGTGGCAGGCATTTTGGATAAAACCGATGCCGAGCTGACTTTGCTTTTTGGCTTTGGCAATAAAGTCGCAAAAAGAATAACGGTAAAATTAGAGGCTAAAAATTCCGGAATTTCGGCAGGCTCAACCCCTGATAATATATATAGAATTTGGGCGCAGAAAAAAATTGCGGAGCTTGATTTGAACTACGATAAAAATCGCAATGAGCTAACTAAGCTTGGAAAGCAGTTTGGCATTGTCACGCGAAACACATCGCTTATTGTGCTTGAAATCGTTGCAGACTACGTTCTCTACGACATTGAACCTCCTGACTCAGAACCCGAATTGAGAAATCAATATCATCGTGCGCTAAGAAACAAAGCAGCAGACTTTCTCCGTGCGGAACAGGATATGCTGGAATCTGCAGTTTTCGCAGCCAAAACTCTGAAAAAGTGGTGGGACAAAGATTTTTATAAAGAAGAAGTAGAAGAATTTGAATCTGAGGATTTAAACCCAGACATGAAACGTGAAGAAAAAAGAAATACAAAAAAAATGCAAGAGAAGCCTCGCAAACTATCTGGTGCCGGCGGGAGACCCCGTGTGCAAGAGCACCCGAATGATAAATCAGTGCAATTCGCAGAGGAGGATTATTATGTGAGCCTTCAATCACAGCCAACCATTACAATTAAACTTACTAGGCAAGATGCTGACTATTTGAGCAAATTGACAGGAAGAGCAGATGAAGATTATAAAATATATTTGGAAGCTAGAAATGATTATGCTAATTTGCCGACATTTTATTTTGATATGGCAGACTGGTTTTACGAACTTGGCGATAAAGAAAAAGCTCTTCGCATACTTACATCCATTGCAGAGCTTGAGCTTGAAAACGCATCACTTTACCGATTGCTCGGATATCGCCTCAAAGAATACGGCGAGTTTGCTTTGCAAAAATTTGTTTGCCAGCGTGTGATTCAGTGGCGGCCAATGGAACCGCAAAGCTACCGTGATTACGCTCTTGCCCTTGCAGACAACGGAGAAATGCAAGCTGCGCTTGACTCGCTCTACAGGCTGCTCACAAAACCTTATGCGGCAAATATCAATAGCCGTAGCAGGGGAATAGAGGAAATTGTTGTTACGGAAATAAATCGCATAATAGCTCTTAAACCCAAACGCTTGGATATTTCAAAAATTGATAAGCGCTTGATAATAAAAATCCCTGTTGATATTCGCGTTGTTATAAACTGGAATATGAACAACACCGATATTGACTTGCACGTTACAGACCCGATTGGCATGGAATGTTCTTATAGAACACAGGAAACTAACATAGGCGGGCGCATAAGCAACGACAATACGAGCGGCTATGGCCCAGAACAGTTTATGCTGAAAAAAGCTATAAAGGGAAAATACCAGATTTATGTGAATTATTACGGTTCCCGTGAATTTGCTACTGATGGTCCGTCAACGGTTATGGCAGAAATTTTCACAAAATATGCAGGTAAGGCCGAACAGCGGCGTGTTGTATCGCTGCAACTGTCAAGAATAAGGGAAAAAGGCCGTACAGGAAACTGGGGCCGTGCAGAATACAGAGGAAAAAGAAAAGTAGAAGTTGCGGAGTTTGAGATATGATAGTCAAGTATAAATCTTTTATAATGTTTATTTTGGGTTTTGCAATAGCTACCGGTATAAGCATTTATAAGCAGCACAAAGTTGCAAGCAATGCTAACACGCAAATATCAATTGCAAATACTGTAATCTCTGATTTACAGGAAAAACAAAAATCTTTGCAGTCAGCAAATAATTATTTGCATGATCAACTTTTGCAGTTGCAAAGCGAGCTTTCTAATTACGAGTCTTTAATTCAAATTGAAGATTAACGGTTTCGCATATAGGGTGGCGAGTAATATCCTCCGCAACAAAAGCCGCCCTATCCGCCGATAGCTCCCAGCTTGTAAGTTCTTTCGCCTTGCCCTGCTCAACTGCCACTATCACATAAGAATAAAAAGGCAATGCGTGGTCTTTGTCATAGTCAGACGGTGCCGCAGGGTGGTCTGGGTGCGAGTGATAAAAACCTATTACATCGAGTTTCATCGCTCTTGCGGTTCGCTCGGCTTTGAGCATATCTTCCGGCGTTATGAGAAAGCGGTGGTATTGCTCGCCGCCTTCTTGGGCGTTGATAATTGCTTCTGCGTGCTTGACGGTTTTGGCTCCAGAGTTGTCAATCTCGCCGATTAGAACGCCGCAGCATTCGTTGGGGTAAGCGTTTTCGCCGTCTGTGCGTATGATTTTTTCCTGCTCTGCAAATAGAGAAAGCATTATATATCCCTCCATAAAGGTTCAGACATGTAGCGATAGCCGTTGTCGCACAGTATGGTTGCAATGCGTGAGCCTGCGGGCAGAGTTTTTGCAAGTTCTGCTGCTGCGTGCACATTTGCGCCGGAGCTTACGCCTACAAACAAGCCTTCCTCAGCCGCCAGCCGCCGAGCCATTTTATATGCGTCTTCGGTTTTGACCGCTACTCGTGCATCAGCTATGCTTTCGTCAAAAATTTTCGGTTTTATGGTTGCGTCCATGAATTTCATTCCTTCCAGTCCGTGAAATGGTGAGTCGGGTTGCATTAGCACTACTTGAATGGATGAGTCGTAGTCTTTTAGTCTTTTGGATACGCCCATAAAAGTTCCAGATGTGCCTGTTCCTGCTACGAAATGCGTTGGCTTACATGCTTCGTATAATTCTACGCCTGTTGTGTCGTAATGCGTTTTTGGGTTTTCAAAGTTGTCGTATTGGTTTGGAAAGAAGTATAAATCAGGTTCGCTTTCTGCTTTTTCAATTGCGGCTCTGTATGCTCCGTCTGATCCTTCAAGCGGGCTGGTTTCTACAATTTCCGCACCGTAGGCTTTGATGATTTTTTTTCTTTCTGCGCTTGCATTTGCCGGCATAAAAAGCTTTACCTTGAATCCGAGTGCCGCTCCGAACATAGCATAAGCTACGCCGGTGTTTCCGCTGGTGGAATCCAAGATGATTTTTTCTTTTGTAAGCGCTCCCGTGCGAATGCCGTGGAGTATCATTGCACGTGCCGCCCTGTCTTTAACCGAGCCGCTCGGGTTTAGGTATTCGGCTTTTGCGAATATGGGGGTATTGGAAATGTTTTTCAGTTCCAAGACGGGAGTTTTGCCTACTATATCAAGGATGTTGAGTGTCATAGGATAAATATAGCAATTTGATATGTTTAGTATGTGTTGTTGTGGCTTTAGGGGGAGGGTCATGTTTGTGTTTTCTACAATGCCCACACAACCATAAACCTGTCCGGTAGCACAACTAGCGAAACCTTGCGATTCTTGTCCTTTTCAATAAAATGCCGTGACACGGTTTTGCCAACCGCATAACCGAAAAACGCACCGGCCCAGCCGTCTGACAGCCAGTGAATATTGGTGGAAACGCCAACTGCCATATAAGTTGCATAACCATACAAGCCTATAGCCAGCGGAATATTATCCGGGTAAAATTCCGTCAAGGTTGCTGCCATTGCCCACGCCGCAGAAGTATGGCCGCTGGGCCAGCCGTCAAAAGGCACTCGCTCAAAAAATCCGAACTTCCAGTCTCTGCTGAGTTCTTCGCTTTCCTCACGCCTGTCGTCACCCCAAATATGCGGTTCCTTGCGGCTTGTGAGGGCTTTTATTCCGGTTGTTAAAGCAGTTGAAATTATAGTTGCCTGCATAAGCGCAACACCGGCAGTTTGTATTTTTGAATCTTCATTGTAATACCCGATTCCGTATAGGGAAAGCGGTACTAGAACAGGGCCAATGCCACCTGTCATAACAGCAGGGGCTCCGGCATTTGGAACCCAATCATTGTTGTAAGCATATTGCCTGAACTTCCAATCACCGCCTGTTTGAACAATAGCGTAAGTTCCGCCAATCATAAGAGCCGAATTTAATCCGTAATTGAATATAAACGTTTTGCCGGAGTTTATAAAAATTCCATCAAAAATTCTCAAAAAAGAAACCGAAGTATATTTTACGCTATCTGCGGGGCCATCGCCGTGTTCCATGTCTCCATTGGACATTAAATTTGCTGCGTGTGAGCAAATGAAAAGGGCAAGAATTAATATACATACAGGCTTTGAGTTCATCTTTATTTAATTTACAAATTTCTGTAGTGGTAGCGAGTAAGTTTATATATCATACCTCCAGAATTCCATTTGATCCAATTCCCTGTCTGCGGAAATGTTGCGGTTGTTTTTGTATTGCAGCTCGGGATTTTTTACGCTCACTCGCGTGTTTTCCGGAACGGATTTTACAATAAAAGCATTGCCGCCTATCACCACGCCTTCGCCGATTACAGTGTCGCCGCCTAAAATTGTTGCGCCGGAATAAACCGTGACATTATCGTTTATGGTCGGATGGCGTTTAGTGCCTTTGATGTCTTGCCCGCCCTTTGTGGATATCGCTCCAAGCGTCACTCCTTGATACAGTTTCACGTGGTCGCCAATAACGGTGCTCTCGCCAACAACTATGCCGGTGCCGTGATCCATACAAAAGTATTTCCCTATCGCTGCTCCCGGATGAATGTCAATGCCGGTGGTGCTATGAGCGTGCTCGCTCATTATTCTGGGAATAAGCGGAACTGACAGCAGATAAAGTTCATGCGCAATCCTGTGAACCATCCCTGCATAAATGCCCGGATACGACATTATGATTTCCGCCTTACTGTATGCGGCAGGGTCGCCGTTATACACAGCCTCAACGTCAGTTTCCAGTTTTTCCTTGATGGCGGGTATTTTTGAAATGAATTGGAGAGTTATGTTCAAAGCGGCTTTTTCAACTTCGCTTTGAGTGCTGTTTTTATATTGCAAATCACTGCGCAACGCAAACTCAGTTTGAATAGCAATGTTTTTGGAGATTTTTTCCAGCGCAGAGCTTATGTTCTCATTTTCGAACACCTCCGGGAACAATATGCGCTGTAATTCTACAATTACATCCACAATCACAGCTTTAACAGGCTGTTTAGGCAGGGCACTTTGCTTGTTGATGAGCTTGGCTACCCGCTCTATTTCTGTTGCAACGATATTTGTCATGGGGTAAAATATAGTAAATTGGTATGTTTAGTATGTATTAGAGCTTGAGGGGGAGGCTGCTATATTGCACTTTAATTAATAAGAATAATGCCCTATTATTTTCCAGGCAAACAAACAGTCTTCAACTATTTGACCGCCGCCTATGTTGTGAAGAACAGAGCGAGGGTTGTCTAGCACTATGCCTATGTGGAGAACACCGCCGCCCAAATCCCAGCAAACAATGTCTCCGGGCTTGTAGTCCGCAGGGTTGTCTGTTATCGGCAAAGATTTTCCTTTTCTGGAAAAGAATGTCATTAGATTGGGAACTCTTCTGTGGTCAATGTTTGGGTCCGGTTTGCTCATTCCCCAATTCCTGGGATATATGCTAAAATTAGTTTTCATATCTTCATGAACTTCTTTTTGCAAATCTATGCCCAATCCTCTATATGATCTTATAACAACATCTGTGCAAACTCCTGTGCCTGGATCAACATCTCCCATAGGATATTTTATTTTTACATAAGCTGGATCATATACAATTTTGCGATTTATTATTTTCTTTGCGGCTTTTACAAGGGCAGGATTTTGCCTAAATGAATTTACATTTCGTATTGTAACGCTGCTTAACTTATAGCCATTGTCGGTTCGTGAAAAATAAAAATTATTGTCATTACTTTTTGGAACAGAAATTATTATTCCAATTTCAGAATGAGCTTCGCAATTATCAGAGTCTCTATATGTTGAAATATAATACTTATTATTTGGGTTTAACATCGCAGATAATTCATTTTTCAGGACATCAAAATTATCTTTTGCAAACTGCCGCCCATTGCTTTCTCCCTGATAAAGAATTGAGTTCCATGCAATTATTTCTTGCATTGCGTCCATCAATTTTTCAGGTGTCAAATTTGCTAGCAATTCGCCAAATAGCCATCGCTTAAACTCTCTTTCATAGACTATAAATGAATAATAGCCACCGCCTTTCGCCGGAAAAGATACTCTCGTTGTATCCTTATGAGGAACTTCTGTTTTTTCTACCGAGAAAAAATTTAGTTCGTACGTATCCATCTCGCTGTCATCGGCGGCTGCAAAAAAATCTTCTATCAAAATATTATTCAACGTGTCAATAAGCAGTCTTTTCCCGCCTACAAATGGATTGTGATCACTGTCATCGTTTTCCTTATATTTTCGTTCAGCACCTTTAAGTGCTATCATCATTCCGCCTCTTACGTTGCTCAAAGAGTTATACTCGGCTGGAATAACAACATTTCCATTCCTGTCAAATAATCCATAATTTTTGGTTTTAGGGTCATTGAAGAGAATAAAACCATTACATTCGTAAGCAATAGTATTTTCAAAATAATAAACGCTGTCCCTTCCTACAATTTTCCCATTTTTTGTAAGATAATAGCGTTCCCGTTTGTTATTTTTTGCATCAAAATTTGAAACGGCAATTATATTACTAAAATTGTTGTGAGAAACCATGTCAAATTTCGGTTCTATTTTTACCACTCCGTTTTTATCTTTATAACCAATTTTGGTTGAATCTTCATTCCAAAACGAAGTCCAAATATCGTTGCCTTGCTCTGCTGGTACAGTTTTTTTGTCGCAACCCATTGTCAGAGCCGGAATTTGCAAAAGCAGCAGGAGTGGCAGGAATATGTAATGTGACATAAATCGGAGTAGCCGGATTCGAACCGACGACATGCAGCTCCCAAAGCTGCCGCTCTACCAGACTGAGCTACACTCCGTTTAATTTATGCCTTGCCCAAAACCAAAACGCTGTTGTGGCCACCGAACCCGAACGAATTTGAAAGAGCATATTCAAATTTGTGCTCAACAGTTTTGCCTTTGCAGCAATCGAATGGAATTTCAGGGTCTTGATTTTCCAAGTTGAGAGTTTGGTGCAGTTTTTGCTCCATAAGAGATTTTATAACAACAATTGCTTCCATTCCGCTTGCGGCACCGAGCATGTGGCCGGTCATGGACTTTGTGCTGTTTATTTTCACATTGTCTATTTTGCCGCCAAAAGCTTTGAAAATTGCTTTGCACTCGGCCACGTCGCCTCTTGGGGTACTTGTGCCGTGCGTGTTCACGTAACCTATCTGCGAAATGTCTATTCCGGCATCTTTCAATGCCAAAGAAATTGCCAAATTAACGCCTTCGCCGTCTTCTCTGGGGGCGCTCATGTGGTAAGCATCTCCGCTCATTCCGTAACCGGAAAGGCGTGCAAGAATTTTTGCGCCTCTTTTTTTTGCGTGGCTAAGAGATTCCAAAACCAAAATTCCGGTACCTTCGGAAAGCACAAAACCATTGCGGCCTACATCAAAGGGGCGGCTGGCTTTTGAAGGCTCTTCGTTGTTTGTGGAAAGAGCTTTCATAGATGCAAAACCTGCAAGCCCAATGGGGCAAACAGCTTCTTCTGTGCCGCCGGCAATAACAATGTCTGCCCTGCCGAGGCGAATTTGATCGGCTGCGGTGATGAACGAGTGGTTAGATGTTGCGCAAGCCGAAACCGGACTCCAATTGGGGCCCATCCAGCCTGTGCGAATAGCTATTTCGCCGGCTACCATGTTGGCTATGGCTTGAGGAACAAAGAAAGGAGACACTGCACGAGGCCCTTTTGTGCCTAAATTCAATGAACTCTCATAAAAAATTTCCATTCCGCCCATGCCAGAGCCTACTATAACGGCTGCCCTTTTAACATCCACTGCGGTTTTAGAGTCTTCTATGCCGGCCATTTTGAGAGCCGTTTCCGCAGAATGCACCGCATATTGAGTGCTTCTGGATATGCGTTTGCGGTCACGCTCGCTGTAATATGGCGAGGCATCGAATTCTTTTATTTGCCCGGCGAACTTAACGGGATAAGCTTCCGTATCAAAACGATCAATAGGAGCTATGCCCGACTTTCCGGCCAAAAGATTATTCCACAATTCATCTGGTGTGTTGCCTAAATCCGTAACACAGCCCATTCCTGTAATAACTACTTCTTCCATAGGGTGTAAAATATAGAAATTTTTTTGGAAAATTTCAAGGGATTATATTCAATATAGCTACACCTTCACTCTTTCTTGAAATGCTCTTAGCATTGTAACATCGTCTATAAACTCCAAATCGCTGCCTACAGGGATGCCTCTGGCAAGCCTTGTGCGGTTGCATGGGGAATTTGCGAGAAGGCGGTCTATGTACAAAGAAGTGCTTTCTGCTTCCGGGCTTGAACCCAAGGCTAAAATTAGTTCTTTTACGCTTTCGCCAGCAATGCGCTCCATAAGTTTAGGAATGTGCAAAGACTCCGGTTTTATGCCATCCAACGGCGAAAGAACGCCTCCAAGCACAAAATAAAGGCCCTTGTACACGCCGCTGCTCTCAAAAGGCAAAATATCGCTTGCTCTTTCCACAACACACAGCAATGCGCTGTCTCTTAGCTGGTCTTCGCAAATCGGGCAAATTTCGTTTTCTGAAAACCCATAACAACGTGCGCAATTAACGAGTTTGTTTTTGGCGTTTATAATTGAGTTTGCCAAGCTTTCCATTTTTTCCCTATCTCCGGAAAGCAAATGAAAAGCAAGCCTTCGAGCGGTTTTTCGCCCTATGCTTGGGAGTTTTGACAATTCCTGCACCAGTGATTCCAGTGCAGGGGGAGACGAATTAAGCATTTCCCTTTTCGGTTTCTTTCAAGCTTTCCTTAATGGTTTCCATTACGCTTTTCTTGGTCTCTTCTGTTACCTGTTCAGCGGAAGTTGCGTTCTTTGCAGCTGCTTGTTCCAGCAATTCATCGAACTTTTTCATAGCCAAATTGTAAGTGTCGTTGAAAAGCTTCGCCGAAGGTCCCGGCAAATCGCCTAAATCTTTCTTTGCAAGCTTAAAGCCTTTTTCAACGGCGGCACGCATTTGCTCTATGTATTCTTCATCGGAAAGTTCCGGTGCAAGCCCACGGAAGCTCATCGCAAAATCTATCATGCGTTGAGAAGTGTTTTCGGCATTCCAGTACTCCGGAACGTCGGCTGCTTTTACTTCTTCTCCTTTGTTTAGCGCAGAGAGATCGTATAGAATGGAATCGCTGTTGTATTTTGCAAATTCCACGCCGGCAGCTTTTAAAGCGCCTTTTGCTTCGTGTATGGTTTGCATTAGCGCATTGCGAATGCTGCCCTGAAAGGCATCCATATCAAAGTTTTTCCATTCACCTTTGCCTCTCCCCTTTGTTTTTTCGGCTGACTGTGCAGCTTCGCTTATGTCCAAAGTGTCTTCCGGAGTTATTCCGTCTTTCTTGCCTTTTGGGACATTAGGGTTATGGGCGGCTTCATGTTGTGATTCATGTTTGCCGGTTTTCCGGGTTTTTTCCGCATTTTGGGCGGGTTCGTAGCTTTTAGCTGCGGCAGAATTAATGTTGAAATTCATAACAAGCTCCTTTTTTTAAGAATATCGGTATTTTTTGCCTAAAACTTTAACTATTTTTCTTTTTAAACACAAAACCGCTTATAAATAGCAGAGCTATCCCTATTGTAACCCAAGAATCTGCCAAATTAAATGTTGGCCAGCGCTCAAAGATTATATCGGGGAAATCTGAGTCTATAAAGTCCACAACCTTGCCAATGCGCAGGCGGTCTGCAAAATTTCCAAGCGCGCCGGAAATAATGAGGGCTATGCCTAGTTTGGAAAGATAATCTTCTTTGGGCAAGCCTCTGAAAAACCAAACTGCCCCCGAACAAGCTATCACTACCATAATGCCAAAGAAAATCGTAGGGGAAAGCCAAGGCAAAATGCTCTGCGGTTTCATGGAAAAAGCGGCGTTTTCGTTATATACGAGCGTAAACCTGAGCAAATCGCCTATAACAGGCACGCTCCAGCCAAGAGAATGGGAATCTGCCCAGAGCTTGGTAACCTGGTCTAAAATAAAAGCCACTACGGCTATAATTACATAGATACGAGTTTTCATTTGGGGGTAATCTAGAAATTTCTATATTCACATTCATGACTTTTGTGCTTATTTTAATTTCCATTGCCGGCCTCGCAGCTTGCGGGTTTTATTTTTTGAAAAACTTAAAAGCAATAGAGTTAAAAAACCAAAGCGAAAAATCTGCGGCAAAAAGAATTCTCAATTATCCGTTCACAATAATATGGTATAGCTACTTACTAATCTTTTTTATCTGCCTTACAATTAATAACATTTAATATTTTTTTCGGAATATCCGTGTTGTCCATTTTGCCTGCGAACAATTCGCTGCCTGCGCCTATGGCAAACACGGGAACAGCCTCTCCTGTGTGCCCGCTTGTAGTCCAAGCTATTTCCCTGTTGTTCCCTAAAGCTATGCCGCCGGTTCCGTGGTCGGCTGTAACTACTATAAGCGTTTCGCCCGGGTGCTTTTTGTAAAAATCAAACGCAACCGCAACCGCCTTTGAAAATCCTGCCATCTCTTTAACCACGCCTTCCCCGTTGTTATCGTGCGCAAACCAGTCTATTTTGCCACCTTCCACCATAAAGAAAAAACCATGCGTGTTATCAAGCTTTTCAATGCCAATGCTTGTAAGCTCGGCAAGAGTCCAAACATCGTTATTCGATATCAATATTTTTTTGGAAGGCTCTGCCTGTGAGAGTTCTTCTTTTGTGTAAACTATGGCGTAATCGGCTTGGACTATCTTCTCATTAACATCTTTTGGCTCTAAGAATTTTTCACCTGCGAAGAAGTCAAAACCGGAGGGTGCAAGCTGGGAAGCTATGGAATGGTAACTATTGCGGCTGGCATCGTTTGCATAAAACGCAGCCGGAGTAGCGTGATCAATGGAAACGGTTGTAGCAATGCCAACTCTGTGCCCAGCCTCCTTAAAATCAAAAGCTATGCTCTTTAACGGTTTGCCGGATGTATCTATGGCTACCATGCCGTTGTTGGTTTTAACACCGGTGGCAAGTGCTGTGGCTGCAGCCGCCGAGCAAGTTAAGTAAGAATCGGCTGAATGGGTTGTGGCCATTCCCATTACGGGAAACTGCGTGAAAGACATTGGGGTAAACGCTTCGGCAACAGAAACATGCGCAAAACCCATACCATCGCCTATAAACAGAAACACATTCTTTGGCTTAGGCTGAGGTACATGGCTCAAATCATGAGATGCGCAAGCGCATATTGCAATTATAACAGCGGTGGCAACAATAAATGTGAATTTACGCATAAAGGAGAAAGGTAGAAATTACTATATTCCAACCATGCGTTTTTTACAATTCTTATTGCCGGCACTAATGCTTTGCGGCGTGGCTCTTGCCACAGATGTCTCTTTTGAAGGAACTCTGGAGGCAGATTATGCAAATTACCTTGAAAGAAATTTTACGGTGAATAATGCCGCAAATCAGGACTTGCGCTTGAAAATGAATGTAGACTTAGATGAGAATGTGCGTGCAGTCGTTGGGATAGCCTCTGTTAGCACATATATTGGCCCAAATGGTGCCGAATACTCAAGAATTCGCCACAGAGACTATGCTACCTCCTCAGGCTCGGAAGAACGCTGGAGCCCTTTTATGTTCGATGGAATTTCCATAGAATGGACAGTTAAAAAAGATTTGACATTCATTTTCGGCGATATGTTTTATTCTTTCGGCAGCTTTAACTACCACTATTGGCGTAACCCCAACTACTATGCGGCAGTTTTAACAACGCAATCCATGCGTGGCTTGGGCGTGCGTTTGGGCAAAGATGGCTACATATATATTGGCGCACCGGATTCAAACGGCAAAGCAGGCCGCATTGCCGCAAGCTATGCCATACCTATTTTAGATCAGGCAAATCACAAGTTTGTGCTGAACCCAATGCTGGACTTAAACAAAGGCGGAGGCCGTGACCACAATTACACCGTGGGCTTAGACGCAAACTACTCTCGCAGTTACACAGATTTTAACTACATAGTTCGTGCAATTTATGGCCTTCACCCCAGCAAAGACAATTATGTAAACACATTTACGCTTGAGCCAAGTTTTAACTACAAGAAATTCAGCTTGGCAGCCACTTGCTACTGGGCACTCCTCTCCGACGAAGACAGCGAACACGATGTTCCTATTACAGTAGATGAAACTTATGCGTCCGATGAAAGGTTGTTTTACTTGGAACCTTCGTATAGCATAAATAAACACTTTAGCATAGGCCTTAGCGGTGAATGGCACACCCCCGGCGAAGAAGACGATTGGTATTTAATAGCCATCAATAATTATTTGTACCCAACAGCAAATGTGAATTTAAACTTTTGGCTTGGGCTTTCCATAACGGAAGGGCCTAACTACCCAAGCTTTGGCATAAGCTCTTCAGTTAAATTCTAAAGTGCTGGTTTCTCTTATAGTTGCGGTTTCCGATAACGGAGCAATAGGAAAAGACAATAAACTTCCTTGGCATTTGCCCGCAGACTTGCGTTTCTTTAAGCAAACAACTCTTGGCCACCCAATTATAATGGGCAGAAAAAATTTTGAAAGCATAGGCCGTGCCCTTCCCGGCAGAACGAACATTGTTTTAACAAAGAACCCGAATTTTTCAGCGCCGGATGTAATCGTTGCAAATTCGTTAGATGCCGCATTTAAAATCTCTCATGCCGGCGAATGTTTCATAATAGGCGGTGCGGATATTTACAAACAAGCACTCCCATTTTGCAAAAAGCTATACATAACAAGAGTGCACGGAATTTTTGAAGGCGATACTTTCATGCCTGAATTTGAAAAACAGTTTCGCAGAATCAGTTGCAAGAACAATCTCAAAGATGAAAAGAACCCCTACGACTACGATTTTGAAGTGTGGATAGCAGATTAGTAAACGCTAAAAAAGTCGTTATGCTAGTGGTCAGTGGTTATTTTCACCGATTATTATCAAACCCAAACTAACAGGCTCGCCTTTTAAGTCCAAATAGCTTTCCAGAAAAAGCCTTGTTGAAAGCGGTGTTATGCGTAAATCGAGCATTGTGCCGCCTTCGTGTATACTCTTTTTGCCGTATTTAAATATCCAAAACTGTTTTCTTTCATATTCAAAACGATTATCATAGCCGTTCCAGCCCCACTGAGTTTTTCCGTCTTCGCTTTGATTGTAAGTGCATATATCTCTTGAGTCGCAGGAAAACGAAGCTGTTTCGCTATACTTTTTATTCCATTCTCTGCTAAAAGCGCAACTCTTAAGCGTTATGCCACTCAAAACATCGTTAATTGTAAAAACATCAAGTTCAATGCTTTTCACCATATTCCAAACTTTCAAAAGAATAGCGTAAGCTTCTATGTCTCCCGGGCATTCGCCCGTTAGCTCTACGCCTTGATGCGCTTTGAGGAGAGCCATCTGCAAATCGATTGGAATGGCATCGGGGATTTTGCTTTTCTCAATATCTTCCAGAATTTTTTTTGGCGGCACAACAAGGATTCTTCCTTCTTCATCCGAAGTAGCATAGCCAATCTCATCCTTCACTTGGTTTATGCACTGTTGAACGTGGATTCCTACAATGTTTGAACCTCCCGAAACAAAATCTACTCCTATTGACAATTCCCAATTTTTTGCATCTGTGGTTTTTGAAAAATCACAGAAACTCTCTTCACGAATACCGTCTATGTAAATTATATTCACACGCAGTTTTGTGCTCAAATTCTTTTCGTTTCTCAAATTTTCAATGCTCCATAAACCGGGATTAGCCGCTAAAAGGTCTGCAAACGCCATATCTCCGTTAAGAGCCGGCAAAAGAGAATCTGCTTTGGCATTTTTTTCGGACATAAGATGCGAATAGCTTGTTTTGATATCCGGGTTTTCAAACAAAATCCGCTTGCTGTAATCCCTGCTAATCATTTGCGGCACTGCGGCACACAAAAACGAAGCAAAAAGCAAAAAGCAAAAGCGAAACATATATGGGGCAAATTAGTAAATGATGAAAAAGTTGTTAGGCTAGTGGTTAGTGGCTAGTAGCTAGTGGTTTTTCATAAAAAATGCACTTTTTTTGCATTTCTTCATTTTTTTTGATTTTTTTTGCCTCGAAGAGCGTCTAATAGAGTAGAATCAAAAAAAATGGAGGTTCTATTTATGGAAAAGCCAGAAGAAATGGTTATAGGCAAATACGCAAAACTGACGCTCGACTTCACATTCAAGAAAGCGTTCGCAAGCGAAGAGGACAAAGACCTGCTAATAGCGCTGCTAAACGCCTTCCTAGAGCGCAAGCTCGCATACCCAATAACAGACGTGCTAATCAAGAACCCATACATACAGGGGCAAACAATCGACAGCAGAGGCTCGATTCTGGACATAAGATGTCAGGATGCCGCAAACAACAGCTTCATCGTTGAAATGCAGATGTCCAAGCAGGCATACTTCTTCAAAAGGTCATTGCTTTACTCATCGCAATCAATAGTCAGCAGCGCAAAAAAGGGTGAAGGCTACGATTTCAACTACCCGAATGTGTATTCACTCAACTTCCTTGATTTTGATGTTGACATTGGCGACAACAGAAGCAATGTTGTGCAATACGTATCTTTTTCCGATGAGGACTGCCCTGCCACGAGGTATGAATACGTTAACCTTGTTTTTGTGAGGCTTCCCCGTTTCAGGAAGAGCATAGAGGAATGCGAAAGCTTGCAGGACAAGCTTCTATTCTCTCTCCGCCATGCCCACGAGTTGGATTCTCCTCCAGAGCAGCTTAATGGGAACCTGTTTGACAGACTGTTCATGGTTGCCAAAATTTCTAACTTCACAGATATGGAGCTATCCCAATACGTATCCCGTGCCATGTTCAGAGCAGACCGCAAGGGCGAAATAGACACCGCCAGAGATGAAGGCATCGCCATTGGCAAGAACGAAGGCATTGTTATTGGCCGCCAGGAAGGCGAAGCCCGTCTTTTGCAAGCGGCACGGCAAATGAAAGCCAAAAGTTTTGGTGTTTCTGTAATTTCAGAGATAACCGGCCTGCCGAAAGAAGATGTTGAGCGGCTGTAGCGCTTCCCCACTCCCTACTAGCCACTAGCTTAGAAAGTTAATCTGCACTTACTAAATTATATTCATGCGTTATATATTTCTTACTCTCGTTCTTGCGTCCTTTTCTTTTGCGCAGCCTCTTAGCCTTGGCAAACCTAACGAAGAAAAGGTTCATTCACCTTGGTTAAACATTGGCATTGGCATGGGCATTTTAAGCCCGGCTTCCAGCCCAAAATATGAAAAACAGGCATCTGCTTTTGTTAACCCGTCTTTTTTGGTTGGTATTCAGTTTGCAGAGCTAACGGCTTTAACATTTGAATTTGACTTTACCGCTCCTCACGGCGGTGTTGGTGGCTGGGTTGGCCTTGAGCAGCAGTTTATGGAAACTGAAATAACACCATTTGCAGAGTTTCAGGCTGGAGCCAGATATCCAGGCTCTCATAAAAGAAGCGGTTCCGTGTTTGGCCCGGCAGGCAGTTTGAACGGTGGTTTCATATTCTTTAGAGAAAGCCCTTTTCGTGTTCGTTTGAAATGCGGTTACGAAATGATTTTAAACGATGACTACGATATGTCCTGGAATGCAGAAGTTGGATTCCTGTTTGCTTTTGGCCGCCCTGGATTGCAAGAAATAAGGGTGGACTAATATGAAACAACTCGCTCTGTTTTTCCTGCTTGTTTCTACTGCTTTTGCTGCTAAAGACACGCTTTCATTTGTGGCCGTTGGCGATATTATGATGGGTTTGAATTACCCGGACAAAGCCCAGGTTTTGCCTTCGCAAGACGGAGCACTCACATTTGCCAGCGTGCAGCACATTTTGCAAAACGCAGACATAACTTTTGGCAATTTGGAAGGCGTTATGCTGGATTCCGGAGGCAGCCCGAAAAAATGTTCAAATCCGGATGTTTGCTATGTTTTCAGAATGCCGGAAAGATATGTTACTCATTTGAAAAACGCAGGTTTTGACATGTTGAGCATTGCGAACAACCATTCCGGGGACTTCGGCGATGCCGGGCGCAAAAAAACAGTGGAAGTCCTTAAAAACGCCGGAATAGGCCATGCAGGTTTTGAAGGCACTGCGGAATCGTACATTTTGGAAAAAGACGGCGTTCGCTACGGGCTTGTGGCTTTTGCGCCAAACACCGGAACTGTGCGCATTAACGATTTGGACAAAGCAAAAAAAATACTTGCGCACTTAAGAGAAAATTCAGACATTGTTATTGCAAGCATGCACATTGGCGCAGAAGGCAAAGGCCAAACCCGCATAACACGCAAAACAGAAATGTTTGTCGGCGAAAACCGAGGCAACCCTTATGAATTCGCTCGTTTCGTAATAGATAACGGCGCAGACATGGTGTTTGGCCACGGCCCGCACGTTGCAAGAGCAATAGACCTCTACAAAGGGAAGTTCATAATATATAGCTTGGGAAATTTTGCCACAAACACGAGCGTGAACATAACGGGTGTTAGCGGTTATGCTCCGATAGTGAAAATAAAGACCGACCGCAAAGGCAATTTTCTTGAAGGCGAAATTTTTTCCGCAATTCAGCAAGGTGAAAACGGAGACCGTAGGCCAATATTAGATTCCACAGGGGCTTGCATTAAAGAAATAAAAAAGCTAACAGAAGCAGACATTCCCGAAGCAGAGCTTATTCTAAAAGAAACCGGAAAAATCTGTTTGAAAAATTCTCCGGGATGCAAATAGTAGTCTGTCAGAACCGGATTTACTATATTCTTATTTTCATGGGAAAAATATTTGTCACATTCTTGTTGTTATCGGCATCTTTTGTGTTTGCAAAGGCGACTGCCGTTATAACTCTTGAAATGCCTGTTGGCGCACGCCAGCTTGGCCTTGGTGAATCTGGCGTGGCTCTTGGCAACGATGGCTACACGCTCTATTACAATCCTGCGGGTTTGGCTTTTGGGCCTTTGGCAAACGAATGGGAATTGTCACGTGCAACGAAGTGTGCTATCGGGGCAACATTACGTGGTTGCCCCGATGGCACGCAATATTATACCGCATTTGCAGCTCGAAATCGCAGAGGCTTTTTAACTCGGAATGAGGTTTGGGCTGGAACTGTAGAAGGAATTCTGCATTTTGATGGTCAGGTTTGGCGAGAAGACTTATCTGTTCCTTTGGAAGGAAGCGCAAAACTGCGAGATGTTGTGAGAACTTTTATAGGATCGGAAAGAAGTCTCGATTCCATATCCGGCGTAGTTCGCAACCACAACGGCGTAAAAACTCTCGGAGAAGAAGAGCTTTTGGTTGAGGTAAAAATCCCTTTTTCGGTAATGATTAAAGACACTGTTACCGCAATGCTCTACGAAACACGCACGGAAAAACTTTGGATAGGAACAACAAAAGGCTTGTTCCGTTTTGATGGCAGGGGCTTTAAGGATTTCACATCAGAGTTTGGCGTTCGCAGAGTCACTGCGCTTGCAAACCAGGGCGCAACACTTTGGATTGGAACAGACAACGGTATTTTCGCTTACAGAAACGGGGCTTTTGAGCAAAGAGGCGCTGTTTTGCCATCTCAAAAAATAAACACCATAGCCTGGCACGAAATGCGCAAAGAACTTTACGTAGGAGTTGAAGGGGCTGGCATTGCCCGCTTGAACCCAAAGCAAAACGATAACGACAAAGACAAGTGGAGTGTGTTCACGCTGCAAGACGGCATCATGGATTTAAGCCCTAAGACAGTAGCTATAGACAGCTCCGGGCATATATGGGCTGCGCATAAAGAAGGTTTGTCGCATTTCAATTTGCGTAGATGGGAACAGATTCGTTTTGAAAACAATGAGGTTCACAGCATTACTGTTGCGGAGAACGGCGCAATTTGGATAGGCACAGACAAAGGTGCTTGGAATTATTTGCCTGAATATGCAACTCCAAGCGGTCGCAAAAGCGAAATAGAACAGCTTAGGAGCGAGACGGAAAATATTCAAGGTAAGTGGACTCACTACCACAAGGGCAACGGACTTGTTAGCAATAGAATCTGGAGCTTGCTCTCCTTGGGCAATGATTTATGGTTGAGTTCCGGTGCTGGCGTTGAACGTTACCATGCTGCGCAGAGGCAGGTTGCGTTTTTTTATGAAAAGCTTTTGCCGGTTTTGAATCTCCCCGATCTTTACCATTTATACACAGGTATTACATTTCCAATCGGGGACTGGGGAACTTGGGGCTTATTTGTGAATTTTATAAGCTTTGGAGAAACAACCGTAACTAATGAAAATACGGAAGCGGTGACATCTTTCAATAGTTCCGAAACGGTTATCGGCCTAAGCTATGGCACAAAGTTGAATAAACAATGGGGTTTAGGTTTAAGTTTTAAATTCTTTTATTCTGCGCTCAGTTCCGGAGCGGCACTCGGCGAAGAAGATGCAACAACGGCGAGCTATGCCGTTGACATTGGTATTTTAGGCAGAGATTTGTTGCTGGACGGTTTGCGGCTCGGAGTTGTGCTTGCAAACATTGGCCCTAATGTTTATTATGTAGATAAATCAAACGATGATCCTATTCCCTTAACCTGGCGATTTGGGCTTTCTTACGATTTGCTGAAACTTCCTGACCACCGCATAACATTAAATACAGATTACAACAAAACGGTTGTTTATGAAAATTCAAAAGGTGAAGCACAACCGTTTTACATTTCAGCTTGGAAAGCCTGGTTTTATCCGGATCTTGCCAAAGATAGCGACAAAGCTGTTGATACATTCAAAAAATCTTTTCGGGAAGGCGTTGTAAATCTGGGTGCAGAATATGTTTATGCCGGCACCATTGCCTTGAGGATAGGCTATTTGCATGATGAAACAGGTCAAAGGCAAGAATTGGATGTAGGCCTTGGAGTTATGCTTTCCGATATGATGCAACTCGATATTTCAAGCATTCAGAATGTGAGCAATCGAGAAGGTGTTAGAGATGGGCAACTCAGATTTTCGGGCCTGTTCAGATTTTAATTGTATTTAATATTTTTCTTATACCATGCGAAAGGGTCTAGAGCCTTGTATTTTATAATCCCTATTGTGCGGTTTCCGTTTTCAGTTATTTCTCCGGCTACTATATGCGCATGAGGCCCGGTTGTGTGGCCGCTTGTTCCAACGGAAGCTATAGGGTCTCCTTCTATAACGGTTTGCCCGTTTATATAAAATCTCTGTTCGCAGTGCATAAAAATCAAAAGGTCATTTTCTCTGGCAATTGCGATTATAAGCCCACCACGTTCATCTTCCATGGTGTGGGCGGTGCCGCTGAAAGGGGCTAAAATCCGGGTTCCTTTGCGTGCTCCCACATCAACGGCTTCGTGCCGCCTTTTGATTTCGGTTTCGGTTGCGTTGTAAAGCTCTGTTATGTAGGCGAGGCTATCGTTTAGCAAGCCCGTGAAAAAACTCCACGCAGGTTGCATAGCTTTGTGGTGTGGGTTGTTGAAAGTAGGCAGTTTTAGGCGTAGCGTGTCACCGGGTTCTATTTTGCTGTCTATAGACAATCCATTGCTTTTCAAATACCCTTTAACCATGCTTTCCGTACTAACAAGAGAGTTATATTTGCCTATAGCAAACCTCGCTATTTGCGTTAAGGATTCTCCTTCTTTAAAAGCATGGACAATATCGCTTTTCTCGGAATATTTTTGAACATCAAGGGTTATATCTCGCAAATTGCTAGCCTGCTCCGCAGGTTTGCTCGGTATAAAGAACGGCAGCGCACAAAGTATAACGGCAAAAATCCACGCATATTTTGCTGCTGAAAACAGGGGAGTGTTCAGAATGTTGATTTTTGCAATTTTCAACTTAAGCAAATCTTCCAGCGAATTCTTGCTCAAATCTTCTTTTTCGAAAATAGCAACGCATGATTTTTCAATGTTATCAATATGCTCGTTTTTTTCCTGTGAAAATAAAATTCCAAGACGGGCAAACTTTCGTTTCAATGCGCTTATGTTGGCATAGCAATTAATCCATTTTTCCGTTTCGCTTGGGCACTCAAAGTTTTTATCCCGTGAAATTATTTTCCAGCCAGGAATAAAATCCTCAATAGTTTCCACATTGGTGAAAGCGTTCCGTGCAAAAAGCTCCTTGCAGCCGAACTCTATCAAGAGTCCTTTTTTATCATCGGGCAAATCCGGCAAAATACCGGCGTTCAAGTTTGAACGCTCAAAGCCTCGCAACCCGAAAAAGCACGCTTTGTCTAGAATTACATCAAGCGTGGTTCTTTTCATTGGCTTTTAGGCTATAGCTCTGGACTTATGGTGCGTAAAGGTCGGCGGTGTAAGCTCGGTGAGGCGGCTCAGTTGCGCAGACGCTTCTTCGGCATTGATGCTCGGAGAAATTATAAACTCCCTGCCTTTCATGCCATAACGGCCTTTAAACTCCATATCCGGCATAGCCACAAAAGCTATGTTCTTATTCTCAAACAGAGGCAGCATGCCGAAATAGCGAAACATGCTAAAGTTCTTTTGCCAAGTTCCTCTCTCTATTATAACTCCGGAAATATTGTCCGGAAGTTTTCCGCTCTGCAAAATATCGTCTGCGGTTATGGTTATAATATTATGGTTTGGGATTTCTCCGCTCACCAAATCGGCAGCAACTCTCTTCTGAAAGAAGTTATCACAAATAAAAGCAAATGTCATAGTTATTCCTTGGTTGTGTAGGGTAATATAGAAAAAAATTGCCGCGCCTACTTCTCAATCTTTATAATAGATGCTTTTATTGAGCCAATAGCGATTTCGCTTTTCATAAGCACCGGAATGCGTTCCGCATCGTCTGTTACCCATATTGTTAGTTTGCCTTTGGCTTTGAAAAGGCCGTCGCCTTGTATAACGGGTTCTATAACCAAACAGTTCTTTTTGCCGAGAGCGGTGTTTATGGTTTCTCTCTTGTGAGCAATGACTTTCAGCTTGTATTTCTTTTTGCCGCTTATGGCGTTGAAAGAGGCAGTGTCGCCCGGTTCCAGCTTGAGAGTTCTTGCCAAATAAAACGCAGAGAGTATGCAACGTTCGCCACCATCCAGCGTGATGGTTGTGTCTATTGCGTGCTTTAGCGTTGATTTTGAGAATGCTGTGTCTGCAATGCTTGCGGTTCTTGCTTGAAAGTTGTAGGTTGTTAAAACATTCCTTCTATAAGAACCTTCGCTGATTTTTTGGTTAAAGATTCTTGGAAACAGGCTGTCTGCGCTAACTGTTGACCGGACGGTGTCGTTAACCGGAAAAATAGATTCAAAAGCACCGTTGTTCCAAGCTCTTGAAATTATCTCAAGCTCGCTTTCGTTTTTTGTTTTTTTAACAAGCAGCCTGGCGTTGCCTGCATTTATAAATCCCCAGCTTACTTCATAGTCCAAGGTTTCGCCAACAAAAAAATGCGAGGAATATGCATGGGAGAAAGAAAGCAACACAAGGCAGGCAATAACAAATGCAATGTGTTTCATAAAATGCTTTCCGCAAGTTTTTCCAGCGCATCTGCGCACGCAATTGCGTAATCGCTTTGCCTTCCGCTTGCCTGCCAAGCATAGCTAAGGCCGCTGGAACTGTTGAGTACGTGGATGTTCCTTTTGAAGCCGCCATCACGGAGCGCACTTACAACCTCGCGCGCATCTCCGCCCTGGCCGCCCGGAACACCCGGAATTGAAACGCCCGGAATTAAAAAGGGGATTTCCTTTTTTCGGCCGGCAAAGAAATTTGCTATTTCTGCAAGCTCGTGCGTGTTTGTTGCGCCGACAACCGCTCCAATTCCGCCATTATCCCATTCAAGGATTTTTTGCGCTACGGCTTTGTAAGCTTTTTTCTCCTGGCTTGCAAGTTCCAAATCTTGAAAGTCAGCGGCACCTTTGTTTGATGTGCGAAGCAATACATAGATTCCGTTTTCTTCTCTTAAAAAAGGCTTAACGGAATCGCTGCCCATCCAAGGGCTAACGGTTACGGCATTTGCGCTGTAAACATCATAAGCGGCTTTTGCGTAAGCCTCGCTTGATTTTCCTATGTCGCCACGTTTTGCATCTAAAATCACAGGCATGCCTTCTTCTCTGTAAACCTTGATTATTTCGGCCAAAACCTGCATAGCCTTAACGCTAACACATTCATAATATGCGCTATTGGGCTTAACAACGGCAGGCATTATGTTTCGTTTTAGGAATTCCTCTAAAATGTCAAAGTAAAACTTGCGAATTTTCTCTTCCGGGGAGGCAGCTTCTGCCGGAATTAGCGAAAGAACCGGATCTAAGCCAAAGCAAACCGGGTTTTTGCAAGCTTCTATGCGCGATTCTAAAAGCGTGGAAAATGACATTTAATATGAATTTAGAAAACGCAGATTAATTTGCTCAGTTGAGAGTTGAGAGTTATTTTTACATATAGCAGCTAAATTCGCTCAAAAACACAGTTTTTCAAGTTTTTTCACTCTCCACTCTCCACTCTCCACTCTCAATTCTCAATTCTCCACTAAGCCATTATGTCTGAGTTTATTATTGTTTACTATATTATTAATGGAGTATGTTTCAATTAGCAAAAGAAGAAGATTTTGAGTGGATGGCTTCAATTCAAAAAGCCTCAGGCTTGCCGTTTTGGAAGCCGAATTCTACATCCTGGGTTGTGGATAAAAAATCTTACGTGATTTGGCAAAAAGCGGGCAATGAGTGCGAACTTTTGTCTGTTGCCACCAAAGAAGACTTGCGGCGCAAGGGCTTTGCAAAAAAACTTATGGAGTATTCTCAAAATGAATTGAAGAAGCTCAGGATAGATAAATTCTATTTGGAAGTTAGGGAAAGCAATTCAGCGGCAATTTCGTTTTACCAAAAACTTGGCTACGAAAAAATTTCCGAAAGAAAAAATTATTACGAAGATACGGAAACAGCCGTTGTTATGAGCCTGTCTGCCTAGCTGACTTTTCCATGCGTTCTTTGGTTAAAAGCGCAATGCCAATAGCACCCATTTCACCGGGGCGTTCCGGGCGTATGGGAACTAGGCCAGTGTGTTGCTCAAATGCTCGCAAAACAGCATCGTTTTTAAAAGTGCCGCCTTGCACAACAACATGCTTTCCTAAAGAATCCAAATTGCGCAAACGTATAACTTTTGTGAAAACGTTGTCTATAATGGAGCGGCAAATTCCCGCTATTATGTCTTCGGGTTTTTTGCCGTCGCGTTGCTCCGTTATTATGGAGCTGTTCATAAACACCGTGCAGCGGCTGCCCAGTTTAGACGGTTTTTTTGAGCGAAACGCAAGCTCTGCGATTTGCTCCATTTTAATGCCGAGGCTACGGGCATAGGTTTCTATAAAAGAGCCACAGCCGCTTGAGCAGGCTTCGTTCAAAATTATTCCCGTTACCACGCCGCCTTGCACGGAAATGGCTTTCATGTCTTGGCCGCCTATGTCTAAAATAAAGCTGACATCCGGGCATATTTTTTTTGCGGCACAGGCGTGGGCAACAGTTTCAACCGTGTGATAATCGGCGTGGAGAGCACGGTAAAACAAAAGCTCGCCATAGCCTGTTGTGCCAACACCTAAAATATCCAGCTTTGCTCCGGCTTCTTTGTAATGTTCATTCAGTTGAACAAGAGCGCTTTTTAGCACGAGCAACGGATCGCCTTGGTTGCCGGAATAAAAACTGTCAATGACTTCTTCGCTTTCGTTTAGCAACACAAATTTTGTTGTTGTGCTGCCGGCATCTATGCCTAAATACGCCTTTATAACTTCGCCTTTTTTAGGCTCCGGGTAGTTGCCGTGGAATAGTTTGTGCCTTTTTATAAAACTGCTTTTTTCCTGTTCGTTTTTGAAAAACGGAGGAGCTTCGTCTTCGCCTTTGTTTTCTTTGCCTGCAGAAAAATTTTCGAGAGCTTTTAAACTTTTTTCCTTGCTATAACCGCATTTTTTGCCCTTATACATTGAGCCTGCAGAAAGAGCCGCACCCCACGCAACCAGAACTTCCGAATGTTGCGGAACAAGCACCTGCGAGCCGGAAATTCCCAAACGCTGCTGGAACACTCCAACAAGAGACGGGTTAAAAGTGAGAGGCCCACCCTCGAAAAGCACGGGAGGTTTTATTTCCATTCCTTGAGCAAGGCCGCCTATTGTTTGCTTTGCTATTGCATGGAAACTTGAAAGCGCAATATCTTCTTTTGCAACGCCCTGATTCAAAAGCGGCTGAATATCTGTTTTTGCAAAAACTCCGCAACGGCCGGATATTTCATATACTTTTTCGCCTCTTGACGCAAAATTTTCAAAGTCTTCTGTTTTTATGCGCAAAAGCTCTGCGACCTGGTCTATGAAAGCTCCCGTTCCGCCTGCGCAAACACCGTTCATTCGCATGTCGCTGGCTAACAGTTTGCCTGTGGTTTTATCTTTTTCAAAGAATATAACTTTTGCATCTTGCCCGCCAAGCTCTATTGCAACACGGGTTTCCGGATGCATTTCACGAATGGCTAGAGCATTTGCCACAACTTCCTGAACAAAAAATGAGCCTGTTTTTTCTGCGAACGGTTGCCCGCCGGAACCGCAAAAAGAAACAGCGAATGAATTGTTCTCAAACAATTCATGAGCTTCAACCAGCAATTCACGCACGGTTTTTGCCTGCATAGCGTTATGCCTCTGGTAACGGCAATGCAAAAGCTTTCCTGTTTGCGGATTTACCACAGCTATTTTCACCGTGGTGGAACCGACATCAACGCCAACCCATAATTCAGACATGGCTCTTAATCTAGAAAATTTTTTGCAAGTTGGATATGCCTGCTTGTATTCTTTTGTCAATCGTTGCTTTGCTGCATCCGAAAGCCTTGGCTATTTCCTCTTTGCTCCAGCCTTCCCCATAATGCAATTCCATCATAAGCTGGGAAAGAGGGCATGGCATATAAAGCACTTCGTTCACTTTCCATTCGGGAACATCGCTGTCGTGCACGGAAAAATCATTGCTGGGAACATATTCTTTGGTTAATCTTTTGTACGAGGCATTTTTTCTTAAATAATCCATGCAGCAATTGTGTGTTATTGTATAAATCCAAGTTTTAAAAGAAGCTTGATTTCGGAAAAGCTTTCCGCTACGAATCATTCTGAGAAAAACCTCTTGGCGGACGTCTTTTAATACGCTTTCGTCTTTTATATAGTTTCCGCAAACCCTAAGAACATAAGATGCGTACTTTTTCCAAAGCATTTTCCAAATTTCAGACTTTTCCAAAATAATCTCCCAAAAACTAAGTTTTATGGGAAATCTATATCCTAAATTTTAAAAAAGAGCAACCTGGCATCATTTTGGAATCTACTGTTGACACTTTGTGCTGTTTTGGAATCTTTTGTTGACATTAATCTGTTATAGCCGTTTATCCATTGTTTTTTGCGTTTTATGACCATTTTTTGTAACGTTTTCGTAATTTTTGTCCAAAAACCTTGTTTTTTGGATAATTTTTTTCTATATTTCGACCATAAACTTAAACTATAGGAGTTTTTTATGAAAAAAGTTCTCGCTGCTGCTCTTCTTTGCGCAGTATCATCGTTCGCCACTTGGGATTACTTCCCAGTTAAAGACGCCGGAAAAGGCGAAGCCAAAGTTGGCGCATCTTACTTCATGCAAGATAAGCTAAGCATCATTGGCCTTAACGCTGGTGCTCGCTTTAGCGTTATTGAAGGCTTGGAAGTTGCGTTATTGATGAGAGGTGCTGGTGACGCTCCAAGCGGCTTCCCCCTTACATCCTCATACGATGGAGATAGCTGTGAAGGTGATAATTGTCCTCCGACATTTGCTCAACCTTCTATCGGCGTGCGTTACTGGATGCCTATGGGCCTTGGCATTGCTTTAGATGTAGCTCTCCCATTCCAGGGTGATGCTTTAGGTGGTGGCGATGTTACCAACTTAATACTTACCCCAGCAGTGCAATACTCAATGAAAGTTAACGATATGATAGAATTAGGTTCTGAAGTTAGCTTTGCAATTGGCTTAGAGAACGGCGATAAAGGTGGAAAATACACACCTCCTATGGAATTAGGCATTGGCTTGGAGCTGGATTTCTCTCTTGGTTCAATTACCCCGTTTGTTGGTGTTGACGTTGATATGCAGTTGTCAAAGGAAAAATATGATGGCAAAGATGACTTTTCACCAGATACAGCAACCGGCATAGCTCCTTATGTTGGCGCTATATTTGGCATTAACGATATGCTTGCTGCTGACGTTAGCGTAGCCTTTGGCATTGGCGAAGATTACTATGGCAAAGAAATGCCTATTTTAATCAGCGCAAATCTTGCTATAAACTTCTAAGATTAAATTCTTAGGCAAAAAAAAGCCTGCCCGCAATGGGTGGGCTTTTTTTTTATATATTCCTCCTATGCTAGAATTAGGAACCCCATTAAAGAAAAACGCCACTAAGGCAATGTTGCTCGGCTCCGGCGAGCTTGGCAAAGAAGTGGTGATTGAATTGCAGAGACTCGGCGTAGAGGTTGTGGCCTGCGACTCATACCAAAATGCGCCGGCAATGCAGGTTGCCCACCGGAGCCGTGTGTTCTCCATGCTGGATGAAAAAGCGCTCTACGATGCAATTGTTGAGGAAAATCCGAATTACATAATCCCTGAGGTCGAGGCCATAGCAACAGATAAGCTCGTTGAAGCAGAAAAGGCCGGCTACAATGTTATTCCCACGGCAAAGGCAGCCAAACTTACAATGAACAGAGAAGGCATTCGCAGGCTTGCAGCAGAAGAACTGGGGCTTAAAACCAGCCCATACAAGTTTGCCGAAACTAAAGAAGAATTTCTCGCCGCAGTCAAGGAAGTCGGGATTCCTTGCGTAACGAAACCCATTATGAGTTCAAGCGGGCGAGGGCAGAGCACAATAAAAACCGAAGCAGATATAGAACACGCTTGGGAATATTCGCAGAGCGGCGGCAGAGCAGGCAACGGCAAGGTTATAGTAGAAGGCTTTGTTCCGTTTGATTATGAAATCACATTGCTTACGGTTCGCCACAAGGCCGGCACAAGCTTTTGCGCTCCTATAGGGCACGTTCAAATAGAAGGTGATTACCGTTGGAGCTGGCAACCACAAAATATGAGCGAGCAGGCTCTAAAGGAATCCCAGAAAATCGCAAAGGCAGTAACCGATGCATTGGGCGGTTACGGAATATTTGGCGTTGAATTGTTCATAAAAGGCGACACAGTGCTGTTTTCAGAAGTGTCTCCACGCCCGCACGATACGGGTATGGTTACATTGATTTCGCAGGATTTGAGCGAGTTCGCTTTGCACGCAAGAGCTGTGCTTGGGCTTCCCGTTCCAAATATTGCTTTGCACGGGCCAAGTGCCTCTGTTGCGCTTAGAATTGATGGAAAAAGCGAAAGCATTTCGTATTCCGGTTTGGAAGAGGCTTTAAGCGAGCCAGATACAAGTTTGCGTTTTTTCGGCAAGCCGAGCATTAACGGGCATCGCAGGCTAGGCGTTGTGCTTGCTCGAGCGGCCACTGTAGAAGAAGCCATTGAGAAGGCTAAAAGGGCTGCGAGTAAAATTAAGGTTTCTCTCGGTTAACCCCCAGCAAAACCACCGGAATCAAACAACACCCTATCAAATTCCCTATTGCGACTATTGCGCTGAAAATCACAGCGTCAATATTCCACGCTCCGGCAATGGATATGTAAAATAAATCGGCTATGGAATGCTCGTAGCCCGAATTTATAAAAACCATAACAGGCAAACAAACTATCAAATGCCTGCCTACAGGGTCGCTTATCTTTTTAAATCCGGTTACAGCCAAATACATAAGGATGCCGCACATAATGGAAAGCACAAGCGCATCCTGTGCCGGCAGTGATAATTTATGCTGCACAAGGGTGCTTGCCCTAGCCACAGCGCTTGCCTTGCCGCAGAACATAAGCAAATAGCCAATCAAAAGCGTACCTGCTAAGTTGCCTAAATATATGAACACTAAATTGGGCGCAGTCTTAACAGATACCTCCACCAAATGATGGGCCCGCCCTGTGTATAACCCAAAGCCGAAATGGCATACCGTAATAAGCCCAAGGCTAAACAAAAAAGACCCTGCAACGGGGTTTTCTGTATTCAGAAAAACGGAACCGCCTATAGAGATGGCGATTCCGCCCAGTACGGAAATGAGGAATAAATCCAAATAATGTTTCATGGGTTAAAAATATAAATTTTTCTATATTTGTTTATATAATGAGCATACAAATCAATGTAAAAAAAATTAGCGTATTTATCCTTGCAATGCTGCTGTCTGTTATGGTTTCCGGTTGCGAGCAATGGAATGCTTCTAAATCCGACAAACCTGTGCGTTTTTCTTCAATTAACGACATACCCGGTGTAACCGCAGAAGAAATAGCTGCAATAGAAGCTCTTCGTGAGCAAGGAATGGTATTTACCTACGGCATGACCTTAACCTCAGAGGCTTTTGAAGATGAAAACGGAAATGTTAGAGGCTATGCTGCTTTGCTGTGCGAATGGCTAACAAAACTCTTCTCTATTCCATTTGAACCCAAGTTGTATGATTGGGATCTCTTAATGGCTGGTCTTGAAACGGGAGAAATTTCTTTTACCGGTGAATTGACGCAAACAGAAGAGCGTTTGAAAACCATGCGCATGACCGACGCAATAGCTTCTCGTTCTTTGAAATATTTTCGCATTGCAGGCTCCAAGCCTCTGCCGGAGATAGTAGAGCTTAGGCCGGTACGTTTCGTGTTCCTTGAAGGTGTTAATACAGTTGATCTTATATTGCCATATATTAATTATAAGTTTGAAATATTGTTGGCAGATAATTTTAACACTGCGCACAAAATGTTAAAGAGCGGAGAAGCAGATGCTTTTATTGAAGAGAATATCACAGAGGCGGCTTTTGATGTTTTTGACGATGTTGTTGCCGAAGATTTTTTCCCGTTGATTTATACACCGGTTTCATTGTCCACGCAAAATTTAACGCTTGAACCTGTTATATCGGTTGCGCAAAAAGCGTTGAACAATGGCGGTGCTAACTATCTTGCGAAATTATACAATGACGGATATAAGGAATATTTAAAACATAAAATTTACATAATGCTTAACGAAGAAGAATTGGCATACATACGCAATAATCCTGTTATTCCCATTGTTGCGGAGCATTATAATTATCCCATAAGCTTTTACAATAAATACGAAAAACAGTGGCAGGGCATTTTCTTTGATGTAATAAAAGGAATGGAAGAATTTACAGGATTATCCTTTAAACTGATAAACGACAATAAAACAGAATGGCCGGATTTGCAGAAACTCCTTGAAAACGGAGATGCTTTTATGGTGGCAGAGTTAATCCCTACGGAAGAGCGCAAAATAAAAGGTTTCTTGTGGCCTGACATTCCGACTATGCTGGATAAATATGCGCTTCTTTCAAAATCGGAATTCCCAAACATAACTCTCAGAGATGTTTTTTCCTTCAAGGTTGGCTTGCCAAGCGGCACCGCTTATGACCAGTTATTCAACATTTGGTTTCCAAATCACACAAAAACAATAGAATATGAAAGCTCCGATGATGCTTTTGCCGCTCTTGAACGTGGTGAAATTGACTTTGTTATGTCCAGCCAGCGCAGACTGCTAGCCATAACAAACCATCATGAATATCCTGGCTATAAAGCAAACCTTGTGTTCAATAAGGCTGCAGAATCTTATTTCGGTTTCAACAAAAATCATGCAATTCTGAACTCCATTTTCAACAAAGCGCTTTTGGTAATAGACATAAGAAGCATCTCCGAGCAATGGGTTCTCAAAACTTATGATTACAAGGGCAAGCTTGCGCAGGCACAGCGCCCGTGGTTAATAGGCGCATCTTTTCTTCTTTTGTGCGTTCTTATGCTTGTTGTGATTGTGTTCATGAAAGAACGTGGCGTTGGGAAAGTGAATTTGCGAGAGGCAGTTTTCAGAGCCGAGGCTGCTAATCATGCAAAATCCACATTTCTGGCCAACATGAGCCACGAAATACGCACACCGATGAATGCAATTTTATCCATTACGGAAATATTGATTCAAGAAGAGAATGTTCCTGCAAAAATAGAGGATGGGCTTGGCAAAATATACAGTTCGTGCACTTTGCTCCTTGGCATAATCAACGATATTCTGGACTTTTCTAAAATAGAAGCCGGCAAGCTGGATATAATGCCTGCAGAATACAAGGTTGCAAGCCTTATAAACGATTCGGCGCAGTTGAACATGATGCGCATAGATAGCAAGCCCATAGAGTTTAAGATTTTGATAGACGAAAATATTCCGGCAAAACTGATCGGCGATGAGCTTCGCATAAAGCAAATACTCAACAATATGCTCTCCAATGCATTCAAATATACGGATGCGGGCGAAGTCACGCTATCTGTTGATTTTAAAGACTCCAATCTTGTGCTGAGTGTGCGTGATACGGGCTATGGCATGACAAAAGAGCAATTGGACAAACTGTTTGATGAGTATGTGCGTTTTCAAGGCAAAAAAAGCAAAACCGTGGAGGGCACAGGGCTTGGCTTGCCGATTACAAGGCGATTGATAGACCTTATGGGCGGTAAAATCAATGTTGAAAGCGAGTCCGGCAAAGGTTCGCTATTCGTTGTGCGGCTGCCGCAAGAAGTTGCAAATAATGAGGTGCTTGGCAAAGATGCAGCGGAAAATTTAAGACGCTTTAAAATGAACTATATCAGTGGCGGAAAAATAAACCAGATAACCCGTGATTTAATGCCTTATGGAAAAATTTTGGTTGTTGACGATGTGGAAACAAATCTGTATGTTGCTGTTGGCCTTATGAAACTTTATCGATTGCAAATTGATACCGCCAAGAGCGGCAGAGCAGCTATTGATAAAATAAAAAACGGCAAAACTTATGACATTGTGTTTATGGATCACATGATGCCGGAAATGGACGGAATAGAGACCACAAAACACCTGCGCGATTTGGGATATGCAAACCCTATAGTTGCGCTCACAGCCAATGCAGTTGCAGGCCAGGCAGATATGTTCTTGCAAAACGGCTTTGATGATTTCATAGCCAAGCCAATAGATCTTCGCCAGTTAGATTCCATATTAAACAAGCTTATCCGTGATAAGCATCCCGCAGAAGCGGAAGCAAGCCTCAAGCAGAAGGAAACAGGAGATGACGCTAAAAGCGAGGAAGCAAAGCCGGCAGACTCATCTCTACATCTGCTGAGTAAGGAGATTTCCGGCTTGAATATACCCGAAGGACTTCTGCGATATCATAATGATGAAGCCATGTATTTAAAGGTTCTGCGTTCATATACTGCTGACATGGGTTCCATGCTTAATTCAATAGAAGTTATAAGCAAAGATAAGCTTGCCGATTACGAAATAATCGTTCATAGCATCAAAGGAGCAAGCCTTGATATTTTTGCCGAGCAAACCGGCAAAACCGCCAAAGAGCTGGAAATGGCGGCTAAATCCGGTGATTTCAATTATATAGAAGCGCATAATGCGCAGTTCGTTGAAATTGCCAAAAAACTCATTTCCGAGCTTGAAAACGTGATTTCGGCTATAGATGCCGAAAATCCCAAACCCAAAAAGGATAAACCGGATATCAAAGTGCTGTTTGAGCTTCTAAAAGCCTGCAAAGCTTACGATATGGACGGAGCAGATGAAGCTATGGATGAAATAGAGAAATATCAATACACGGCAGACGATGGCCTTGCTGTTTGGTTGCGCGAGAATATATATATGATGAATTTTGCACAGATAATTCAAAAACTTTCTACATTAAATGATTAGGAGAACAACAAATGGAAAATATCCGCAGAAAAATTATTTATGTCGATGATATCAATTACAATTTGATATCGGTAAAAAGCAGGCTCAAAGAGCGCTACGAAATTTATCCTGCTCAATCCGTTATTAAATTGTATGAAATCCTTGAAAACTTTAAACCGGATTTAATATTGCTTGATATTAATATGCCATTAATGAATGGCTATGATATCCTTAAGAAATTAAAAGCAGATAGCAAATATGCAGACATACCGGTTATTTTCTTAACGAGCAGAGATGATCGCGAAAGCCTTTACGGAGGCATTAAGCTTGGCGCAGTAGGTTATGTTGTCAAGCCTTTCTCCGATGCGGATTTAATTGAACAGATAGAAATCCAGTTTAATCCGGAAAAAAAGAAAAGAAATTGCCCCTGCATTATTTATGTTGATGATGTCAATTACAATTTGGTAACGCTAAAATGCAGGCTCGAAGATCATTATACAATTTATCCGTCGCAATCCGTTGCGTCTATGTTTGAAATAATTGATTTTGTGAAACCGGATTTAATATTGCTCGACATAAATATGCCCGGAGTGAACGGCTATGATGCCATTAAGAAATTAAAAGCAGATAGCAAATATGCAGATATACCGGTTATTTTCTTAACGAGCAGAGACGATAAAGAAAGCGTATCCGAAGGCATAAAACTCGGCGCATCCGGCTATGTGCTCAAACCTTTTTCCGATATGGATTTGATAAAACAGATTGATAATCAACTGAACGCAAAAAAAGGCTTATGAGGTGTTCACATTATTAATGTAAACGAAATCTTAGAAAAAGACCGGGCAGACGATGCATGGCTTGATGAAGAGAATCTTTTGAATCCTGGGCAGCGTGCTGCCGATTTGCTCCCTGCAAATTGTGAACATTATTTGGAGAAATTCAATTTGCTCCATACGCTTAACACATCAATACGCTATTTATCAACGGGAGAACTCGCAAAAATTCTTCTTATAGCTGAAATAAGCAAAAATCCGGAAACACTTGTTTTAGATAACCCATTTGACGGGCTTGATGCAAAAAGCCGTGAGGAACTTTCGCAAATAATTCGGGATTTAACAGAAGACGGAGTTCGTGTTGTTGTGCATGAAAACAGAGATGCTTGTGTTGTGCAGAATACTGAAGTGGTACAGCTTCCTCCGAAAATCGGAGACAATGCGGAATGTTTGCACAAAGATTTGGCAATTTTGCGGAATGTAAACATAAAATACGGCGAAAGATTGGTTTTGGAGAATGTGAATTGGACAGTGAAGAAAGGAGAGCATTGGAAAATTACAGGGCCAAACGGTTGCGGAAAGTCAACGCTTCTTTCTCTGATAAGCGGCGATAATCCGCAGTCCTTCGTCAACGACATCACGCTTTTCGGCATAAAGCGTGGGAGCGGAGAAACGCTCTGGGACATAAGGAAGAACATAGGAATTGTTTCAACGCTTTTTCACCGTGATTACAGAGTTGCAGCAACTGCGTTAGAGACAGTAATTTCCGGTTTTCACGATACAATAGGAATTTACAGAAAACCAACACGCTCAGAAATTGAAACGGCGACTTTGTGGCTTGAACTAGCGGGGATAAAAAACCATGCAAAGGAAGATTTTCAAACGCTGTCTTATGGTGAACAGAGGTTGATTTTGATTTTGCGTGCAATGGTGAAGCACCCGCCAATTTTGATTTTAGACGAACCATGTTTTGGGCTTGAGCCGCAGTGCCGCAAGCTTGTGCTTGATTTTGTGGAAATTCTTGCGCAGAGCAAGAATACAACAATCCTTTTTGTGAGCCATTACGAAGAAGATTTTGTGAAAAGCATAAAAAATAGTTTGGAATTTGTTAAATCATGCGATTGCAAATCCGGATACCTACTCCACAACGCAGTTAAACGGCCCGCAGTCTTGCACGCAGCGAACAGAAAGTCCCATTGATTTAGCTGCTTGAGCGTGAGTCACGCTATCTCTGTCTGAACTCATGGATTTGTATTTGCAGTAAGTGCCGTATATATCACTTGTCCACCAATAGCCTTTTTCTCCGCTTTCTGCAAAGCCCTGAGCTTTGGTAAAACCGCCGGGCAAAGCCGAAAAACCATAATTATCCGTTCCGTTCCACTGTTGTTTTGATTTAAGTTTTTTGCCAGCCGTATTTTTGCCGGAATTCTCTATCAAATTCATCCAATCGTCGTGGTTAGGCAAACGCCAAGAATTCGGGCACACTGTCTGTGCTAAATCTGCCTCATAAAGACGCCCGTATTTATCGCAATTTTCAGATTTATTTTCGTAGCAAAAACTGCCTTTTGCATTGTAATTCAAATTATCTTTCATCCATATAGCATTGCCCATTTTAATCACGCCGTATTTTTTGCTGTCACGAGCATCTGTGAATGTTTTGCTGATTTTTTTTGTTTGAGGATTTTGGATGCAACGAATCGATAAGCCTATGGATTTATCTTTTAAATTGCTGGAAAAACCTTTTGCAGGCGATGCTTGTCGAGCCTGAACAGAACCTACTGCTTCAATTATTGTAGATGACCACCATAAGCCGCTTTCATCCAAGTCACGCCAACGGCCAATCGTTTCTCCGCTTCTTTGCCGCTCCAAAGTGAATTCGTGCGCCTCGTTGTCACGCCAGCCGCCGTGCAAAACAGAAATAGTGCTTGCAATATTTTTGCCTGCAAAACGTTCCAGCTCATGCCACTCTTCATTGCTTGGCAAATGCCAGCCCGCAGGGCAAGCCGTGCGAGCAGTGTTCCAATCATATAAACGTCCGTATTTTTTGCAATAAAAATCATCGTCTTCAAAGCACCAGGATTTGCCGGTTTTATGATTCAAATTCTCTGCCATCCAAACTTGATTGCCTGCTTTGACTGTTTTGTATTGCGTTATATTGTTTGGTTTGCTTGTGCCCGGAATATTCTGAACACAGCGAACCGAATAACCTATAGACTTACTTGTAACTTTTTCATTAAACTCATTTTCGTTTGCATTAATATGCCGGCTATATGCATGGTTATTGCCATATTCTGTGATGCCCCACCAGTTGCCGGACATTTCTTTGCCTAAGAATCTGTATTCGTTTGCAGGCACTGCATGGCTAAATGCGCCGCTGAGACTTCCGCCGAGCAGCACGGAGAATTCGGTTATTGACACTTCGTTCCATTCACGCCGAGTAGGCAAATGCCAGCCTGCAGGGCAAGCTGTGCGAGCAGCGTTCCAGTCATATAAACGTCCGTACATATTGCAATTATAGTCATCGTTTTCAAAACACCAGGAATTTTCTGTTTTATAGTTCAAATTCTCTGCCATCCAAACTTGATTGCCTATATTGACTGTTTTGTATAGATTTATATCATTTTTCTTTTCGCTCTGTTTAGCTTGAATACTCTGAATGCAGCGAACAGCCAAATTAGCAGACTTAACATTGTTTAAATTATTTACGCCTCCAAACCCGGAGTTTACAGCTACATAGTAAGCTGTTGTATCCACGCCTATATTGGTGGCTGCCCACCATCTGCCTTGTGTGCGCCATCCGATTTTCGCTTTAAGTTTGGCATTGGCTTCGCTTATTTCTTTCTTCAAATCTTCCCAAGCGCTTTTGCTCGGCAAAAGCCAGCCTACCGGGCAAGCACTTTGCACGTTTTCAAAATCATAAAGCTTGCCTTTGAAGTTTAAATCCTCTGCCATCCACACACGACCGCCTAATTTTATGGTTTTATATTTCTTTTTATCTCTGGAATCTGTAAATGTGCCTTTTATGTCATCTGCCGGGCTTGGCGCAGTTTTAACGCTTTTAGCAGTTTTGGCGCTTTTAGAGCTTTTAGTGTTTTTTGATGTGCTTTTTTGAGCAAATGCAACGCAAGCAAGAGCTAAGAATATTAGAAGCGCAAGTTTTTTCATAAAAATTGCTTATAAATCATTTCTTGGCAACTTTTTTTTGCGAATGCATAGATGGTAACCTTCGCCTTGTTTTCCCATCTTGTCTTGTTTCTCAATGGATATGTCGTAGTTTTTCATTATGTAGCGGAACCCTTGAACAATATGGTTTGATTCTTGTACGGTATCCCAGTAAGCTTCGGCACGAAAAGCTGCCTCAGCATTGTACTGATCGACTATTTTTTCATCTATAAACGCTTTGGCCATAGTTTTCTCCTAGTTGCGAATAGTAGTAATTTAGTAAAAAATAAAACCAACCTTCCTCCCACAGCTCTTTTTGTATGGTAGTGAAAAAATTCTATATTTATAGAATATCTTTTAGCAAGGAGCTGCTTATGAAGCATCGTATTGCCATATTTCTTATCATGTTTGTTTGCGTTGTGGGGCAAATGCCTGTTTTGGCTCAGGTTGAAAGGGCTTTTGAATCTGAACAGTACAAAGAAGCTTTGTGGATGGTTACGCGATTCTATGGCGGGCAGAGGTCTGGCATTGGGCCTAACTGGCTTATCATGGAGCATTCTAATCCAGCTTACAGAACCAGTTTTACCAAGGATGCAGATGGTGATTATAACCTTGAAGGTGGGTGGTTTGACTGCGGAGACCATATGCTGTTCGGGCAAACATTTTTCTTTACAGTCTATATGCTGGCTACAGCTTATGAGGCATTCCCCGAAGGTTTTCATGACTTATATACCGGCTGGAATTACAGTGACTATGTGCAATCGCAAGACTGGAGCATAGCAGGTGGCAAACCCAACGATATGCCTGATTTGCTTGAAGAGCTAAAATACGCAACCGACTGGATAATCAAAGCCACGCCGAACGAGAATACATTTTATTATGAAAAAGGCACTGCTGCTTATGACCATTCCACCTGGGTTACCGCAGGCAAAATGTCAACTCAGCCGGTTAATCAGGGTGGCGAACCACGTACAGTGCAGAAAAATCCCGACGATGGACGCATGGCTTCTTTTGCGGCGGCGGCTCTTGCAAAAATGTCAAGAATCTATCGCAAATACGATGTCGCTTATGCTGATTTGTGTTTAAAGCACGCAAAGAATGCCTACGCTTATGCCAAACCGCGCAAAGATAAAAAGGCTCCGTCTGCATCAAAGTGTGACGGTTCCCCATGTTATGATGTATACAGCAGCAACAATCCAACAACCATATTTTTGACTGCCGCCGCAGAGATGTACAAAACAACGGGCGAAGCTGCTTATATGGATGATATTACAGCAAACAGAAGCGCAAGAGTAAATCACTGGTGGGCTTTTGACTATGGAACCGCTCACGACTTGGCTCCTTATGCGCTTGCTATGGCACTACCTGACGAGAGAACATCCCAGCTTTCGTGGATGCGTACTACATTTGTGAACAGGTACGCTACAGGTACAAAAAATGATGAAAAAATTTTGGAAGAGGGCTTGGACAATTGGTCGGCGCTTCGCTACCCGGCAAACCACGCTTTTGTTGCCGCTCTTTATTCCGCAGCTACAAATACGGATGAATATGACCAGTTTATTTATGACCAGATAGACTATATCCTAGGCAGCAACAAAGCGAAGCAATCGTTTTTAGTCGGCTTTTGCAAGGGTTGCGAAAAAGAGGTAAAGCAGCCTCATCATGTGAATGTGTATCTCAACGACAACAACACCATAAACAATGTTAGCATCCCTGAAAGAAATAAATATCACGGATTTTTAGTTGGGGGCTCCTGGACATCGGAAGGTTATGAGGACAATATAAACAATTATGAGCAAGCTGAGGGCGGCATAGATTACAATGCCGGTTTGCTCGGTGCGTTAGCCTATATAGTTTCCAAATCAGTACCTGCAGACACGAGCAAGTTCATAACGAGCGTAAAGCAATTTTCATCCAAAAATGCGGTTCAAAAACAGGCCGTTTCCATAAGCCAAAGGCATGGAATGGTGTTGTTCTCGGCTGCTGCCGGCAAAACTATAACCTCTATTGGCGTTTACACACTTTCGGGGAAACAGGTGTTCAGCCACAGTGGCCAGGTTTCGGAAATTGCGTGGAAAGAATCGTCTCAAACTAGTGGCGTGTATCTGGCAAAAATCAAGTTAGCTGGAGGGGAAGTAGTTCAGCATAGCGTTTTGTTGAGGTAATGCAAACTTTTCTCCTAAAAACGCCGGATACCCTTGTTTTTCGCTTGCAAATTTGCTATATTTACACTCATTGGGAAGGTGACCGAGCTGGCCGAAGGTGCGTCCCTGCTAAGGACGTGTGGGCCTAAAACCCACCGCGAGTTCGAATCTCGCCCTTCCCGTTGCCATTATGAGTTCAAAAAAGCAAAAAATCGAAACAGTCGAAGCAGTCGATGTTAACATAGCGGACTTGTTTGCCCGTATAAGCTTTTTTAACGATTTGGACAAAGCTACCATAGGCAGGTTTGTGCATATTGCGACATTCCAGAACTTTCAACACGACGAAACCATTGTCCTCGCAGGCGATACGCATAAATCAATATTTTTCATAACAAAAGGCGTTGCGAAAATACTATCCGACAGCAAAAGCTCCAGAGGCAGCATTTTGAGTTTGCTTGGCATTGGGGATTTCTTTGGAGAAATACATTTGCTTGGCTCAAAAGAGAAAAGCAACTTTTCGCTTAAAGCAGAAGGGGAGTGCCAGGTTCTCATTTTCAGAGGAAAGGAATTTATGAATGAGGTTATGCAGAACCAAAAACTCTTTTTGGAATTTTTGAAAGAAGAGGTTCACAAGTTAAGCAAAGCTTATATGCAAATAGCCATATTCTCAATGAACACAATCAGAGGCCGCTTTATTTCCTGCCTAATGCTGTTTATAGACGAAATGGGCGTGCGAACACCGTGGAAAAACGGGCAGTCCGTTGTTAAGCTCAAAAACTGCCCTGCGCAGCATCAATTTGCGGCAATGTGCGGAACTTCAAGGGAAACCATGAACAGAGAAATAGCTTCTCTTATAAAAGAGGGTTATATAGAATGGGATGGCCGTGATTTGGTTTTGTTAAAAGAATTGAATATTGAGAATTGAAAGTTGAGAGTTGAGAGTAGTAAATTAGGCGAGATTTTGCCTTTTGTGGAAAGCCCTGCACGTTATATTGGGGGAGAGGCTTTAAGCACGGTTAAAGATCGTGCGGCGGTTTTGGCAGATATAGCTTTGATTTTCCCGGATCTTTATGAAATAGGAATGTCCAATAACGGAATGCGTGTTCTGTATCACGCTATAAACAAAGAGCCGGATTTGCTTTGCGAAGTTGCATTTGCCCCTTGGGGCGATATGGCAGAGCTTATGAAGGAAAAAGACATTCCTCTTTACACGCACGGCTCTTACAGCTATGTAAATAGTTTTTGCGCAGTTGGCATAACCGTGCAAACAGAGCTTAACTTCACAAACATTCCCTACGTTTTGGAGCTTGCAAACATTTCTGCGTTTGCCGCAAACAGAAGCGAAAGCGAGCCGATTGTTGTGGCTGGCGGACCGGCTATGGCAAACCCAATGCCCATAGCGGATTTTTTTGATTGCCTTTGCATTGGAGACGGCGAACTTGCAACACCCAAGGCTCTCCGCTTAATTGGAGAAGCACGGCGTGCCGGCAAAAGCAGAGCTGATATTTTAGAAGAAATTGCAAAACTCGAAGGCTTTTACGTGCCTGCAATTCACAAAAACGTGGCCTCTGTGAAAAGAACATTTATTGAAAAACTTACAAAAGAATTTTTGCCTACAAAAAACCTTATAGCGAACATGCCGCTTGTGCACGACCGCTTTTGCGTTGAAGTTATGCGTGGTTGCACAGGAGGCTGCCGCTTTTGCCAAGCCGGCTATTGGTACAGGCCAACCAGAGAGCTGGATGCAGACGATGTTTTAGACATTGCCCGTGCCGGCTTAAAAGCAACGGGCGACCGTGGGCTAGGCTTGCTTTCGCTTTCAACAGCCGATTATTCTCCGGTTGAGCCAATGCTGGATTCGCTTATTGACGATTCTTTTTTCGATAACATAGACGTTTCTTTGCCATCTCTTAGAGTTAACAGTTTCGGAGAGGGCCTTGCGAACAAGGTTTATGCGTTAAAGGGTGGCCGCAGCGCAACATTTGCGCCCGAAACAGGCTCCGAGCGGCTTCGCAAATTCATAAACAAAACCATAACAGATGCAGACATAGAAGCTGCCGCAGAGAGCGCATTCCAAAACGGTTTCAACAAAATAAAGCTTTACATAATGATTGGTTTTCCAACCGAGACAGACGAAGACATTTTGGCGCTGGCAAAGCTAACTGAAAAACTGGTTGAAACAGGAATTAAGCATAACAAAAAATGCCAAATAAATTTGAGCGTGGGAATTTTTGTGCCAAAGCCCTGGACTCCTTTGCAATGGGCTTCGTTTACGGGGAAAGAAAAAGCAATAGCCAGCATAAAAATTTTAAGAGAACGTTTTTTTAAGCATAGAAATGTGAAAATTTCGTGGAGTTCTTGGGAAACTGCGCACTTGGAAGCTATTTACAGCAGAGGAAACCGCGAGCTTTCAAAACTCATTTACGAGGCCTATAAAAGAGGCCTCATTTTTGAAAGCGATAGCGGCCATTTAAAACCCGATGAATGGGAAAAAATTCGCAGTGATTTTGGTTATAGCGATTCGTGGGTTTTTGAAGGTTTTGGCTTGGAAAGCACTTTGCCATGGGATATAATAGATGCTGCTGTTAGCAAAAAATTTTTGCAGAGAGAATGGAAAAACGCTCATAATTTGGAATGGATAGAAAACTGCAAACTTGGCAAATGCTCCGCTTGCGGAATTGCAGGAAACGGCAAAGACACCGTGCTTGGGAAAGCTCCGAAAAAATATGCGGCTGTAGCCAGAACGCCTCAGGAAATAGAAATGCTCCGAAAATCTCGCACAGGCATTTCTTGCGGAGGGCGGGTGTTTGCATACTTGATTGTTTTTAGGAAAATGGCGAGCAGCAGATTTTTGCCTCACCAAAACACTCTTTCTTTTTTTGAGAGAGCTTTTGTTCGACTTGGAATTCCCATTAAATTCAGCGAAGGGTTCAGCCCTAAACCTAGAATCACAAATACGGGTGCTTTGCCTTTGGGCGTTGAGTCTTTGTGCGAGCGAATTTCCGTTGAGCTTTTGGAAAAACTGGATTTGGAAAACAAAACAGATTTGATAAAATCCATAAACGCCTGCTTTCCTTTGGGGCTTGAGGTTGCTTCTATTGAGCCGCTTTTGGGCAAGCTGTCTGCGAACCCGCCTGTTTCTATGGACTATTGCCTGATTGGAGAATACAAGAGCGGCTTGTTGCAGAAAAAAGAGAAAAACGAGTTGCCTACAGTTTTGAACCACAGAGGGCAGAGCATAAATTTAAACGAGCATATTTTGGAAATAAAAGAAATAAAAAACGCTCTGCATATCACACTTAAGTGCAACGAGCAGGGCGGCTCTCCAAGTCCCTTCACTGCTTTCGGCGGTCTATTGGGTTTAACGGAGCGAGAGAGCAGGGCTTTAAACGTTATTAAGTTGAGCGTTAATTAAAAGGTTAAAACTAGGAGTCTCCACTATAAGCTCCTTGTTTTTCTATCTTTTACACCCATGAGTAAATGTTTAACCAGGCAAGGTAGGTAGAAAATGAAACAAGTAGCTTGCGAAGTGTGTCAAGGTGAATTGCTTAAACAAGATGGCGTGTTTATTTGCCAACACTGTGGAATTAAATATTCCGTTGAAGAAGTCAAGAGAATGTTGACTGAAATGCAGCAAAAAGAAGAGCAAAGGCAAAAAGAAGAGCAGAGGCTAAAGGAAGAGCAAAGGCTAAAAGAAGAGCAAAGGCTAAAGGAAGAGCAGAGGCTAAAAGAAGAGCAAAGGCTAAAAGAAGAGCAAAGGCTAAAGGAAGAGCAAAGGCAAAAAGAAGAGCAGAGGCTAAAAGAGGAGCAAAGGCTAAAGGAAGAGCAAAAGCTAAAGGAAGAGCAGAGGCTAAAAGAAGAGAAAAAGCTAAAAGAAGAGCAAAGGCTAAAAGAAGAAGAGCTAAGGTTAAATGCTGAAGCGGAAAAGTTGAAAAAAGAGAAGGAAAGAATAAAAAATGAAAAAGAAAAATTGAAAAAAGAGGAGGAAAGGCTAAAAGCAGAAGAGCAAAAGTTAAGCAATGAAGAGCAAAAGCTAAAAGCTGAAGCAGAAAAATTAAAAGAAGAGCAAAGGTTAAATGGAGAACATAAACTAAAGGAAGAACAGAAGCAAAAGGAAGAACAAAAGCTAAAAGGAGCCGAAGGCCCAAAAAAAGAGATTCCAAAAGAAACAGACACAAAAGAAGTAGCAAATTTATTTGGCGAACCACCTGTAGCAAAAAAGAAAAGTTCCTTTCGTTATGTTATAATAATAATAATTATTGCAGTTATTGTATTGCTCATTAAAGATTGTTCCACAGATGAGAATGCCGCAAAAGAAAACGAGAATGCCGCAAATGCTTTGCAACAAAAATCCGAGCAAGATTTAAATGATAGCATAGCAAAACGCATCGCAGATTCTCTCGATAGCATAAAGCAACAAGAGGAAGCTAATGCTGCAAAGAAAGCGCAAGACGAACTTAAAATTGCCAAAGAATCTAAACCCCAACAAGCTGAAACCGAAAGCGCAAAATCAGATTACGACACGGCCAAAGATATAGAATACATAACTAAAGCAGAATCAAAGCCGGAGCCTGTATATATTCCGGAACCGGAACCAGAACCGGAGCCAAAACCAAAACAAAACCAAATAGCTGAAACAATCGAGAAAACATTTTACAAAACCAGCTATAAATGCGAATCTGTTAGAAATGCAACTTTGCTAACAATTTGCACAGACGAATATTTAGCAAAATTAGATGTGCAAATGAATAAATTGTTTCAACCTATGAGAGAGTATTTTGAAGAAGATCAGGCAGAATGGCGAAAAAAACGAAACAGATGCGAAACAGATGTTGATTGCATAGAGAAAATGTACAGAGAGAGAATAAAGCTTTTTAGAGAGAGGCAGTGATATTAATTAAAAAGGTATAGGGCATAGGGAGTTTGCCTACTCCTTATGCCCTATGTTGTTTATGGCTACTCAGTCAGCCTTAAAAAATTATCTCTTTAGGTTCACTAATTCTTCCAGCATCGAATCGCTCACGGTTACTATACGGCTGTTGGCCTGGTATCCGCGTTGCGTGGTTATCATGTTGGTAAATTCTGTTCCCAAGTCCACGTTTGACATTTCCAATGCGCCCGGTTTTAGCTTTGAGGAGCTTTGCGATATAGGTTTGCCCCAAACCGCATCTCCTGAGTTTGCCGAGGTTGTGAATATACAGTCGGATAAATCGAGCAAGCCGCCTGGGTTTGCGAAATCTACAAGCATAATCTGGCCTATTGCACGGTTAACGCCATTTGAGAATGCGCCTTCTATTAAACCGAACTCGTCTATTGAAACTTCAACTAATTGACCTGTTCCAAAACCGTTCTGGCCTATGGCTTGCACGGAGGCATCGGCATTGAATTGCGTTAAGCCTCTGAAATCTCCCGGGCCGCCTGCGGCTAGCTTTATGCGCATCAAAGATGAGCCGTTGCGTGGGTCAATAAGCAGTTCGGAACCGCCGGCATCGAATTGAAAGGAGCTAACCGTGTTGTCTTGCCCAAAGAATATAGTGCCCGAACCAGTGCCAGGAGTAACGTATTGATGGCCGTCAACACTTGCTTTCCATTCCCATTCACCTGCTCTGCCTGTGTGCACAAAGGTGAATGTGATGGTGTGCGGAGTGCCGCCTTCGTCGTAAACTTCTATGCTTGTGTCGATTATAGCAGGATCTACGGCTGCTCTTTTTTGCAAAAAGCCCAAATTGTTATTGAAGTTGGTAGGGGAAATATCGTTGTTGTTCTGGTTTTTGGCTTTTATAGACACATCTTTAACCGCAAAGGCTTCTCCTGGCCTGCTGCGAATAACAATTGCGCCATAGGGCATATTTTCATCATCGTTTATGCCATTGATAGCAACACTTTGATAGCTAGTTCCGTCTCTGTCCGTGTATGTAGGAGGCAACTGGAAATCTGTCCTTACTTTTGCCAAGAAATCGTCAAAGAGCATTCCAGCCGTTGTCACTGTATAAGTTTCATTAGTGACAGGATCTATGGTTGTTAATGTGGTGCCCCAATATTGCAAAGCGCTTGACTTTGAATTTTCAATGGAAGTTGAGCCTATAGAGCCAAATACATCTATGGGGTCGCCGGGTTCAAGCCCTAATGTAAGGCCGGTGGCATCTCTTAAATTGCCAATATAATCGAATTGTTCGGCAGGGCGCAAAATAATGCCGGTGTATTTAGGTCCAGCCGTGTAAACTCCGGAGTTAGCACTTGTAGAATAATCAGTGGCTCCCAAATAAGAACCAAAATTAAAGGCTTGCTGCGCATATCCGCTTAACGGATTGCTGGATTTCATGCTTAAAGCAAAAACATTGCCTGGATCTGGAGTGGTTCCTGTTACGCCACCTGCTGCGTTTGTAGCCTGAATTCTGCCTCGTGCATCCAATTCAAACGATACATCTGCGGCAGATGCATTGCCTGTGTTGCTGAGAGTGGCAGGATCGCTCATCACTTGCCCAAGAGCAGTGAGCAAGCTCTGCAAGCTCCAAACATAGTTAGGCTGATTGTTAAGATTTCCGGTCCAAGTATCAGTGGAATCGTGAAGGCTAGGATCACCTGTGCCGCTACCAGGGAGAAGCCAGTCTTGGTCGGGTGCTTCTGGTTTTTTAACCGTAAAGCTAATTTCATAAGTATTGGCGCCTACAGCTTCTGCAGAAGGCATATCTGTCCAAGTAAAGGTAAGCACATCGCCGTCTTTCATATTGAAGGCGTTTCCTTTGCTATCGAACAAGCTCGCAAGAGCCGGAGAGGTTGCGCGGCCCGGGTCGGTAATGCCATTGGCTGATGGAAGTCTTGCGTCATCTACTTGGTGCAGGAATCTTTGTGAATATATAATATTGCCTTTTGCATCTGCGTCTTGCGGCAGGTTTCTTGCAAGGCTAACTTCTGTAGTCTCTTTTGCCGGAGCTTGCTGGTTCATGGGTATTTTCATGTTGCCTATAGCAGTTCCAATCGGGAAATTTCCGTAAGAGTCTGCCATTTTGCCTTGAAGCACCATACCATTGGTCGGCAAAACTATGTAGCCTTCAGAGTCTAGCTGGAAGGCTCCGTTTCTTGTATAGAAAGTCCCAACGCCGTCGCTCACGCCGAAGAACGCATTGCCTTCGATGCCTATATCGAAGATACGCCCGGTGTTCTGGAGGTTTCCTTGGGTAACTATGGTATCTACGGCGCTAACTTTAACGCCTAACCCTATTTGCATAGGGTTTGTTCCACCCGCTTTGCTTGCAGATTTGCTTGCTCCTTTAACAAGCTGGCTGAAGCTTTCCGCAAATGTTGCTCGGCGGTTTTTGAAACCAATAGTGTTCACGTTAGAGATGTTATTACCGATAACATCCATGCGGGTCTGATGGTTTATCAAGCCGGTTACACCGGAATTGAGAGATCTTAGCATATCAAGCTCCTTTGGTTAATTTTGAGGCTACTACTCATACATAAATGAGATTGCAAAAACCGTGCCAAATTTTAAGGGGGGTAATGATTGGGGGTAAGGTAAGCGTTACAGCCGCTCGACATCTTCTTTAGGCAGGCCGGTTATCTCTGAAATCACAGAAACTTCAAAGCTTTTGGCTTTCATCTGCCGTGCCGCCTGCAAAAGACGAGCTTCGCCACGAGCCTCGCCCCTAGCTTCGCCGATAGCAATGCCTTCATTTATAGCGGTCATCCTAATCGCATACTGGTCGCGCTTGTTTATCATATCTGCCTCATACGCTGCTCGCTCTTCTAATGTAAATTTAGAAATTCTTGCTATGTCGAATATCTTGTCAAACACCCCCTCGCCAAACTGAGGCGGTTTGCCTTTAAGCTTATGTGCATGGCAAAGCGAGAAAAGAAGCTTGTCCTCAATGGTTGCGCATTCCTCCAAAGGCTTCGTAAACCGGGCAAGCCTTACAAATACCATGTTTATGTAATTGTACCTTATTTCAGGATACGCATCATTGGAAAGGGAAATGTGCTGAACAACATCGTCATTGCCGAAATCAAGGTCAAAGCTCATAAAGCTAAGTGAATAGACGGGAGGCCAGTTGAAATCCCATTCCCCTTTCTGGCCGTTGCTTGTGATAGCCATGCAAACATAGTAAATCACCCTTTTTATGAAATATGCCTGCCTGCCCACCTGCACTTCCACCAAGAACCTGTTTCCTTCACAGTCTTGGCAAAGTATGTCGAATATGGAATCCCTGTTGTCCGATGTTTGCCCGGGCACGTAGGGGTTCTTTATGTTAACGTCTGTTATCGGGTGCTTCAGCTTTCTTTCCAGAAACACGTTGAGCATCGTTATTAGCGGCTCTTTTTCGTTTTCATTTGCGAAAGTCTTTTTGAAAGGCATGTCTGCCGTCAAGTCGGCAATCTCGTTTTCCATTTCCATAGGTGGAATCCTCCATTTTAAAGTTTCTATAGCAAACGCAGATAAACTCTCTAGGCTAGTGGCTAGTAGGGAGTTATAACAACTTTTTCAGCGCTTACTATACTCTATTAGACGTAACAAACCGGAAAAAAAATCAAAAAAAATGAAAAAATGGAAAAAAAAGTGCATTTTTATGAAAAAACCACTAGCTACTAGCCACTGACCACTAGCCTAACAACTTAATTATCGTTTACTATATTCAAAAATATGAAAAAATATATGCATACTTTTGCTTTTAAAATCCAATGCCTCGGCATAGGCTTGGTCTTTGCGCTTTCAATAGCCTTTCTTTTGATTTTTTCCAAAAGCTCTCGTGATGCAAATACGGAAAGCCTCATTTCCGTATCCACCCAAACAATGAACTATCTCACAACAGATGTTCAAAAAGAACTTATGGCTATGACGGATGTGGTTAGTATAATAGCCAGCTTTATGCACGAAGTTCCGCAAAACATTCTTAAAAACGTTTTTGTGGACGTAGCTAAAACAAACCCCGCTATTTACGACCTTTATTATGGCTCCGCATTATCACGCTGGAAAGGCGGGTTTTGCGTTTTTTCCTCCGACTGGAAACCTTATGAAGATCCGGAATCAGCAGACTGGGACCAAATTGAAAGGCCGTGGTTCACGGATGCGGTTAAAAGCAAAGGAAGTGTTATAATTACAGATCCTTATATGGATGCCGAAACGAAAAGACTGGTTTTCTCAATTGCCCAAACAGCGACAAATTCAAAGGGTGAAATGCATGGGGTTGTAGCCGCAGATGTATTTTTGGATGTGCTGGATTCTATTGTGAGCGCAAAAAAAATCACGGAAGACGGGCAGTCTTTTCTTTTAGATGCGGCTGGCCTTTATTTAACAAGCGACAAACACGAAAAAATTTTGAATAAAAATTTCTTTGAAGATTTAGGAACATCTTTTTCAAAAGAAAAAGTTTTAACCGGCAAAGAAGGCGTTTTTATGAGCGAGCACCATTATTTGGCTGTTGCGCCGCTAAGAGGAACAAACTGGTTCATAGTTTCAAAAGGCTCTCTTGAAGTGTTGGATAAAAGTTCCATAGCCCATGTTTGGATAGCTATGGCTATTGCGATGGTATTGGCAATAATAATTTCCATTCTTTTTGCGCGCCTTATGAGCAGGCGCATAGGCAAAACGCTTAAAACCATAGACATAATGAGCTATGGTGATTTAACCAAAAGATTTGACGAAACGCACAGAGATGAAATCGGCAAAATGTCAAAGCATTTAAACAAATTTGCCAATATGCTGAGCGGCGTTATTCGTTCCATAAACGATGATGTTTTGATTTTAAACAAGTCTTCGGGCAGCTTGAACTCCGTTTCGGATAAACTCATAAAATCTTCGGAAAATACGGCGCAGCAAATATCAAAAATCGCAGGCAACACGGAGACAATGGCAAATCATATCGGCGGCATAGCATCCGGTTCCGAACAGGTGAGCGTAAATGCAAGAGGAGCCGCAGATGCGGTTGAAGCCATGAGTAATAGCATAAATTCTGTTTTGCAAGCTACAAACGGCATGAATTCAAGCATTGGGCAAATATCGTCAAATGCCGCAACCACCGCAGGCATTGCGCAAAAAGCCTCGAAAAAATCCGAACACGCAACAGAGGCAATGAACAAACTTGGGGCTGCTGCAAAAGAGATAGGCGCAGTTACCGATATTATAAAGAAAATTGCAGACAAAACCAATTTGCTTGCGTTAAACGCAACCATTGAAGCGGCAAGCGCAGGGGAGGCAGGAAAAGGTTTTGCGGTTGTTGCCGGAGAAATCAAAGAACTTGCAAACCAAAGCGCAAAAAGCGCAGACGACATTGCGCAGAAAATAGAAGGCATTCAAAAAGAAACGAGCGATGCCGTAAATGTTATACACGAAGTTTCCGGGATTATAGGCGAAATAAACAAATCTGTTATCGATATATCCGAACAGGTGGAGCAGCAAACAAAATCCAATATAGAGATAACCAATAACATTGAGCAAGCCAATTCCGGCGTAAAAACAATGGATATGTCTATTAAAGAAGTTGCAGCGAGGATAGTCGATATTTCAAACAGCGTAAATGAAGTTTCCGTTGAAGCCACAAAAATTTCCGGTAACCTTAAATCCGTAAATGAAGTAACAAGCCATCTTACGCACAATGCGGAGCTTGTGAAGACTTCCTCTACGGATTTATCTGTTGTATCCGATGAATTAAACGAAATTTTGAAGAAATTTACGGTGTGAGGAGCTTTCAAGGCACAAACCTGAACTCCTTTGTAAACCTTTGCTGAACCGGGACTCCGCCTACCAGCGCAGCGGAGAATTTATATTGCCTCACGGCTGCAAGAGCAGCTTGCTCAAAGCCAAAGCCCGGCGGGTCAACAGCAGTGGCAAAAGCCTCAGACACATTTCCGCCTTTGTCTATAACCATATATATTTTCACAAAACCGGAAACTTTTCGCTTTTTTGCCTGCGCAGGGTATTGCGCAAAAGCCTCTTTCAGCAATTTTGCCTCAACTTCAACGTCTTCCGCATTATATATAACATTCTCTATTCCGCCAATTCCAATAGACACGCCGCTTTCGCCCACTCCGGCAAGCGACAAATCCATAGAAAACCCCTTAATGCCCTTGTTCAGGCTACTCTGTGCCTCATTAGGCTTAAACTGGTTGCTCTGCGGAATGTCCCTAATCACCCTCTGCGGAATTTCTCGTTTTTGTTCCTTAACCAAAACCTCAACTTCACGCACAACAACCCTGCTTTTTTCCACATCTGCGTATTCTTTGGAAAAAAACACCGCATTCAGCACAGGCACAAACAAAAAAAACGCCGCATTTATAACAAACGCAAGCACGCCTATAACAAAAAACTTAAAAAAAACTCTCAACTCTCAATTCTCAATTCTCAACTCTCAACTAAAAATAAATAGCCCATACCTGCGTTCCTTCCAGAGCCTTAAGCCAAGGATACAGCGGCTTATTCCCTTTTGCCATTGCTGAAATTCTGCCGGCAAAAGAATAGCCCGAATTATTTATATGCACAATTTCAACTCTTGCGTTTTTCCTTAAACCTGCACCCTCTTTTGCCAACTCAATGGCTCGCCCAAAACCGCCTATTTCGTCTATAAGGCCGTTTTTCGCAGCCTGCATTCCTGTGAACACACGGCCTCCGCCCAAAGAATCTGCTTTTTCTTCGCTAATGCCTCTGCCTTCTGCCACGTTGCCTGTAAAACGTGTGTAAAAATCGGTCATGTATTCTTGCAGAGCCTCACGCTCGCTTTCCGAAAATCCCCTTGCAATGCTTGCGGAATTTGCGCTTTCGTGGGTTTCAACCGTTTCTGCGTTTATTCTCAGCTTTTCCAAAATGCCGCTCAAATTCATTTTGCCGCCGTAAATGCCAATGCTTCCTATAATGCTGCCTGCCTCTGCTATTATTTTGTCTGCGGCCACGGCAGCATAATACGCACCGCTTGCCGCCACATCGCCAACGCTTGCAATAATCGGCATTCCGCTTTCCTGCAAAGATTTAAGGCTGTGCCAAAGTTCTTCGGAGGCAATTGCGGAACCTCCCGGCGAGTTTATCCGCAAAATAAGCGCCTTGAACTCGCTTGAATACATAATATCGTTTATCTGCTCTATCAAATCTTGAACCCCGGAAATGCTTTTCCCAAACAGAGGATCTTCGGAACCATAACCGCCTGTTATAATGCCGTCTATATTCAGCACGGCAATGCGCGCCCTCGGAGCCCAGGAATCTTGCAGCAATTTTTCGTCGCTTAAATGCCAGCTTTCCAAATATGCGTTTGCGTTCTCTTTACCGAAAAACACTTTAGACATATATTTAGGAATGCTTTCAGCATAAAGCAAGGTATCTGCCAGGCGATTGTTTTTTGCGGCAATTGCCGTTATGCGAGGATTGCTTGCTATGCTGTCTAAAAATTCTTGCGAAAGCCCTCTGGAAACAGAGAGCGTATCTCTAACCGTTTTCCACCAGCTATCCAAAACTTCCAGCGAATTTTCTTTGGCCTCGTCGCTCATGGAATCGAGCGTATAGGGTTCTATTGCAGATTTGTAATCTCCGTGCCTCTGCATTTCCATTTCTATGCCGATCCAGTCCAAAAGCCCTTTGTAATAAAAAACTTCGTTTGAAACACCTTTGAAATCAACAAGCGCAGATGGTTGCAAAATCACTTTTTCTGCCGCAGATGCCGCAAATATAACAGATACTCTGTAGTCGTTTGTGTAGGCGGCAACACGCTTTCCTTTGCTTCTCAAAGAGGTGATTCCTCTGCGAATTTCCTGTGAAATGCTAAAGTTTCCGCTGTAGTTTGAAAAATCAAAAAGCACGGCCTTTGTCTCGGATTTTTCCAGCAGCGAAAACGTGTTTCTGAGCATTTCCAAATCTGAGCCTTGCTCGCCCCATAAGCTCCAGCCGCTGCTTTTTTCCGAAATGCTTCCGAGCACAACACGCACCATGCGCACGTTATTGAGCGACTGGCTGTGAAGTGCCGTATGCGACACAAAGCTATACTTTTTGAACTTCATATTTTCCGATAAGCCGTCTGCGACAAGCGAAAGAGAAGCATTGAAATTTGAGCCAATCTCCGTTGAAACGGCAAAGCGAAACTCTCCGTTGTCATTTGGCTCCACAAGAGGAAACTCCAAGCCTATTGTTAGGCCGAGAACATCCAGTTCAAGCAATAAATTCTGTTCTGTTTTTGACAAAAATTTTTTCAACTGTTCATAATTCTCTATTCTCGCATTCCAGCTTGCGACAATTCCCGGAAACATCTTTACGGAAACGCCTGTGTGCTGCATCCTGTTTTGGTAAAAGCCATATTGCAAAGCGTATTCGCTCCAAAACCCAAGCGAAAGGAATGAGCTAGGCCGCAAAATAAACCCTGGCGACCACGAAAGCGCAGTTCCGTTTGCTAAAGAAACCCTTGTAGCCGAAAATCTGTTGCCGAGAAAAAAAGACCTGCTAACGTTGAATTCGCTGTGCACAAAAGACCACTCGCTTTTATCGAATCCGCCTTTGGCGGTAGTCCAGTCAAAAGATGCTCCAATGGAGTTTCCCCAAATCCCGAACAAAAAGTTATCGTGCCCGTTTATTCCGTTTTTATTTTGCTCATAGCTCCAAATAGCGCCTGGGCTTTCAAAAGCGCTTAAACCTGCCGGGTTTCCTTGCATACCCCCATTCAGCGAAAGCGAAGCATACCCGCTTTCACCGGAAACGGCAGCAAAAAGCGGAAAAACAAACAAAAATAAAGCGATTAAAATAATATGCATATTCTAAGAAAATAGATTTTTATATAGTAAACGCTGATTTAGTCGCTCAGTTGAGAGTTGAGAATTGAGAGTGGAGAGTTATTTTTACATATAACAGCTAAATTAGCTCAAAAACACAGTCTTTCAAGTTTTTCACTCTCAACTCTCCACTTTCCACTCTCAACTAAGCCATGATGTTTGAGTTTATCAGTATTTACTATAGTAAATGTTGAAAAAGTCGTTATGCTAGTGGTCAGTGGTTAGTAGCTCGTATAACAATGGGCTTTTTCTATATTTATTCTTATGAAAAAAAAACCTTCCGAATCCAAACGCAGCGAGCAAAAAAAGAATAATGCCACTGAAGAATACAGCGGCTGGTGGGGCGATGGCCCGGTGTTCGTGTTTTTATACGACAAGCGCAAAAAAGAAGCCTTGACTAGCGGCGATGCAGAAGAAATCTTGCAGTTCGTGAAAGATTCCGAGCAAGTTTTGAATGAACCCGAAGCGCTTCGGATAATACGCATAGAAAACGAGTATTCGCACCCCGTTTTATTTGTTGATACCGGAAAAGAAGCCGGCCTTGACAGCATTGATCACCTGCGCATGGCAGGTTATCGCTTGGCAAAATGGGCAGAAAACAACTCTGTAAAAACCATATTGGTGCCGCCTCTCATAGACGACTCCGCTAAAAAGAGACACGCTATTTTGCAAGGGCTTTGCCACGCAAGCTATTCTTTCGACAAATACAAAAGCAAAAAAAATAAAAAAGCAGACATTGAATACCTGTTCACAGACGATATGGAAATAAGCGGCGAATACCTGCAAAAACTGTTCTCAGGAATAGACTTTGCAAAAAATCTCATAAACGAGCCGGGTGGCGCATTAACACCTGCGATGCTGGCAAACATTGCGCAGAGCATAGGCACAAAACACAATCTGCCTGTAAAAATCCGCAAAAGCAAAGAACTAGAAAAAGACGAGTATAACGGAATTTTAAACGTTGGCCGTGGAAGCAAAAACGAGCCGGCTATGGTAACCCTTAGCTACAGGCCAAGAAGCAAAGTATCTCCATACCAAATTGCTTTTGTGGGCAAAGGCATAACTTTTGACACAGGTGGAATATGCATTAAATCTGCAGACAAAATGTGGGAAATGAAAAGCGATATGTCCGGAGCAGCCACAGTGCTTGCAGCAATTCAGGTTATAGCAGAACTCAAACTCCCAATAGCGGTAGATGCAATTTTGTGCCTGGCAGAAAACCGCCCCGGAGAAAACGCAGTGCTGCCTGGCGATATTTTCAAAGCTAAAAACGGCAAAACAGTTATGGTTGAAAACACCGACGCAGAAGGCAGGCTGGTTTTGATAGACGGGTTTGCGGAAGCCGTAAGCCTTGGCGCAACGCACATTATAGACATAGCGACTTTAACCGGCGCAATGCAAAGAGCGCTTGGTTCTTCCATAGGTGGCTTTTTCAGCAATAGCGAAGGTTTGGCGCAAATCATAACCGCTACCGGCGCAGAAAACGGGGAGAAGTGGTGGAGAATGCCTCTAGACGACGAATACGCCGAAAGCCTCAAAGACAAGGTTGCAGACTTGCGCAATATAGCAGACGGCGGGCCGGGCGCAATAATAGCTGCGCTTTTCTTAAAGGAATTTATTCCGGAAAATGTGCAATGGGCGCATTTGGATATAGCTGGCGTTGCATTCACAGCCAAACCTTATAAATATACCGAGCACGGAGCAACGGCTTTTGGTTTGAAAACCTTGGTAGAAACGGCTAGAGCCTATTCCAAAGAAGAAGTTCGCGATTAAAACCGGTAGTTCAATATGGGTGTGTTTGAAAACATAAAATCTTTGCCGGCGTTTAGCTTGCAGGCTTTAAACAGGCAGGATTTCAAAGGTTTTTTTCACAGAGTAGGGGATGAATGGGTAAATTACAACCCCGTTGAAATGCACAAGAACATTTATTTTCTGAGCCTTGCTTTGCGTGCGGCAGGCGTTGGCAAAGGCGTTGGCGTTGGAATAATCGCACCGAGTTCTCCGAAATGGTTTATGGTAGATATAGCAACGCAAATTTGCGGAGGTTATGTTGTTCCGTTGTTTGCGAATATCTCATCCGAATATTTTGAATTTCAAATTAGAGATGCAAGCGTTAAGGTTTTGGTGATAGATTCCTTTGAGGCTCTTTCGCCAGAAGTAAGCAGCATGCTGCATGTAGCAGATTTAATTGTGCATTTCTCGACTGTTCCGAATTATATTGTGCACAAAAACCTGTCTTTATGGGATAATTTTATTGAAAAAGGCAAATCGGCAGATTCCGAAACCGAGTGTGCGAAATTCACAAAAAGAATAGAAACCATAGAGCCTGGCGAAGTGTTTTCCGTTATTTACACCAGCGGTTCAACAGGCACTCCGAAAGGGGTTCCGTTAACGCATAACAATATGCTTGTGCACCTGAAATCGATTGCGGAATTTTTTCCGCTAGATCCGAAAGACAATGTATGCATGAGCATTTTGCCTGTGGCGCACGTGTTTGAGCGAATGGCAATTTATTATTTCTCCGGCATTGGTTTGCCGGTTTATTTCGCAGACAGTCCCAATAACGTGGGGAAATACCTGCCGGAAATTCGCCCAACCGTTTTAACTGTTGTGCCACGTGTTTTGGAAAAACTTTACGACAAGCTTACAGCCGCAGCAGATCAAAAGCACGGCCCAACAAGATGGCTAATTAAACTCGCCATAAACAAAGCTAAAAATGCAGATCCGGCAAAAGTCAATTTGCGTGGAACAATTTGGGATAAGCTGGTTTATTCAAAAATGCGTGCCGCTCTCGGCGATAACTTTAAACTGCTTGTTTCCGGAAGTTCTGCGCTGAACATTTCCGTTAACAGATTTTTGAGAAACATAGGCCTTCCGCTTTTTGAAGGCTACGGAATGACAGAATGTTCGCCGGTTATTTCCGCAGAGCATCCGGAAAATACGAAAATGGGTTCTGTGGGAACAGTTTTAAGTTGTTTAAATGTAAAAATATCCCTGGAAGATGAAATTCTTGTTAAAGGCCCAAGCGTGTTTAGCGGTTATTTAAACAGGCCGGAACTGAACAAGGAAATTTTCACGGAAGATGGCTACTTTCACACGGGCGACAAAGGGCATGTTGATAAAGACGGCTATATATGGATAACAGGCCGTTTAAAAGAGATGTTCAAAACGAGCACAGGAAAATATGTAAGCCCAATTCCTATAGAGCAGGGTTTGTGCCAGCGTTCGTTTATAGAGGCGGCTCAAATTTTTGCAGAGGGAAGAAAGTTCACATCTGCGCTTCTATTCTTAAATCATGATGTTGTTAGAAACAGGATAAGAAAAAATGAAACGGAATTCGATCTGGAAAAAGCGCTGAAATCCCGCAAGTTAAATGATTCTGTGCAAAAACAGGTTGATGCTGTGAACAGATATTTGCCAGAGTGGGAAAAAATTAAAAAATGGAAAGCGATTTTTGCTCCTCTTTCAACCGAGAACGGGCTTTTAACTCCAACTCTTAAACTGCGCCGAGCATCTGTAGAAGAGAGGTTTAGGCATTTGATAGACGAAATGTATGAATAAAATTCTGGAGATTTCCCGCATTCGCTTGGCAGATGTGCGTGGGCGAGTTGTGAAAATAATAGGCTTGATTGTTGAATGTGAAGGCCCAAGCGCAGGCATTGGCGAACTTTGCACTATTGAGCACGGCGGAAAAATAATATGCCAGGCAGAAGTGGTTGGGTTCAGAGAAACACGAACTCTTATTATGCCGCTTGGCGCGCTTGAAGGCATTAGGCCCGGCATGGCTGTTGTTGCAAAGGGCGAAACGCTAACTGCACCGGTTGGCAGCCAGTTGCTGGGCAGAGTTTTAGATGGTCTTGGCAAACCTATGGATAACCTTGGCGAAATTAAATGCGAGGTTCGCCGCTCAATTTACGCAGAGCCGCCAACAGCCATGCAAAGAACCCGCATAAAAGACCCTATGTACACAGGGATTCGTGCAATAGACGGTTTCTTGACAATAGGGCGTGGGCAAAGAATGGGCATTTTCGCAGGCTCAGGTGTTGGTAAAAGCGTTACAATGGGAATGATAGCGAGGAACTGCCTTGCAAAAGTGAATGTTATAGCTTTAATAGGAGAGCGAGGCAGAGAAGTCAGAGAGTTTATAGAAAAGGATTTAGGCCCGGAAGGCTTGAAGCGTTCCGTTGTGGTTGTTGCCACAAGTGACCAGCCGGCCCTTGTGCGTTTAAAAGCGAGTCTTTTGGCTATGAGCATAGCGGAGTATTTTAGGGATGCCGGCGACGATGTGTTTTTCTTAATGGATTCAAGCACTCGGCTTGCAATGGCGCAACGTGAAATTGGTTTGGCAGTAGGCGAGCCTCCTGCCACAAAAGGCTATACGCCTTCTGTTTTCGCATTTTTGCCAAAGCTCTTTGAGCGTGCCGGCAATAGCGATAAAGGGAGCATAACCGGTCTATACACGGTTCTGGTTGACGGTGACGATTTGGACGACCCGATTGCAGATTCCGTGCGCTCCATTTTAGACGGGCACATTGTGCTTAGCCGCTCTCTTGCAAACAAAAGCCATTACCCTGCCATAGACGTGCTGGCAAGCATTAGCCGCTGCCGCCCCGACATAACAGGCCCTGGGTTAAAGGAAACGTCTTCTGCGCTCACGCGAAGCCTTGCCGTTTATCGCAAAAACGAAGATTTAATAAATATAGGAGCTTATGCAAAAGGTTCCGATGCTGAAGTTGATGTTGCAATCAAAAGGCACGCTCCTCTTGAAAAATTCTTAACGCAGGGCATTGGCGAAAACTCAAAACCCGAAGAAACCGAAGCGGCTATGAGAGATATTGTTAATGCCAATCCTTTGCAGAATAGCGGTTAGCACAACAGATACGCAATTATTAATCAGTAATCCAGCCCTACTTTTAAAAAAGCATTCTGCAAAGCTTCTTCGGTTATGGTTTTGCCAATAACCGCATTGGCACCATGGTTAAGAATTTTTGTCTTAACATCTTGCGTAAGCTCAGGGGTAACCATAATCACTTTGCACTTGGCTTTTACCTCAGGTTTTTTGTCCAAAGCTGCTAAAAATTGCAATCCGTTTAAATCGTGAGTTTCCAAATCGTAAACCACAAGCGAGCATTTTTTCGAATTGTAAATTTTGAGAAGAACATCATTCCCTTTTTCTGTTATGAAAGAGTTTTTAATGCCTTTTTTTTGATACCACTGCGGTAAAAATTTCTTTGAGGAAAAATCTTGCAGAACTCCGTAAAAATCAAAAAGAAGTTTAGCTTCCAAACGGTGAAGCTCATTCAAGAGAGCCTTCATATCGTCTATTGTGCTTATTTTTTCTATTACAGGCATTGGCATGGTGTTAGCCTCCTCTGTGCACTGCCATTTTGGCAGATGAGTTGTTTTCACTTACAACAAGTGGGCCTTTTATGGCGGCCATGCAAGTGTATTTGGTGTATGGAGAAGCTACAATAGCATCGGCTTCCAAGACGCCGAGAACCTTTGCTTTTGCAGTTTTGTTTTCATAAACCATTTTGTCGAATTTTGAGACTCTGCTATCGAACATTTGCCGCTTTGAAATTAAATTTTGCAAATTGATTGTATCTTGCAAAAGCATTTTTGCTTCATCTTCGTTCATAGAATCCTGCTTCATCCAGATTTTATATCGTTCGTAAATAGTGTTCACATCTGCGAGAACGGAGTTTGCCAATTCTTTTGCTTTTTCCTGGCGATAGTGCGTGCGAATGTTCGCAATGGTTTTAACTCCGCTTTCCGAACCGAGGTTTGCGCATTCAATGCCGTTGAACGCAGTTGCGACTCCGCCTATAAGAGAACCTCCGAGCCTTAGTTCTCCGAGGCAGTTCAGTGTGGAATGCAAAACGTCTTTGGTAACTACAATGTCGCCCTCTGCTATAATGTTTGCTGCGCTTATAAATGTTGCCGCCACAAACGAACCTGCGGTAATTTCGGCTTTTCCTTTGCCTTGAATTCCGCCTGCGCATTTAACATAGCCTTTTGCTTTTATTTTTGCTGCGTTTATAAGCCCGTTTATCACAACGTTTTCTTCGGATATAATTTCAAAGCCTTCGGTTAAATTTCCTTGCACAACAACGGTGCCGGGAAAGTTTATGTTTCCTGTTGACAAGTCAACATCGCCTTGCAAAATATAAGTGCGGCGAACCACTAAAACATTTTCTTGAATGCTTGGAGTTCCCGGTGCGGTTACAACAACTTTGCCGTCTTTTTCTTCCAGACCTTCGCCTAAAAAGAAATCGGCTTTTGCGCCGGGAAGAGCATCCAGAACATAGCCGCGAACGTCTATTCCCGGCTCTCCGTCTGTTGGCGGAATTATATCTGCCAATATATCGCCTTCGCTAACAAGGGTAACTTGCATTGAGTTTTTGTAGTCTATTGCGCCACCGTCTTTTGGATCTGCTATAAACTGCGGACGCGCGCTCATATCGACTTTGAATTCAAGGTGGCCGTTATGTCCGTTTACAGGCCTTGTACCGTTTGCTATGCAAACATCGCCGGGGTTAATTTCCACGAGCTGATGTCTAATAAGGTCTTCGTCTATATGCGCTTTGATGCCTTCCTTTTCGCAGGCTTCGATAATTGCTTCAAAAGTAGTTAGCTCTTCATCTGCCGATTGCATCAGCGGATGAAGATGCACTTCCATTTGGTCTTTGCTAATGATGATTTTAAAGCGGTTGACCCACTCCTCATCTCCAGGATTCATTGAATCTTCATCGTGTTTTTCTTCTACCATAAAACCACCATTTGCAAGTTAAACAGATTTTTCTTCTGTAAAGTTATCGTCATCTTCTATAATAGTCTTTTTCACAACATTTCTGCGGCCGTGAGTCATTTTTGAACGGTCTAGCTCTACGCCTTCGTCGTCATCTACGGTTGGAATAACAGGTGCCGGAGCTATGGGTGCAAGGTCTGCCGGAGCGGAACCAAAAGAAAGCGGAGCCGCCGGTTCAGGTTCTGAGAAGCGAGGAGGAAGAGGCCTGCGGCCTTCCTGTGATGGCACTGGTGCCGAATCGGATGCAATTGGGCGAGGAGGAACCGAGTTTGTGGCTCTGGCTGGCACTTCGTTTGAAAATACATCGGGAACCTTTACTGCGGGCCTGCGTTGCATGGGCCGGTTTTGCTGTTGAGGGTTGTTGTTTTTTTGCCTGCTTTGAGACAATTGTTGTTGGTTGTTGCCTTTGCTTTGCCTAAAATCCTTTTTCGAATCTTCTTTTTGAATATCCACGGTTTTTCTTTTGAAGTCCGTATTGAATTTTTTGACTAAAGGAGTGCGAAGGTCTTTGCGCAAAGCGCCTAAGCGGCTAAATACCGCAATTACGAGCCCCAAATTGAGCAGCGTGAGAACTAACAGTGTTAAACTTATAACGTCCATTTGTGTTTCCTTTTCTTTAAAAGATGTTATGTGCAGCATTTGTATTAACCATCAGTAATCATCACCTTTTGTTTCAGAAGCGAGCTTGGCTATCGAAGCCTGTGCGTCTTGCAATTTGCTGTCTGAATCTGCAATCATGTTTTCTATGCCTGATATTTGCCTTTCCAGCAGGTTTATACGACTTAGAAGCGACAGTATAAACGTCAGCAAAAGAAAAAGAGATACGCCAAGCACAGCGGTTACAAATGCCACAAGGGTAATATAGAAAAAAATTGCCGTGCCGTTAGGCACAAAGTAGGCATTTTTTTAACAGCCGCTAGGCTGGCCCAAGGCGGCCAGCTGGCGAGCCGCCGGAGAGGGAGCTTCACGGAGTGAAGTGGAATGGCTGGGAAAATTTCCCACAACGGGCGCAAAATGCACACGGGCTGTGCAGGGCAGCCTAAGTTTACATGCCTAGCTTCTTTTTTGCATCAGCCAAAGACATGCCATTCTCCAAAAGAGAGAATACTTTTTCCATGCCACGTGTTTCGCCTCTAGCTTTGAACTGTCTCGGAAAAAAAGTATATTAAGTTAAGCGACAGATGAATTGTTACTCACAAATATAGAATCTTTTTCCTCCGGCGTCAAGTAGTTATTTGAGGAATGTTTTCTAAATCTATTATAATAA
>Ga0209755_10000654_pt1 | contig 61203 bp, 49 predicted proteins | sample TergutCo191P1_FD_187301 | JGI IMG/M metagenome (GOLD analysis project Ga0209755, IMG submission 187301) | Cornitermes sp. P1 segment gut microbial communities from Petit-Saut dam, French Guiana - Co191P1 (SPAdes) (version 2) | ecosystem: Host-associated > Arthropoda: Insects > Digestive system...
CTGGACAATAAAAGATAATTATCGTCTTGGCGATAATATTCAATCAAAGGTGCTTGCTTTCGCGTTTGCGTTGTCCGCTGAAATTGAACGGGATTTAGTTTCGCAAAGAACAAAAGAAGCGCTTGCCAGAAAAAGAGCGGAAGGTGTTATTCTGGGCAGACCTTCCGGCAGAAAATCATCACGCGTAAAACTTTCAGGGCGTGAAAAAGAAATAGAAGAACTTTTGGAGAGAAATATATCAAAGAGCGCAATCGGTCGAATCTTAGGCGTTAATCGAATGACGGTAGACTCGTTTTTAAAGGAGAGAATGTAGTTATCAGAAATGGGCAGATTGGGTTAGTTGATCTGCCTGTTTTAATTCCCCCTCTAACCGGGGTGTAACACGCGATTAAATTAAATCTTATCGGGGTGTTACATTGACGAAGTAAAACAAGGAAGCTATTAATGGGGAGGCGCTGCGGCTGAGGTAAAAGGGGAGTGCGGAAATGAGATTGATTGCCGCTTTAATTATTATTGCTATTGCGTTTGTTATCACTGCCGTCAGCTTTGGTTCCAGCCTTTTTCTTACCGCTAATACTCTGAACGTGACTACGAGTGGGGACCTTTCTTTGCTCGAGATGCAGGAAGTTTTATTTGCCAAGTTAAAACAAACGCTTTTAATATCAGAACTAATTCTTTTTGCGATTGGAATTGCCGCTGCTATTGTGTTTTCGAAACAAATTGCAAAACCGTATTATAAAGTTGCGGATCAAAATCGAAGTCTTCAAGAATTGATGGGAGAAACACGCAGGCTGCAAACTGAATTGGAAGCCGCCTTAAAGGAAGCGCAGGAAGCAAACCGCGCTAAGAGCGTTTTTCTCGCGGCTATGAGTCATGAAATGCGCACTCCTCTTAACGCTGTAGTCGGTTTTTCCGAACTTCTTCTTAATACTGGGGTGATGTCACAGCAAGCTGTGTCACAGAAAACCGTATTGCAGCCGGCTGCGTTAGGTGAAATAAAAGATAAAATCAGCAAGATATACAACTCAGGCATTATATTGCTGGATATTGTTAATGAAATACTTGATATTTCAAAAATCGAATCCGGCAAGTTTGATATGCATCCGGTTAAATACGATACCTCAAGCCTTATAAACGATATTATTTCTCTTAACATTGTGCGCATAAAAGAAAAGCCGATAAAGTTTTTTCTTACGGTTGACGAGCGTCTGCCTGAACAGCTATTCGGCGACGATCTGCGTATCAAACAAATTTTTAATAATCTTCTTTCTAACGCGTTTAAGTATACAGATTCCGGCATTGTTGAATGGAATGTGTCGTTTGAACTTGACGGTGACGATGTATGGCTTATTTCCTATGTCAAAGATACAGGAGTTGGAATCAAGACCGAAGATATTCCGAAACTTTTTAAAGATTACAGTCAGTTTAATACGCAGACAAGCCGAAATGCAGAGAGTACTGGTCTTGGGCTTTCTATTACGAAATATCTTGTCGATAAGATGGGCGGGACAATTACGTTCGAGAGCGAATACGGCAAGGGTATGACTTTCTTTGTGCGTCTGCGGCAGCAGTTTGTGTCTAACGTTCCTATCGGCAGAGAAACAGCGAATAATTTTATGAATGTTCGCTTCGCGGATAATAAGCGGGCTCAAAACGCGTTGTTAAAGAGAACGAATCTTTCCTATGCGAGTGTTCTTGTTGTAGATGATGTTCAGACGAATCTTGATGTTACAAGAGGTATGTTGATACCTTACGGATTATATATTGATTGCGCGCTTAACGGACAACAGGCTATTGATATGATCAGGAATGAGAATCCGCGCTATGACGCTGTATTTATGGATCATATGATGCATAATATGGACGGAATAGAAACTGTGCGTATCATACGTGAAGAGATTGGGACAAATTATGCACGTAACGTCCCTATAATCGCGCTGACTGCTAATGCGATTATCGGCAATGAAAAAATGTTTTTAGAACACGGATTTCAGGCTTTTATTTCGAAACCTATCGATATAGTGAGGCTGGATTCGATACTCTGCCGATGGGTGGGAAATAAAAACATCAATAAAGCAGAAAATGATAAAGATAAATATGAAGAAACCAATCATCCGGTGAAAAACGGAGAAACGCTTCTTGACGGAATAATAATCAAAGATGTAAACCTTGATAAGGCTTTGGAATTATTTTCCGGTGATGAAGAAGTTTTTATTAAAGTTCTTAATTCATATTTGGTGAACACGCGCCCTCTTCTTAGAAATATCCAAAAATATCTCGAGAGTGAAAATCTTACGGATTATGCTGTTATAGTTCATGGAATAAAAGGATCCAGTTTTGGCATAGGCGCTATTCGGGCAGGCGAAGACGCGCAGCGGCTGGAGCGTATGGCAAGAGCCGGAAAAGCGGATGAAGTGTTAGCTGAAAATGACGCATTCGTAAAGTATATGGAAAATTTTTTAGATTCATTGGATGGTACGCTTGAAATAATTAAAGCAAAAAACAGAAAACCTGTCGCATCCGCTCCTGATCCCGCGCTTTTGAGGGATCTGCGATCAGCGTGTATGGAATATGACGTGGGTAAAGTCGATAAAATAATGGCGGCGCTGGAATCATTTGAATACGCGAACGGCGCGCACATTGTCCATTGGCTGCAAGAGCAAGTTGATGAAATGAGCTTTCGTGAAATTTCCGAAGGTAAATGGCCTGCCGCGTGATCGCTTTTGCGGAGGCTATATTATTTTAAGTTCTGCCGCGGCGCGAATCGCTTCGGACAAGCTGAGTACATTTAATTTATCATAAATAATATTTATAGTCATTTTTACCGTGTTGACAGAAAGGTTTCTGCCGGATGCTATCTCAGTGCGCGAAAGTCCGTCAGAAAGATCTTTTAAAATGTCGATCTCACGTTCTGTCAATTTGATTCCTTTCTCTATATTATTTGCTTGCATGTAACCCGATATCATTTTCGCTTTTCGTTTTGCGAGGGTTGATGATTTATGATTGATATCTTCCAGCCACTTCTTTGGAATCTGGCAACTGTCGCTTTTTATAGCGGCGGCGCTGAGAGTTCGCATATCTTTCGCGAAATGGACGAACAATGCGATGAGTTTGTTTGATTCCGCAAGATTGTAAGCTTCTGTAAACACGGAGATCGCTTCGCTGTGACGTTTAAATTGATAAAGGGACAGAGCCTGATAAATCTTCAATTCAATTTTATCATACAAAATCGCCGGATGTTCCATTGAATTTTTTATAAACGCCAGCAATGTGCTGTAATGGCGCGTTTGATAATGGTAACGTATTCGCACACGGTTCGCGTAATTTTCTAAAAATGCCGGATGCGTGTATGGAGTAAAATCACCTTTTAGCCATTCCGGTATTTTTTCAGGCTGTCCCATCGCCAGCTGGTAGAAGCTGTACGCGATATCATACATTGTATAGCGCACTCCGTAATCTTTTTCACTAAGTAGATTTTCCATTTCTTTTAGTTTTGCATCTGCGGCTTCAATATCTCCGTATGCGATATCAATATTCATTAAATAAACTAACGCGCGGTTTTGCGTAACGTATTGATCGCTTTTGCGCGCTTTCTCAATTGATTGGTTTAAAAATTGAATAGATTCATCGAACTCCATGCGGTTAAAACACAATTCACCCCGCACAAGGTCTTCAAACCCGTCATGAAATCCGTTCAATACATGAGACAGGTGCGGGCATGCGCGGGATAATGCTTCAATATATTCTTCCATCGCTCCCGGACGGTTTGTTCCGACAAGAGACGCGCGGGAAGTCATCGACGTTAATTTATAATTACCGATTATTTTGAAAGGATATCGATCGAAATATTCAGCCATTTTTTTGCAATAGATATCAAAATCATATACATCGGTATATGTACACATATGGATTCGCAGCGCGCTCCATAAACCGTAAAGAATAGTCAGCGCGCGGTTTCGTTCCGGAGTTTCGGGACGGGATTCGTAATCGGCTGAATATTTCTCCGCAAAAATCTGAGCTTCTTCAAATTGACCAAGGCTTATTTTTATTTTTATGTGCATTGCGGGAAATAATTGATTTGTCGATTTTACATCTTCAGGCATACGATCAAAAATATCCAGCGCGTACAAAGCCATATCCTGCGGTATCTGAACGTTAAGTGAAATTATTTTTTGGGTTATTGCGTTATAATCTCCTGCCTTTTCGTAGTAAGAAAGCGCGTCTGCGTGATAACTGTTCGCCTCACACCACACAGCCGCCGCTTTGTATACTTCTTTTCTCTCATCATCCGTAAGGATTTGCTCCTGCATTTTCCGCAAATAATCCCGAAAAAGATGATGGATCATATATGTATCCTGATTAGAATCGTAACGTATGTAGGTGTTTATCATTTCCATTTCTTTTATGAGAAAGTTGTTGCAAGACGTAAGATCTTTTATAAGACTTGCCGCAAGATTATCGATAAGCGAGATACGCAGAAGGAAACGCAGAAGCGGCTCTGAAATGGTTTGTATGATTTCAGCTTCAATTAGCCTGAAGATGTTTTTTTTCATAGCTTCTAACGCGTATCTTTCATACTTTCGTTTTTTGGCAAGAGAACGCGCGATGAGGTTTAAGGAAAAAGCCCAGCCTTGTGTATCATCGTTAATATTTCTTATATCAGCACTCGTAACAGGTAAATTTATTTGATTAAAATATTTTGCGATTTCATCTTCTGTAAAACGCAGCGCGTCTTCCTGTATCGTAAATACATGATTACGCAGCGTAATCATGTTTATATCAGGCATGGTTCGTGAGATCATTATTACCGGCATATTTGAAGGAGACGAGTTTACCAAACGTTCAAAGAAGTTTAAAATTTCCGGATTGTGCAGCAGATGAAAGTCATCGAATACTCCGATTATTTTTCCGGGATGCGCGGCAATATATTGTTTCATAGTATCATTGAATATTGAAAACGCTTCGTCTGTTTTTGGAAATCCGATCTCTCTAAGGCGGGAGCTGTATTCCTGCGATATCATCGATGACATTCCGCAAATACATTCCCAAATACGCAATGGTATATTATCCCTCTCGGAAACCTGCATCCATGGCGCAATTGCATTATAATTACTTAAAAATGAATGTACCGCGCGCGTTTTGCCGTAACCTGAACCTGCGCAGACAATAACCAACGGATAATTCATTGCCTGCTTCAACAAAGCATGAAGACGCGGACGTTCAAGATAATCGCCGCTTTGAAAAACTTTATTAGTTTTACTGTCAAAATTAAAATCTTTTGGCATAATTCCTTTCTTGTTAAATAATTTTATGATCTGCCGTGACGCGATTTGCTTCAGCCTGCAAATATTCAGATATCATTTTGACCTTACGCTTCGCGTAAATCGACGATATCCGGTTTATATCCTCCAGCCACTTCTTTGGTATAGCGCATTTTTTATCTTTATGGACAGCAAGGGTGAGTGTGCGCATATCTTTTGCGTATTCAGTGAATGATGTGATGAGCTTATTTGATTCTGCCAGATTATACGCTTCTGTAAATACGGCGATTGCTTCACTTCGTTTTTTTAGCTGATAAAGAGACATTGCCTTTAAAACCTTAAATTCGATTTTCCCGAACAAAATCGCAGGATATTTTTCCGTGTTTTCAATGAATGTTATAAGAGCGCTGTATTTATGCGTTTGATAATGATACCGCGCTCTTATTCTGTTTGCGTAATTTTCTAAAAATGACGAATGACTAAAAGGAGAAAAATCTCCCTTAAGCCATTCCGGTATTTTTTCCGGATGGTCTAATGCTAAATGATAAAATCCGCAGGCTATATCGTAAAGTGAAATTGATTCTATATGCCTCGCTGATGAAGTTTCCATTTCTTTTAACGATCTGGTTGCGCCTTCTAAATCTCCGCTGGAAAAATAAATATGCATCATATATACCAATGCTTTGTTTTGCGTAACGTACTGATCATGTTTTCGCGTTATTGTTATTGATTGTTTTAGATATTGTTCCGCGTCATTGAATTGTCTCCGGTAAAAACATAATTCGCCGCGCAGAAGATCATCTAAACCGTCATAGAATCCAATCAGCGCAGGTGAAAGAAAAGATATCATACGGGAAACAGCGGCGATATATTCTTCCATTGCTCCGATTCGGTCAGTCCCGACATTTGATGCCCATGCGCTTGCCGTTAATGTTTTATATGAACCAATAAGTTTGAAGGGATTTTTGCTGTAGTAATCGCTTAACTTTAAATAATAAATATCAAAATCATACACATCCGTATATGTGCTTGTCTTCATCCGCAATAACCCCCAGAAAGTGTAAATCCCTGAGAGCGCGCGGTTTCTCTCCGGCGTATCAATACGCGCTTCGTAATCATTTGCATATTGTTCGGCAATAACTTGAGCTTCATCAAACTGTCCAAGGTTAATTTTTAATTTTAATAACATTGAAGGAAAAAGCGGATTATTCGCTTTCACTTCATCTGGTATGCGTTCAAATATTTCCAGCGCATATCCTGCCATATCCTGAGGCATTTGTACATTTAAAGAAGTGATTTTTTTAAGAATCGCGTCATAGTCGGCGGATTTTTCGTAATATGTAAGAGCGTCTATATGGTAGCCGTTATCTTCGCACCACACACCCGCAATATGATAAGTTTCCTTTCTCTCATCATCTGTCAGAATTTGCGCCTGTTTCTGTCTGAGATAATCGAGAAATAAATGATGTATCACGTACGAATCCATTATAAAATCATAACGTACATAAGCGTTTAACAATTCCATTTCACCTATAAGCTCATCAACGGATTTGCCGGCAAAAAGATCGCAATTTTTTTTTGCGAGCACTTTAATAAAACCCGCGGCAAGATGATCGATCAAAGAAATACTCAGCAGGAAACGCCATAATTGATCGGAAATTGTTTGGGGAATTCCAGTCTCGATAAAACGAAAAATATTTTTTTTCATTGCATCTAACGCATGCCGCTCATATTTTCGTTTTTTAACAAGCGAGTGCGCAATAAGGTTGATGGCAAACGCCCAGCCCTGAGTATCATCATAAATATTTTTTATGTCGGCGCTCATCACGGAAAGATTAATCTGATTAAAGTAATTTACGATCTCTTCTTCCGTAAAACAAAGCGCGTCTTCCTGTATCGTAAATACATTCTCGCTCTTCATTACGCCGATCAAATTTATCTCCGGCATAGTGCGTGAGATAAAAATCAATTTAAAATTCGGCGGAGTAATAGTAACGCTGCGTTCAAAAAAACGGAGTATGTCTGCGTTGCGCAGTAAATGGAAATCATCAAACACCCTGATGTGTATGCCGGGCAGAGATGCGACTTCAAGCTTGATCGCGCTGTACTTCGAAAACGCTTCGTCTGATTTCGGAAATCCAATCTCCTTTAGACGATCTCCGAAGTCAGACCAGAGCAACGATACTTGATTCGAATAACTTTCCCAAAAGCGCGCCGGTATATTATCCCGCTCGGAGAGCTGCACCCAGCTTGCATAAGTATGTCTCCCTTCATCCGCTGATTTTAAGGTAATGGGTTCTGAGCGCTGCGTTTGGGCGATTTGGGCGTTAAACTCTTTTAAAAACGAATGAACAGCGTATGTTTTGCCGTATCCTGAACCTGCACAGACAATTATCAGCGGAAAGTTAATGGCATTTTTAAATAACTTATAAAGGCGGGGACGTTCCAAATAATCCTCACTCTGTTGAATATAATTTATTTCATTGTTAACATTTTTTCTTTTAATCATAATTTATTGCTCATTTTAACACTTTTTATTATAATCGACAATCACAATAGAAAACATGTTAATATTTTAACATATTTATTACTAACTAATTTGGGGTGTATTTTGCGACTTTTTATTTATAATTAAGGGTATTTCATTTAATTTGTTACACTACACATAATTTAAAGGGAGGAAAATGGAATATAAATAAAAGGAGGTGTTATGCAAGATAAAAAATCCAAAATAATGCTGGTCGATGATAACAAAGCGAATTTGGCAATTTGCAGAAACCTTCTCAGCCAATACTACGATGTTTTCGCGTTGTCTTCAGCCGATAAATTGTTTGAGTTTTTAAGACATGTACTGCCTGATTTAATTTTACTTGATATTGATATGCCCGGCATGAATGGATATGAAACTTTAACGATTCTAAAAGCAGATAAAAAATATGATGAAATTCCCGTCATATTTGTCACAGCAAAAACTTCGGAAAATGATGAATACGCCGGTCTCGATCTTGGCGCCGTGGATTATATAACAAAACCTTTTACTCCGATTCTTCTGTTAAAGAGAATTGAAAATCATTTATTAATTCAAAAACAAAAAAAAACTTTACAAATAAATAACGAAAGTTTGGTCAAGATGGTGAAAAAGAAAACGCATCAGGTATACGATCTTCAAAACGCAATTATTAGCAACATGGCGGAACTTGTGGAATTCCGCGATGTTATCACGGGTAAGCACATAAGCCGTACGCAAAAATATTTGAAGAAGCTAATGGATCAGCTGATAAAAGACGAAGTTTACGCGGATGAAATGCTTGTATGGGATATGAATGTAATATTACTATCATCTCAGCTTCACGATGTCGGAAAAATCGCCATAAGCGATTCCATTCTTAATAAAGCGGGAAAACTTACGCATGAGGAACGGGAGATTATGAAAACCCATGCCGTGAAAGGGGTAGAAGTTATAGAAAAGATTGAATACACAACAGAGAATTCCGCTTTTTTAGATTATGCAAAAACATTCGCGGGAACACATCATGAAAAGTGGGACGGCAGCGGTTATCCCTACGGTCTTTCAGGAATGAATATACCTCTCGAAGGACGAATAATGGCAATCGCCGATGTTTACGACGCGTTAATCTCGGAAAGACCTTACAAAAAATCTTTTTCAACCAGCAAATCAGCGCAGATCATTAGTAACGGCTCCGGCACACATTTCGATCCGGTTCTTGTCAGCACATTTAACAAAGTGAAAGATGATTTTGCTTCTATTGCTGTGGAGTATATGGATTAAATTAGCCAAGACGGGGAATCGAACCCCGGACCTGCACATTACGAGTGTGCCGCGCTACCGACTGAGCCATCTTGGCATGCAAAATCAATATTCGAAAGTTATTATATAAGAATTAAAAAATTAATTCTACTGCGCCTGCAGGTCTTATGCGAAGCGGCGTGACTGTACCTGCTCCGAAAACAGCTTCCATGCAGGTACGGTAACTATCAATCGCGTCAAGCGGAATATACGTTTGTATTGTGCCTGCAAATCCGCCGCCGTGAACTCTGTATGAACCTTTATATGATTGGTTTGATAAAAAATCTTTTGTAAGCGCAAGCGCGGCTGTTATGCCTTGACTTGCGGGGTTGTTAGGTGAAAATACATTCTGTAAAAGTTTCCACGATGAGTCTCCGGATTCGTCGACTAATTTGAGGTAACGGTAAAACGCTGTATGTTTTTCATAATCTCTTTTTGCGCTTTCCATTTCGAGCAGAATGTTTGTCATTTTTTCTACCCGCGCGTTTTCATCAAAGAAATGAATCGTTCTTAGTAACGCTCTGTCACCTAACGCTTTTCGGATCTCGGCAGCGCGGGAAAGAACGGTTGTTTTATCCAGTTCCCTGAGAACTTGTTTGCCGAAAAAAGCCGCGGCTGATTTCATCTCCGCAGGGATTGACGCGTAATCGGCGGTTAAATCAGCGTGACTTCCGCCGGTGTTTACAACGCAGAGCGCGTAACCTACTGTTGAAATATCAAAATTAATTTGTTTTACGATAGGATGATCCGCGTTTTCAAAATCGATTGCTGTTACGCCGCCTGTCGAACACGCGGCTTGATCCATCAGCCCGCAGGGCTTTCCGAAATAGACATTTTCCGCGTACTGACTGATTTGCGCGATTTCCAGCGGAGAGAGTTTTTCGCAGGAAACTTCGCTGCGTAATACGTCACCGTACAACGAGTCTAAGACGCGTCCAATCAAAACTTCAACCGCGGCGGATGACGAGAGACCCGAACCGGGAAGCACTGTCGATTCAGCGTTAGCCGAAAATCCGCCGATGAAAAAATCATTTTCGCTCTTTTCTTTTTGAAAAGTTGAAAATCTGCGGTTTAATTCAGCGGCAATTCCTCTGATTAGCGCTTCTGTTGTTCCTTTTTCCTCAGGTTTCGGTTTTAAATCCGGCGACCCCGATGCGTCTGTTAATTTTACCTTTACATCGGGGAAACCGGCAGAACGGAAAAAAATAATATTGTCGCTGCGTTTCTGTACAATAGCAACATTGTCCATTTGTATTGAAGCTGCTAATACTTTACCGCGGTTGTGATCAGTATGATTGCCCGCGAGTTCTGTTCTTCCCGGAGAAGTGAATATCCGTAAACCGCCGGAAGCGTTTTTTAATTCTTCTGCCGGAAATTCGTCTGCCATTGCGTTTATTAATGACACGTAACGTTTGCGCGCCGATTCTATTTCATGCTGTCCGTATAATTTACCTAATATATCAGATGCGCGTTCAGAATTAATTTTTTCGACAAGTTCGGTATCAATCATCACTCTTTACTGTTTTTTGATAAATTGAAAGATATTCAAAGAAGGAAATTACGGCAAGCAAAACAGAAACTGCAAAAATAACGAGCGCCGTTGTTTTTACATACGGTAGAATATCATTGTATATGGCAAGACGCTCAAGGCTTACGGCAAGAAGCGTAACGCCTGCCGCTATTATGCAGGTAACAGTTTTTATTTTTCCGCTCATGCGCGCGCCGAGAGTAACGCCTTTTTTCAGCATCAAATTGCGGATAAAAAGAATTGAGAATTCGCGGTAGATGAGAAGAAGCAAAAGAATCGCAGCCCATGCAGGGAAAATTCCGTCGATGATAAAACAGAGGAAACAGGTAATTTGCATGAGGGTATCGGCGAATGGATCAAAAAGTTTGCCGAAATCGCTTGTCATGCTGAGTTTTCGCGCGGCTAAACCGTCTAAATAGTCGGTTATTTCTGAAACGAGAAAAATTATCCAAAGCGCAGGTATTATCCATTTTGTATTTTCGGCAGAGAGAGAAGGGAGAAAACGCGGTATAAGATAAATGATAAAAAAAACAGGCGCAAGAATAACGCGGAAAAAGGTAAGTCTATTCGCTAAATTCATTCCTTATATTGGCTTGTATATGAAGTTGTGTCAATTAGGTGAAAAGTGTTTTTGAACTGACCAAATGTCAAATTATTTTAGTTTGCGGTTATCATTTTGACGAACTTTTTACATCAACTATAACCGGAATTAGAGAGAAACCGAGATCTTTTCGTATTCTGTTTCGTAAAAAAGAAATATATGAATCGCTGACTGACTGTATTCGCGAAGCAAAGAAAATAAAATGAACAGGGTTAGCGGATTTTTGAATAGCGTATTTTATTTTAAATCGGGTGCGCGGTCCTGTCGGAGTCGGATTTTCCTGAAGCCATTTTTCAAGCGCCTGATTTAATTGAGATGTTCCGATATGCAGATTAAGCTGAGCGTACATTTTTATCGCCGTACTCAATAATTTATCAACGCCTGTTCCGTCTTTCGCGCTGACAGGAATAACCGGAGCGTATTCCATTTGACCGAACTGAAAACGGATTTTGTCTTCCGCTGTTTTAAAAGTATTTTTTTGCTGAGGCATTGTATCCCATTTGTTAAGCGCCATGATAATTCCTCTGCCTTTGTCGTGCGCAAGAGCCGCGATTTTTTTATCCTGCTCAGAAAGCCCTTCCGCCGCGTCGATCATCAGTATAACAATATCTGTATCATCAATTGTTTTGATTGCCCGGTTGACGGAATAATATTCGATGTTATCAGTCACTTTTGATTTGCGGCGGATACCTGCTGTGTCCCTAATAATAAAGCCTCGGGATTTCCAGCGGAAACTGCCTTCGAGTGTGTCCCTCGTTGTGCCGGGGATTTCACTTACGATGGATAGCTCTGTCCCCATTAGGCGGTTTGAGAGAGTTGATTTGCCGGTGTTTGGTTTGCCGAGGAGGGCAATGCGGATTTTTTGCGTCGAGTCAATTTTACCTTGTTCCCATTGTGCATCTTCGTTTACGTTTTCAATAACGTTTGAGCTCTGTTCTTCATTTCTATTAAAACCAAGCTGTTTAATTATTTCCTGTTGAAGTTCGCCTATATTGTCGCCATGCTCCGCTGATATCATTAAAACTTTTTCAAAGCCGTATGTAAGTACATTCCAAGCATCAGCCTGGTGTCTGCCGCCTTCGGTTTTATTTACAGCTACAATAAGTTTTTTTCGATAAGGACGCAATAATTTGATTAGTTCTTCGTCCTCACTTGTTATTTCGCCTGCTTCAAGGAGCAGAATTACAAGGTCAGCTCTTTTTATTGTATCAAGCGTTTTTTCTACTACTAGTTTATCAATGTCATCACAATCTGCGAGTTTAAAACCGCCGGTGTCAATGAGACACACTATGCTTTCGCCGATTAAGCACTCAGCTTCGACAGAATCGCGCGTGACACCCGGCGTCGGGTCCGTTATTGCTCTACGCTTGCGGAGCAGACGGTTGAAAAGTGTTGATTTTCCTACATTGGGACGACCAGTTAGGACTACGATGGGAATTTGTTTGGCTGTCATTTTAGCTCTGTCACTCAAATATAGCATGATAACAGATTAATTTAGCAGTTTCAATGCGAAAATTTATAATTTTGTCTGTATTATTTTTCCGCTGTTATTGTGACCGTTCTTTTGTTGACTTCAAATTCTGTGTAGATGGGTGCGCAGATGCGGCGAACCGGAGGTTCGAGCGCTTAAGACCGAAAATGAAAAAAGATGAAAAAATTTTGAATTTTATTTTGGTTTAACTATACGTTTGTTTATGAGGTGGATACAGAAGAGCTCACGCAGAGACGCAGGGACGCGGAGAAGAGATTTTACCATTATCTTTCTTATCTCTATATCTTCAAGCAACTAATTTAGAGAAATTAATTACAGATACTTCTGAAGCGGCGGATAATGTAAGTCGATCAACTAATTTCTCTAGTTCAGCGGCTATTGTTCCGCTATACCAAATATTTCCGCATTCTGTACATACTTGAGCCGGTACATGACGAACAATAATAACGCTTTGTTCAACATCTTCGGTATATGTAACATTTTTTTCTTCCATATCCGCTTTACAAATTCCGCATTTCATGGTTTCTTCTCCTTTCTTTTACTGTATTCGTCTTCCCACAATTCTGATGACGGTCTGTAAGATGTTATTATGTATAAATTGCCTTCACCTATACTACATACTATATGCAAATTTTCACCATTTATCAAACAGCTTGGAAAGGGATAGTCTGTAGGATACTGTTCTATTATGTTTCCAACTTCAATTGTTCTCTTTATATCATTCAATCTTATTGATCGCTGCCTCATTCTGGTTAACAAGAAGAAATTTACCACAGACCACACAAACTCATACCTTCGGTATGCACACAAACCCGCAATTCGACATCTTTTTTTCTATTGAAATATCAGATTGATTTGAACTGAAGACTGAGATGTCGAATAACGAACTATGTATTCTTGTTAAAAATTCTATTCTTGATCCTTGTTATAAAATTATTTTCATTCTTAATACCTATCAATTTATCTATGTAATTCATAAAATTTTTATCATAGAATTTTTTATTAATATCCCATTCCTCTACAGTCAATTTTGTATTAAACATATCTACAATATAAGTTTCCCAAACTTTTTTTTGTTCTTTTGAAACAAAAAGTTTTTTTGACAATAATTGTATATAAAGATTTTCAAGCATATTAAAATGCAGACTTATAAATGCTGACATTTGATTATAAAAATCAATATTACTTCTTCTTTTTTCTACTTCTTCATTATCAAAAAGATAATTTAAATCAGGATATTGAATAATTAATACATTAAATTCCGCAATATTATCACTAAATTTGTTAGTACGATTAATATTCAAAGAATGTAAATTGAAAAAGAACGAAATGACAAATGCAGGTACGGCAAATATTATACTTATTAAACTGATTAGACTTGTAAAATCCATGATTAACTCCCAAAGTTTTTTGACATTAAATTTAATTTCTAAACAATTCCATAACGCAGGCAAACTACCTACGCTACAGAAGTTTCTCCGTATTTACGGAATCTGCACAGGGCTTAGTCTATCTGTCGTTGTACCATCTCCAAGCTGACCAGTCGAATTATATCCCCACGCCCATAGGGTTCCGTCTGTTGCAATAGCCACAGTATGAAGCCAGCCAGCGGATACGGATACCCAGTTATTCTCTGCTCCTATCCGAACAGGTGTTTTTATTGTTGTCGTACCATAGCTATCACCAAGCTGACCACTGCTGTTTGATCCCCAAGCCCAGAGGGTACCATCAGCTCTTATCGCTACGGTGTATGAAATTCCAGCAGATACAGATGACCAACTTCTCGTTGTTCCAATTTGAACAGGGGTGAGTTTATCACCGCTGCTATCCAAAACACCACCTCCGCCTGTACCGTCGCCAAGCTGTCCATACCAATTAGATCCCCAAGCCCATAGAGTACCGTCTGTTGCTATAGCCACAGTATGATCACCACCAGCGGAGACGGATGCCCAATTATTCGCTAATCCTATTCGAACAGGGCTTGCCCTGTTAGTCGTTGTCCCGTCTCCAAGCTGACCTTCGTCATTTCCTCCCCAAGCCCAGAGAGAGCCGTCTGTTGTAATGGCCATTGCGTGGCTCGATGTATCGTTTTTACCTCTGAGACATACGGATACAGAAGCCCAATTGTTCTCAGTACCTATCCGAACAGGTGAACTTCTGCTTGTTGTAGGACCGCCAAGCTGACCTCCAGAATTACTTCCCCACGCCCATAGGGTTCCGTCTGTTGCAATGGCCACAGTATAACTACTACTAGCGGATACGGATGCCCAATTACTCGCTAATCCTATTCGAACAGGGCTTGTCCTGTCAGTTGTTGTACCGTCGCCAAGCTGACCGTAATAATTATATCCCCACGCCCATAGGGTACCGTCTGTTGCTATAGCCATTGTATGGTAACAGCCAGCGGATACGGATGCCCAATTGTTAGCCGACCCTATCAGAACAGGTGAACTTCTGCTTGTTGTAGAACCGTTGCCAAGCTGACCTACAGAATTACTTCCCCACGCCCATAGGGTACCGTCTGTTGCTATAGCCATTGTATGGTAACGGCCAGCGGATACTTCAATGATATTTAATAATGCCACTCTCACATTGCTTGACTGCGAACCTTCTCCGTTAATGTTATAAGCAGCAACTCTGTAATAAATAGCTAAACCTTCCATCTGCTCTATATCAGTAAATAAGGTTGTCGCTGATGTTCCTACACTTTCAAATGTTCCATTTGCAACTGTACTGCGATATACCCTATATCCTGTAGCGCCTTCTACATGACTCCAACTGACAGTAATGCTGGTGGAAGATGTTATTACCGCGCTTACATTTGCAGGTATACCTAGTATTGTTGCAGCATTAAAAATATTCGACTGCGGGCTGTTCATTCCATTATAAAAATGAGCTGCTACTTTATAAAAATAAGCTGTTCCCACTGTCAACCCTGTATTCGTAAATGAATTCGTACTTGATGTCCCAACCTCTACAAAAACCCCATCTGCACTTTCGCTACGATATACCCTGTACCCATCAGCGCCCGCTACTTCATTCCAACTTAACGAAATACTATTCGAAGTAGCTCCCGTCACCGTTAATCCCGTAGGCGCTCCTGTCCATGTATCAACAGTCCCATTCTGCCTTGAATATGTCCCCACTCCCTCAGCCAAATACTTCGCCCGTAAATCACCAGGGAATTGAGCTGTTGTTGAAAAATCACCTGCGGTAATAACACTCAAAAAAGTGACTCTTATTAGACCTGTACATCCGTTAAACGCGTTCGCTCCTATGCTCGTAACGTTTTCAGGTAAAACAACACTCGTCAAACTGCTGCAGCCGGAGAACGCGCCGCTTCCTATTTCCGTAATGCTGTCAGGAATTATAATGCTCGTCATATTTGAGCATGATGCAAATCCGTCGTTTGCGATCATTGTCACAGGAAGCCCGTTATGTTCGACAGGAATTACAATCTCTCCTGTGGCTCGCGCTGTGCCGAGAGAAACCGAATATTCGGAATTGCCTCTTATCAGCATATAAGCCAAACCTTCTGTTCCCTGTTTGATAACACATTGATTGCTTGTAACGCTGCCTGAATATCCTGAACGTGTTACAATAACAACGATAAAAGAGCCGACATCTCCGCTTTGCACGGTGTATTCACTGTTATTGATGCCGACATCCGCGGTTCCTCCTCTTTTCCATTGATACGAAATCGTCCCTTCGCCGTTAAGGTTATCTGTATGTGCCGTAAGCTTCTGTCCAACTTGAGCGTTTACGCTAATACTGACGCTTCCAGTTAGAACAGGAAGATGGTTGGTCACAACAGCCGTCGCGCCGCTCACCACACTTCCCGAATAACCGGCTCGTGTCACAGTCACCGTAATAGTCGAACCAACATCAGAAGTCTGCACATCATACGTATTTTTATTTTCACCGATAGGAGTACTGCCCCGTTTCCATTGATAAGAGATCGTCCCTGTTCCGCCGAGAGCGCTGGTGTTCGCTGTAAGCATCTCTCCAACCTGAGCGTTTCCGGTAATAGTTACAGCTCCGGTAAGAGCAGGAAGCTCTGATTTTGCCTCATCAGTACAAGCGGTAAAAGCGAACCCAATTATCGCCGTAATGGTGATAATTCCGATTAAACTGAGTGCGTTTTTCATTAAAATACTCCTTTATTTGATACTAACACCAATAGTTATATTTTTATCCACTAATGTCAAGTGGTAAACTATAACTAATGCCTTATTCTGATGTAGGGGATAGTTTTGGTTAATTCAATAGCGCAAGCCAAGGAGCTGCTAGCATTGAATATTAAAACTCTAAGGAAGAAAAAAGGGATATCGCAGGAAAAATTGGCGGAAATGGCAAGCCTGTCGACTCAATCTATCAGTGATATCGAAGGTCTTCGCACATGGGTAAGCGACAAAACACTGGAAAAACTTGCCCGCGCTTTTAACATCGATATTTTTCAGCTTTTCATACCGGCATCCGAAGGCACAGAAAATGAACATGAATTATTTTTGTATAATCAACTCTCAAAATTACGAACAGTAATGAAAGAAGATATTGATAAAAGGCTGGACCAATTTTATTTATCGAAAAATGAATAGATACGATAAATCAGATTTTTAACATCGCATTAGTTATTTGATTTCCTTTCACTTGACTTTCAAAAAACTTTAGCCGTATAGTTATTGTATGATTAAATACACAATATCAATAACATGGGATGAAGAAGCCTCCGTATGGGTTGCAGAAAATGACGATATACCTATCGCGCTTGAATCAGAATCCCTTGATACACTTATAAAAAGAGTCAGAATCGCAGCGCCCGAGTTACTGGAACAAAACGGTGACAATAATAAAGACATAACGCTTCATTTCGAGATGGAGTGTCAAACTATGGTGGCATAATTTTGGCAGCTTATGAAATAGACAAGCAGGTATCAAACACCATTTTTAAATAATTAAATAAAGACATCAAGCTATGTAGATTTATATTTTTATAACACCGGAATCCTTACTCTAAAAACCGAACCTTCGCCTGCGTGGCTTTCCGCTTCTGCTGTTCCGTTGTGAAGCAGAGCGATGTGGCGTACGATGCTTAATCCGAGACCTGTGCCGCCTGCTTCTTTGCTTCTTGCGCGGTCAACGCGGTAAAATCTTTCGAAGATTCGTTCGAGATGATCGGCGGGAATTCCGATGCCTTTGTCGCGGACTTCAAAAATCAATTCATTTTTTGTGACGGATGGATCGGGGTTTTCCGCGAGGCGCGCGGTGATCCAAAGTTTTGATTTTTCCTGAGAATATTTTATGCCGTTGTCGATTAAATTTATTAAAGCCTGAGTTATTAATGATCCTTGCAGCTTCGCGTCCAAATCATCGGGACAATTGATAATGATTTCAATTTTTTTGTTCTTTGCCTGAATTTCTATTGCGGATACAGCTTCATCAATTAAAGATAAAACATTATATTCTTTCATACCGTATGTTTTTCCCGGAGTGTTTTCGCTGTCGTTATTTTCAAGACCGGCAAGAATTAAAAGATCGTTTGTAAGATTTTCCATTATGCGCGCGTTTTTGTTAATTATTTCTATATGGTGTGTTATCCGCTCTTTATTACTTTTAGAAATCTCGCTGTCAAGAAGCGTTTCGGAAAAACCTTTTATAATTTGAATGGGAGTGCGCAGTTCGTGTGAAACATTCGCTACAAAATCTTTGCGTACTCTTTCCAGTTTGACAAGCCTTGTTATATCTTTCATTACAATGACAACGCCGCTTTCATCGCTGTTGTTTTGTTTTAAAAGCGGAGAAGCGTAAATCTGAAACTGATGAGCATGGCGGTTATTTTCATTCTCAAAATTTTTTCCGGAGGAAGACGCAATGCTGGAATGAAAAGTTAATTCTCTTTCAATAACGGTTCCGCTGCTGATTGCTTTTTTCGCGATTTCTACAAGGTCTGCTGAATGAGTCGCTTCAAGCAATGTGATATTTTTTTCGTCACGGTTTCCAAGATTGAAAATCTCTCTTGCTTTTGGATTTACCATGTGCAAATTGAGAGAAGAGTTCATCGCGAAAACAGCTTCGGACATTCCGTTGAGAATCGCTTCGAGGCGGCTGCCCTCCGACTTTGCCTGTTCAAAACGAAAATTAAGTTCCGCTGTCATTGCGCGCATCGCTTTTTCCAAACTTAAAAATTCAGGCGAAATTGATTCGTTATCCTGCAGGCTTGATAACAGCGGCGCCCCTGCCTGCGCAATATCCACCAGTCTTAAAAGCGAAGTTGAAAGTGATCGAGAGAAAGCGTATATCGCCCAGAAAGCCGCGATTAAAAAAATGAAAATAAAAATAATAAACGAAAAAATGATCGGAGAAACTCGCGCGGCAAATCCGGGAATAGAAATTGAAAGCCTGAATACGCCGGCAATATCGCCGCTGCTGTTATAAACAGGAAGCGCGTAATAAATCCGCCTGATATTTGTGCTGACAGATTCACGGTGTGATACTCCTTCGAAGCCTTCAAGAGCTTTGATAATTTCTTCGCGGTTAATGTGATTAACAAGCCGTTCTCTTATATGAGAATCCCATATAACATAACCGGAAGGAGCGATCAATGTCAGACGATACGGATCATTTTCGCTTATAGAAAATAAATCATCATTATCGCTTTCCTGTGCGCTGCCTGAATTTTCAAATATTTGCGCAACACGATCTTCTTTAATTGTTTTTAAAAGCGTTTTAGCGGTGTTGCCAAGTCCTTGAATGTTCACTTCATAATAAAGTGAATTCATAAACAACATTACAGACACAACAAGTATTGCTGAAAATCCAAGAGTCGCAAAACCAAGAGTAAGCAGACTTTTTCTAAAAATTGTCATATAATCCCTTATCCTAATTTTCGGATTTAAATCTGTATCCGACACCTCGAATTGTTTCGATCATATCGCCTGCTTCTCCTAATTTTTTCCGCAAGCCTAAAATTTGCACATCTACAGAACGATCTGTTACGGGATAATCAACGCCGTGAATTGCAGCGATTATCTGGTTACGCGAAAATACAATTTCGGGATTTGACAAAAAATGTTTTAATAACGCGAATTCGGTCGCGAACAGATCGAGCTGTTTGCCGCCGTAAAAAGCTGTGTGACGTTCTGTGTCAAGTTTAAGTTCACCCTGCTGAAAAATAGTGAGACTAACATTGCCGCTTTCTTCCTGACGGCGCAAAGCGGCTCTGATACGCGCAATTAAAATTTTCGGACTGTAAGGTTTTACAACATAATCGTCGGCGCCAAGTTCAAGACCCGTAATGATATCGGACTCTTCTCCTTTCGCGGTTGTCATAATCACAGGAACACTTACGCATTGTTCCATCTCTTTTATTTTTTTGATAACTTTTAATCCGTCAATACCGGGAAGCATAATATCCAAAAGAATGCAGTTTACTTTTTTTGATTTAAGAATTTTTAATCCGTCTTCGCCGGTTTTTACCTGCAAAAGTTTCCAGCCTTCTCTTGACATAGAACTTGCAAGCAATTCCTGTATATCCGAATCATCTTCAATTATCAAAATTACATCTTTATTCATTTAATTCCTCATGCTTGCCCTCGATCATGTAAATTATCGCCTCACAAATATTTGTTATGTGATCGCCAAGACGTTCAAGCTGATTTGATGTATGAAGAATCTGTAATCCGCCTTTAATAAGCTCCGGATCTTTTTTAATTACTTTTATTATATCATCTGTTAATGATTTATGCTCGGAATCAATTTGATGATCCATCAGCGCCGCCTGCCTTGCGGCTTCGGCATCCTGCGACATAAAAGCTGAAACCGCGGCGCGTAACATTGCCTGCCCTGTCTCCGCCATTTTTTCCAGATACGTTTGCGCTTTAAAAGGAGACATACCGGTTTTTGAAAGTTTTTTCGCGGCGCGCGCAAGATGCACCGCGTGATCTCCTACCCTTTCGATATTGCTGGTTAGTTTAAAAATCGTAACCATCTCGCGGAGATCGCGCGCAACAGGCTGCTGAGTCGCGATAATTGTCGCGGCATCATCCTCTATTTGCAATTGAAGCGCGTCAACTTCAGCGTCATCTGTCCGCACTTCGTTCGCAAGCTCAACATTACAAGTGCGTAAAGACGCGAGCGCTTTACCGAGATTTTCTTCTACCCTGGCAGCCATCGCTAAAATATCGTGTCTTAATCTGCTTAATTCTTCCGAAAAAAAAGTTCTTGTTGTCATATACCCCTCTCTCACCCAAAACGTCCTGAAATATAATCTTCTGTTCTCTTGTCTCTTGGTCTTGTAAAAACTTCTCTTGTATCATTATACTCTACTAATTCTCCCAAAAGAAAAAAAGCTGTTTTTGTACTAACTCTGGAAGCCTGATGCATCGCGTGAGTCACAAGCACAATAGTATAATCCTTTTTAAGCTCGCCGATTAGATCTTCGATGCGTCCTGTCGCGATAGGATCGAGAGCGCTTGTCGGCTCATCCATCAAAATAATTTCAGGTTCCATCGCGATACTGCGCGCGATGCAAAGACGCTGCTGCTGTCCGCCCGAAAGCGCCTGAGCGGGTTTTTTCAATCTGTCTTTTACTTCTTCCCAAAGAGCCGCTTTTTTTAACGATGTCTCAACAATATCGGCAAGAACGCGCTTGTCTTTCACGCCCTGCATTCTCCTTCCGTACGCGACATTGTCAAATACAGTCATGTTAAACGGATTTGGTTTTTGAAAAACCATTCCGACGCGCGTGCGAAGTTCAGTCACATCCATCGATCCGAAAATATCTTCGCCGTCAATTAAAACATTTCCTGTTATCCTGCACGAAGGAATCAGATCGTTCATGCGGTTTAAAATGCGCAGAAAAGTTGATTTTCCGCAGCCCGAAGGTCCGATAAGAGCGGCGACTTCTTTGTTAACAAGATTAAAATTAATATCTTTAAGCGCTTGAAAATCCCCGTAAAATAAATCTAAATTACTAACATCTATTTTATTCATATATCACCTAATTTTTTTCTGAAATTCGCGGTTAATATTTTTGTGGCTGTATTGATTATCACAACCAAAATTACCAAAACAGAAGCTGTCGCGAACGCGATCGCGAAATCATCGGGATTTATCGCTTCTTTTGTAAGTTCATACAAATGAATCGTGAGCGTTCTTCCCGATTCAAAAACTGTTCGCGGCATATTTCTAGTTAATCCTACGGTGAGCAGAACAGGCGCCGACTCGCCGACAACGCGTCCTATCGCAAGTATGACGGACGTGACAATCCCCGGAAGCGCCGAAGGCAGAACAACAAAAAATATTGTTTGCAGTTTTGTTGCGCCTAACGCAAGAGATCCTTCTCTGAAACTATCGGGAATTGATTTTAACGATTCTTCCGTCGTTCTTATTATGACAGGCAGTATCATTATACTCAGAGTAAATGATCCCGCGATTATCGACTGCCCGAAATTCATCATACGGCAGAAGACTAAAAGTCCGAACAATCCGTAAATAATTGAAGGAATACCCGCAAGCGTTTCAATCGCGAGACGCAAAATCCTTACAACAGGCGAATTTCCCGAATATTCGTTAAGAAAAATCGCGGTAGCCAATCCGACAGGCAGCGAAATCGCGATAGACACAAGCACAACATAAAGAGTTGTAACAATCATCGGAAGAATGCCTTTTTCAATCCCAAAAATAAATGAAAAATTTAAAAAGCCCGCCTGCGATTTAAAAATATAAATGATGATAAAAAGCAAAGCAAAAATAACAAAAGCCATAGCTATCGCCATGACAACATACATCAAGTTATCAAAAAATTTTCTCTTAATTAATCTCTGCGTCGCGAACCTAAGGTTCGATGCGTCTATGCGTGAGTAATTTTCCATCATTCTTGCTCCATTCTTCTTCTGAACCACATTATAAAACTGTTAAGCACCAGAATAATCGCAAATAACGTAACGCCTATCGAAAACAGCATCACATTATGCTGACTTGTATGCGAAGCGTAACCCATCTCCATCGCGATAGTTGAAGTCAGCGTTCTTACGCTCTCCAGCGGGTTAAATGTCAAATGAGGAGAATTTCCGGCGACAAGAATTACCGCCATCGTTTCTCCTACAGCGCGGGAAATTCCTAAAATAATTCCCGCGATAACTCCCGAATTGGCGTGAGGCAAAACAACGCGCCACGCGGTTTGCATTTTGCTTGCGCCTAACGCGAGACTCGCTTCTCTGACGGAAAGCGGAACGGCTCTCAGTGATGTTTCCGCGATTGTGATAACGGTCGGCAGTATCATCAGCGCAAGCACGATGATCGCCGAAAGGAGAGTGTTCCCCGAAGGAATATCAAAAGTTTTTCTAACAAAGGGAACAATCACCATCAGCCCGAAAAAACCGTACACAACGGAAGGAATCCCCGCAAGAAGCTCTACGCCTGCGCGGACAAACGACGCAAGTTTCGGTTTTAGAAACTCCGCCATAAAAAGAGCGCATAACAGCGCGATCGGCACTCCAAGAAGAATCGCTCCGAAACTTGCCGTTAATGTTCCGGCAATCATCGGAAAGATTCCGTAAACTTTATCGGTAGTAGGATTCCATCTTAGACCAGCGATAAATTTCCCGAAACCATAAGGCGGTTCCGGTAAAATAATGTTTATTCTTTTATCAAGAGCGGCAAAAGCCGCAGCCCAGCTAACGGAATGAACATACGTTTCGCCGCGGTACGGATATGATGTAACAGCTTCTCCGCTGTAATTAAAATTCAATATTTTCGCAGGATCTTTTTCGTTTTTATTAACTCGAATATCAAGCGTTTCTTCGCCGGAAGGAACGTTAGGCGCATTAAATCGGATGGAAATAAATTCAGTTGTGCCGGGAATATCAACAGCGTCTAACTTATCTTTATAAAAAACGCCGTTGATTGTAAATTCGTCGATATTGCGAATAACAATTTTAATATTTGAGCTTGTCGCGAAAAAAAACGGACGCGTTCCCTGAAAAAAAACAAACAGTAAAATGGCTCCCAACGCCAAAACGGAGAAGAGAGCCACAATACGAAACAGATATTTAAAGAAAACATCTGTCAATTTACGATCGAACAAAGCGCGTTTTATAAAAAATCTTTCAATCATAATTTGAACAAACGAACTTTGTTTCATGTACGCTTATTTAACCCTTATCCAGCTTTTACTTACAATTGCCTGTCCTTCGGAACTAAGCATCCATTCAACAAAAGCCGCGCTCTCAGCGTGAATATTACTTCCGGTAAGAACGATAAACGGGCGCGCGATTTTATACTCGCCGCTTGTTACGTTGGCAGTTACCGGCGCAACGCCGCCGACAGAAATCGCTTTAATTGTGTCGTCTAACGAACCTAGAGAAATATAACCGATTGCGTTTGGATTTTGCGTAATTCCGGCTTTAATCGCGCCGGTGCTTGTCGATTCATTCGCTCCTGCTAACAGTTTGCCTTGAAAGCGTACTATTTCTTCAAAAGCGCCTCGTGTTCCCGATCCTTCTTCTCTGCTGATAACAGCAATTTTTCCGGCAGCGCCGCCGACCTGACTCCAATCAGTAATCGCGCCGGTATAAATATCGCGAATCTGATCAATAGAAAGATTCGACGCGGAATTATTTTTATTCACGATAACAGCGATTCCGTCAATGGCGATAACAGTTTCTTTAAGCCCTTTGCCCTGTTCTGCCGGAGTTAATTCGCGGCTCGACATTCCAATCTGATAAAGCGCTCCGGCGTTGTTGATGCCGTCGCCCGATCCTGTGCCGTTAATGTTTACCTTGATGTGCGTTTTCGCATGCTGATAACTTTCCGCAAACATTTCCATTAACGGAGATACTGAAGTTGATCCGCCGACTTCGATTGTGTATGGCGCCGCTGCTCTCGCGTTGCTGCCGGAACTTGTCCCCTTGCTGCATGCGCCTGCAAAAACAAACGCTGCCAATAACACTGCGATAATTGTAATCTTAATTTTCATTGTTTACTCCTTAGTAAATTGTTGAGTAAATCGTATTTTCTGCAAGTTAAGGAGTTATGAATGAATTGTTAAAGTTTTGTTAAACAGCAGCCGCTTAAAAAATCTCTTTTAATTCTCTGTTCATTCTTTCCAGATCGAAAACGCCCGATGATTTATCTAATCCCAATTCACGCTGTGCGGATTGCCTTTCCGCGATGCCGCCCGCTTCGAGAGAACCGATAAGCCTTTTAAAATGGCGGACGCCGTCGACCTGTTCGGGAGGAGCCGAGCCTTCGCCTGTGACAAAGCGCGGACACTGCTTCATCTGTGAAATATCATTCGCCGAGCCCTGATACAATGACATGATAATTATTTTTACAGTCCATCTTGCGTATTCATACACAAGTTCTTTTTTACACGGAAAGTCAATGTCACCTAACTTAATTTTATCATGAAGATACTCTTTTCCGCCGTCGGGAGTCTCGCAGTAAAAACGAAAGCGCGATTTATTTTTCCAGTTCATTCCGATTTGTATCATTATGTGAAGTTTTTCCATAGTGCACTCATGCGAGATAATCGCCCTGCGCCAAACGTCAAGACCTGTGATTCCGATTTGAATCATCCGCCACATCTGTCCTTCCGATTTACCGCCGTGAATTACCGTAAGATTGCTTCTCCTGAAATTATCCATCGCGGATCTTATAAGCTCTTTAATATCGGTGAAGGTATCAATCATGCTGTCGAGCGAATTTTCCATGGCAAGAAGATCAGACTCAGGCGGAGTTTCATCAAACGCAAGATCTTCGAGTAACGCCGCGGCATGTCCGTGAATCTGCGATAAAACAATAAATGTATGCCGCGGCAGCCACGCCATTTCTATTTCGCCTTTTTGCAGCCGCGCGGCAAGTTCGATAACAGCGGTGTGCAATTCAACAACACGCTGTCTGACAGGTCCTGTCTTTCGATCTAAAAATCCAGAATAACTCTGCGAAAAATCTTCGATACTGTCTGAAACATATTCCGCAAGAAGCTCCCATTCAATTTCTTCCAAATGAACAATCGGCGGAACAAGGCGGCTTACTATATGTTCAATATCTTTCGCGGTTTCTTTGCGAAAGAGCGCGTCCTTTATATAAGAAAAAATAACATATTCTGAGATTGGAATATTTTTTTTAAATAACATTTCTTCAACATAAGTTTTATCGGGAGGAACGGAAAAATTTTGCAAAGTATTACTGTCAGGAATTTCTTTTCCGGCAAACCAGCAGCGCGATTCGATTCCGTAAGGCATAATATCAACGCGGTTTGTTTTTTCAAAAAGAAATTCTTCTAGCGAATAGGCGGGAATTTCTCTCATGCGTTTTCCGCCGAACCAATACGCAAACGCAAATTGCTCTTCCATACTCGATCCAGGACCGAGCAGAGCGAAACTGTCTTCAAATCCGCTTTCGGCGGCTTCGATCCATTTATCTAAATCGGCGCGCTGCCAATCATCCTTTTTAACTTTTGAAAGTTCAAACAGACATTCTTTCCAATCAAGCGTACGCACAACAAAACAATCACCGGGAATAAACGCGCTCTCGCGGTAGATCTGCCGCATATCAAGAGTGTGGATGGATACTTCCGGCGGATCTTCATAAGGGTCGGCGTTGAACGCGTTTTCATTTTCGGGATTATCACGCGCAATATATTGAGGAGCAAACTCTTCGCTGTAAAGACTGTAGTACGGATATAATTCTTCGGGCGCAGCTTCTGTCGTCGTCATAGGAATAGGACTGCCGTTCCAAAAAAATTTGTATTTATGCGGCAAGGCAAGCGGATTTGCAAAAGGTACGCATCGGTGACCAGGTATCAATATGCCGTTTAACAATTCCAGCCGCGAAGGCGTAATCACAAATATTGCTGATTCAAAACAACCTCTGCGCGAAACCCAATGCTGATTATCCTGCTTGAAAGCAATTTTTCGCGCATCAAGATAAGCTGCAATTTCCATGGAAAGTTTTTTATCATGTTTATGTCTGGAATCCTGAACATAACTTGCAATTTCATTCAGATTAAACGGTTTTGCTGTATTTTCCAGAAACTCATATAAAGCTTCTTCCTGATCGAATTCCATCAATACTATAATAGATGAGTAAAGGATTAACGGCAAGAGGGAGAGTATTCGTTTATAATTTGGCTGATTTATTAATGATTTGGCAGTAATTGATAATAAAATAAAATTTTTATTGCTTTTTAACATGAGAGTATTTATTCTATAGTTATAAGGAGATCAATATGGTCAAAAAAACATTTTTATTTTTAACGGCGATTTTTATGGCGGCTGCGCTGATTGCATGCACAGCGAAAAAAGAAGCGCCGGATTGGGCAGGCGAGTATTTCGGCATAACCCCGGCGGCTGACGCTGAAGGTATCAATGTGAACCTCATTCTGAATGCGGACTTAACATATTCGATAACATACGAGTTCATTGACAGAGACGGCGCTTTCACAGATACAGGTTCGTTTAGTTTGAATGAAACCGGAGACACAATCATTATAACCGATACTAAAGTTCCTTCTTATTACAAGATTGGCAAAGGTTTCGTACAACAGCTCGATCTTGCGGGAAATGAAATCGAAGGTGAATTTGCGGATATGTATGTGCTGAATAAAAAGTAAAATTACATTTTATTTTTTATGAAGAAACGCACTCTATACATTTTTATTTTAATCACTTGTTTTTGCGCATCATTCATTGATGCGCAGGAAATGAGAGTTGCAAACTTTTCATTGAGAAATCTTTTAACATATCAATACAGGACAAGCCCAATAACAATACAAAAGCTTGCTTTTAAGAATGATCTTCAATACGCGTACAATGTTTCTTTTGCATCGATGGGATTGACTGTCAGCGCGCGTTTGAGCATACCGTCAGTCGATCCGAAAAATATCAAAGGAATTGTGATTATGCTCAGAGGTCATCAGCGTCAATTGAATTACTATACCGGAAAAGGAACAGAAAATCCCGCGAAAGGTTATCTTGAACGCGGCTGGGCGGTTATTGCTCCCGATTTTTTTGGTTACGCCGATTCTTCGCCAATTCCCTCTCCGTCATTTCTTGCTCAATTTTATTCGACGATAAACGCGGTTGAATTATACAAAAGCCTCGAACAGCCGGTATTTCAATATCATTCTTCTGTTCCGCGCTCAGATCGCATAACGCTCCCGGAAGCATATAAAAAAATTGTTTTTTGGGGGCACAGTAACGGCGGACAGGTTGCTCTTCATTCTTTAGAAATTATACAAAAACCTGTTACAACGGTTTTGTGGGCGCCTGTCAGTCTCGCGTTTCCCGACAGCGCAGGTCATTACGGACGCGGGTCCGAATGGGCAGATAATTTTAAAGAGTTATACGCCGCGGAAGATTTTTCGTATTTTAACTTTCTTGACAGAATCGCGGGCGGCACCCGCATACTTCTTCATCACGGAGACAAAGATACATCAACGCCTAAAGAGTGGAGCGACGATTTGTCAAAGGCGATAGAAGAAGAAAACATTCGCCGTGATTCGACCGGCAGTGAAAGAATATTTTTACGCTACGAAGTTTATAAAAACGCTAATCACAATTTGAATCCGTACTGGAGCACGGTTCTTCCGCGTGACGCGGCATTTTGGAATGATTGACGCTTGAATGATGTTTCCACCATAAAAGCCAAAAAGCAGCGGCGATAATCCGCAGCGCGAAAATTATCGCGAATGTATATCGAAATCCGTTTAAATCTCCGCCCAATGAATGATATAACGCAACACCCGCGACAGGCATAACCGCGTTTGATAAGCAGAGAAGACTTGCGAAAACCGACATGTAAAAACTGCGGTACTGAGTATCAACAACAAGCAAAATACATTGAAATAAATTCAAAGTAACAACGCAAAAGGGTATATGCGCAAAAGTGTGAAAAAGAATAAAAAGATGCGGTCCTAATGAAAGCGGAAGACTCACGGAAACAATCATAAAAACAGGACACAAGCTCAAACCTAAAATACCGAAAGTGAACGGAAGGACAACTCCGTGCCGTTCGTTTTTTCTGCTCCAGAATTTCAGAGTTAAAAGCTGAATTGCAGCCGCGCCTAATCCCACAAGCCCAAGCTGAAATTCATTCATTTGAAGATAGTGTACTTGTCCAATAAAGTACAATGTCCAGTCAAAATGCCATGTCATGTGAAAAAACAACGCAGTGACAGCAAATAATAAAAATTGTTTATTATGCAAAAGACTTTTACCCGCGTTTTTAATTTCAGATAACGTAATACGTTTAACTGACGCCGCTTGCTGTTCAGCCGCCTGCAAAGCGCGCTGGCGTGTTGTGCGAAATCTTCTGAAGTTTAAAACAGCCAGCAGAAACAATAATACAGCGCTGATAAAAAACGCCTGATGCGCAATTATTTTGTTATTTACGCTTCCGATACGCGTTAGCACTGCGCCGACTAAAACAGGCGTTATCATACCGATGATCAATGTTACGCGCGTTCGCAGCGTCAGCACCTGATTGCGCGTATTTATGTTTACAACACTCGGGAAAAACGACTGCCACGCGATATTGTACAAAGCGACCGCGCTTCCGGCAAGAGCAAGTGATCCAAGAAAAAAGTGAATTGAATAAGCAGAGGCAAACGGCGACACAGCGCAGAGAAAATAACCAAACATGACAACTAACATCATCACTATCACAATACGTTTTTTATTATGAAGACTATCCATGAAAAGTCCGCCAGGTATCAATACAAGTAAAGTAAAAATATGAGGAAGAAATTGCACCAAACTCAATTGAAAATCATTCGCTCCCAAACGCACCGCGAACAAATTGAAATTACTGCTTGCGATATTGACAGCGCACACCGCAAGCAGTCCGTCAACAATATACCGGATGGCAACAGGATTTGACCTCGCTAAGTTTTTAACATTCGCTGGAAGGTATTTTATTAAGGATGGCATATGGGCTCTTCATGGTTTATGGGTTTAGTGTGGTAAATTTCTTCTTTAATTTTAATCAGCCGCTCTCAGCATCTCAAGCGGATTAATCGGGTTATCATCAATATCAAATATTGTAAAATGAAGATGCGGTCCGCTGGTGTTGCCGGTATTGCCGGATTCTCCGATCTTTTGCCCTCTTTTTACTTCGTCTCCCTGCTGGACGGAAAACGAACTCAAGTGGCTGTATAGGGTTTTATAGCCGTTGCTGTGGTTTATTTTGATGTGATACCCGTATCCAGGGTTATAAATCGCGAGAGAAACAACGCCGTCCATGGATGCCATTACTGCTTCGCCGATACGCGCGCTGAAATCAATTCCGTTATGGAAATGTCTATCGCCCTTGAGCGGGTCTCTGCGGTATCCGAAATAGCTTGTAATAATTTGAGTATCCAGCGGATATGCAAAAAAATCATCCTGTGTTATTTCAGGTTCAATTTCACTAATTTGATGTAAAATGTTGATTGCATTAATGTCATTAGCATCCAAAATAGTCCCGCATGAAATAAAGATAAATATCAATAATAGTTCAAAAACGGCTATAAGACTGTTTTTTACTTTTGCAGATTTCAACTTTTTATCCTTCCTTATGTGAAATAGTAACAATTTTTAATATTAAGCTCAACCCCATCCATGGTGACAGTCACCTTTTACAATGCCAATCCCCTCTTCACCCGTAAACATCACGCTTTCATTTGTAATTGGTGACTGTCACCGTTGTTATTCGAAGTTAGTCCTGATCCGAATTATGAAACTTTCCGACTCAAAATATTTCGGCGTAAACCTTTACGACGTCGGCTTAGGCGATCGGGTTGAGAATCTGTTCGCGCAGATGCTGGCGGGAACCGGAGCGGTAAGAAAAGTTCTGTCGCAGATGGTGGATGGGTGAGTTAGTTCCATCACTTTTTATGGTAATACTAATATTTTCGGAGTTTGTTTTTGGTGACTTTTTAAAGAATTTTTTACCACGAACCACACCAAACTTCACGAACAGGAGAGAAGAATTTCACACAAAGGCACAAAGTTTGTGTTTGATATTTTTTATAAATTATAAAAAAACATAACAATCAATACTTTCAAGTTTTTTATTACCTATGTAAGTATTTCTGAATAAACTTTACATTCTACTTCAGAAGGATTACTAGTAGTGATGATAAATATTTTTTCTTTGTTTTTTACTTCACATTTTTCCAATATATTTTTTATTTTCTGTTTTTCATCAGAGAATGAATGATTGTATAATAAGAATATTCCTATTTTATACTCATGTTTATTGATGAAATTTTCAAGCTTTTCAATATCTATTATTACATCTTTTTCTTCTAGTTTGTTTTTTACCTCTATTATCGCTTCATTAATTTTTGTTTCTGGAATATGAAATAAAAAATCTGGTTTTTCATTATCATAATTAAGTCTTCCATTTTTATCTAATTCACCGTTTAATGTTAAATCACTACAATTGTTAGTGAGAATTATTCGCATTTGATGATATAATTCATAACAAAAAACACGTTCTCGATATTGTATTTTTTTTTCCGGAGTTATTATTTCATAATATTTTAATTCAACGTTTTTTATAGCTTCTATAACTAAATTAATAATATCTCGACTATACATATGATAACCTCCTAATAATCCCACTTTCCGCTCCATAAAGAATTGGAACACACAATAAACTAATCTTATTCATCTCTTAAATACGTTCTCCATCGTAATGTCTGATCAGAATTATATATAGGGTTATACACAGAGCCCCATATATCTTTCATTAAGTATTTATTATACGGATACCAATTTTTAAAGTAAGCTTGCGGCTCTATATATATCCAAGTACCGTTAGTATATACGGCATTAAACAGATGATTCATCTTACCGTCAGGTCGTTTGTTCTGTACAATCTGTACTTTACTTTCGTCAGGGTACCCTCTGTAAAATATAAGTGCTGCGTCTATACAGTTGACTAGCCTGTCTTTATTTACATCCTCCCGTGCCCTCAGTCCGTCGTCCACCAGCCATAAAGATCTTTCGATATTAGCATGTTCTGTTACTGCTGAAGGAGCACTCTGTTCAGGAAAGGAGGTATCTACAAGTATTTTTTGAAGACCACTTACCAGCCAGCCTAGCACAAATAATGCAACGAATATAATTATGGTGTAGAATATAACCTGAAAAGGTAAACTCTTGAACCAACTCTCTTCATGTAGTGCCTCCATCACTGAACCTTCTGCCTGCTTCATAAGGAGCTTTGCGTCCGAGAACTTATAGTCACCATAATTAAGTATACATAAATCACACGTTGCACAGGAGGGATCGCCGAAAGCATGCTGGCATCTTCTCATCTTTCTTTTATAAGCACATTCACGAGCTAAGTTCCATAGAGCTTCTTCTTTGCTAGGAGTATATCTTACTGTTGCCATTTCCTTAATCCACACATATATACTGTAATCATACCCTATTATGTGTGTATTAGTCAATACAAAAAGGTGGTTATAATCACACAATATGGTTGATGATGACGATGATGCGGGTATTAGAGAGGAAATTTCTGAACGAATCAAGCTTATAACTCAAAGATTAAGAGAAGAAAGAGAAAAACAGCGGATTTCACAAATTGATTTATCTTTTAAAGCCGGATTATCGCAGAATTTAGTCAACTACATAGAAACAGGCAAACGGACGCCGAACCTATACACCATCCTAAGCATTTGCAAAGCGTTAGAAATTAATCCGGCTGTGCTTTTTGAATCTCATGATACTGAGCGGCAGAAAGCGCGGGAGGCAATTCTTCGGCTGGTATCGCAGTATTTGTGATAGTTATTTTTTAGATTAAATAAGACGTCTAATCTGCGGCTCTCAGCATTTCAAGCGGATTGATTGGGTTATCATCAACGTCTCCCTGCTGGACAAAAATGCCATCACTGCTTCGCCGATACGCGCGCTGAAATCGACTCCGTTATGGAAATGTCTGTCGCCTTTGAGCGGGTCTCTGCGGTATCCGAAATAGCTTGTAATAATTTGAGTATCCAGCGGATATACAAAAAAATCATCCTGAAGCGGCAATCGCCTTTTCTGCAACCATGGTGACAGTCACCAATTACAAATAAAAGCGAGGTGCTTGCGGGTGTAAGTACTGATAACATTGTAATTGGTGACTGTCACCTCAAAAAACTTTTTTTCATTTTCGAGCAAGCAACACGCATCTGCGCACCCATATAGGGTATGGAATTTTCATTCTTGAAAGTTCCGTCCGGGCTGTCGTATGGCAGCTCGGGATACCACTATGTGAGGTTTTTATATGTTTCTAAACAGGAGATTCAAAGACAGTGTTTTCACCGCACTGTTCAGCAACCCCGACCTTCTTCGGGAGTTGTACTGCGCTCTGGAGGGGATAACCCTGCCGCCCGACACGCCGGTGTCCATTAACACGCTTAAAAATGTGCTGTACATGGATAAGTACAATGACATTTCATTCGAGATTGGCGGAAAAATGGTCGTGCTTATTGAGCATCAAAGTACGATCAATCCAAACATGGCTTTACGGCTGCTAATGTATATCAGCGATGTCTACAAAACGATGGTAAAAGGAAAAAGTATTTATTCAAGCGGTCAAATTTCAATTCCCTATCCTGAGTTCTTTGTTCTTTACGACGGAACAGAAAAATTTCCCGAGCAGAAGGTACTGCACTTATCAGACCTTTTTGAAAAACCGAATGATTTGAATATTTTAACCAAAGAAAATCCCTTGCTGGAACTCGAAGTAAAAGTAATCAATATCAATGAAGGCAATAATACAGAGATCGTGAATCGCTGCAAGAAATTATCCGAGTACAGTATCTTTATAAGTAAGTTTCAGGAATATTTGAAAACATACAAAAACCGAAAAAAGGCGATGATAAAAGCTATAAAATATTGCCACGAACATGATATACTGACAGAGTTCTTGGTAGTTCACGGCAGGAGGGTTTTGGGTATGTTATACGAATGGAAATTAAAAGACGCAAAAAAATACTGGAAAGAAGAAGCCCGCGAAGAGGGTCTTGCCGAGGGACGCGCTGAGGGTCATGCTCAAGGTCATGCCGAAGGCAAAGCTGAATCAGACAACCAATGGCAATCCGTTGTCGCTGAACAAAGAGCCGAAATCGAACGGCTGCAAGCGTTGTTGAAGGGATAGACACCCGCCGCGGATAATGTTTTGAAAAATTCACCACAAACCACTCAAACTCATACCTTCGGTGTGCACACGAACCATTTGTCCAAAATTTTTATCTTATACTCAAAAAAGCTCAGAAATCAAACAAATATTTCATAAGTAAAGAAGAAAAGCATTCAAATTAAAGGTTCGTGTCTGTCGGTGTGGTTTGTGGTAAAAAATATTTCAACTTTTTTTCATTTTCGGTCAAGCACCATGCATCTGCGCACCCATATAGGGTATGCAAAACAAATCATTTTTAATTGCAGTTTTTATTTGCTGCATGGCTGTCTGCTTAGCAGATGATCTTCTTGCGGAAGAGATCTATGCGCCGAGTGAAACCGCGCCGCAAGAGGAGCCGCGCGGGAGCGAGCCGAAAAAACAACGCCCGTCCATTATTGACTGGGGTCTTCTCTACAGCGGTTCGTGGGACGAAAAGACGCACAAGGTGTCTGAGCCATTTGCGTGGGCGGGAAATTTTTATAACCGCGCGGAATTTCGGCTGAACTTTCTGCCGATCGGGTTGTCGTCAAGATTTCAATTTCTTGACAGGCATACATTCAATGTTGAGTTCAATCCGTTTTACTGGAATGAACCGGTCGGGATTACCAATTTCACGGGAGCGCTTTACCACAAGATGACGGGATCGAGACTGCTGTTCGGCGTGCTTGATGAGTGGGGGCTCTCCGCGAGGATACGCAATCCGTGGATTCGGTCGCCGCCGTACGCGGAAAATCACAAACCGCTGATGGCTGATTTAAAAACCTCAGCTTCGGACACAAAAAACGACGAGGCGTATCTCTACCTTTCGACTCCCTATTTTAAGATATCGCAAAACACAAAATTGAGAGGATTTCTTTCCGGTCAAACCGAGCTTGAAAAATTTACGCCAGCGGTTTCAGGCGGCATTGATTTTGCTTTCGCGAAAAAAAACGCGCTGTTAGCCGAAATGTTTTACACGGGAAAAACGCTTCAGCCGTTTGCGCCTAACACATGGTTTTCTGATCCGCCGGCGCTTCCCGAAAGAGAGTTCAGCCTGTACGGCGCGGGGATTCTTTTTTCAAACCCGATTGTCTCTGTCAGCTCGGATTTTGCCTATTCAAAAACCTTTGCGTGGGGAGAAGATATTTACGCTAATTTCGGCGTTACCGTTACGCCGCCGATCGTGCTCAAAGACAGAGCGGGAAATTCCCGTTCACGATCCGCGGTTTCAAGACCGTTATCGATCTCGCTTGCCGTTGACGGAAGCGGAGACCGGTTTATCAACAGAGACGGATCAATTTTGAAAGAGGGATTCAGGGGAGCGGCAAAAATCGAGTGGAAAGGCAGATACAACTCGTTATTCAAATTTGATACGGTTTTGCGCGGAGACGGTTTCGGAGAAGAGTTGAATCGAAGCGCGATTGGAATTTATTACCGCTTTCCCGCAAGCCGGCAGAACGCTTTCCCTGTCAATTTTACGAGGATATCGTTCTCGGCTGATCGAAACGCGACAAATTTAAACAAAATCACCGATAGTTATTCGGCGATCATCGGCTTAAGCTGCAATCTGAAAAAAATCGGCATGAAAAATCCGCTTGGAATCACCTTTTCAGGGTCGTTAAAGGGCGAAACTTCATCAAAAGGCAGTCCGGTTTTTCTGCCAATCCCCGATGATTTATGGAGCTGGAAGTCTGCCGGTACAAACTGTGAGCTTTTTTGGTCGCCGCGGTTAACGCCGTCTCTCAATTTGCAGTTGAGATCGAAGATCGGAGTATCATTCTTTGTCGATAAGGAGGAAAAATGGGATTTTTCATTCAGCGCGGCTCTGCGATTAAAGTTCGGCAGAATTAGTATCAAGGTTTCATCGCCAGAATTACCGGAAAAATGGGATTGGACAGTCTCGTGGCGATTCGAAAAAAAGGAAAAAAATTAAAAAAGTATCGTTACATACTTTTCTTTAATGTAAAAATAGTGTATCATTGAAGATATACTAAATAGAGGAGGTCCTATGCCTGCTGGTGTAACAATAATGATTGTAGACGACTCCAGAATAATGAGAAATACGGTAAAAGGTGTTTTTTCAGGGGTTGAATCCGCTTGCAACTTTATCGAAGCAAAGGATGGCGAGGAAGCGTTAGCGCTGCTTGAAACTCAAACAGTTGATCTAATTCTTCTTGATTGGAACATGCCCAAATTATCAGGAATCGATTTCTTGAAACAAGTCAGGGCGATGGAACAGTACAAAGATCTGCCCATTATCATGGTAACCAGTGAGGCCGCGAAATTTAACGTTATCGAAGCGTTAAAGCACGGAGCCACTGATTATATTACAAAACCGATTAAACTCGACCTTTTTAAGAGTAAATTGGCAAAATTAAGATTATTTAGGATGTGATAAAATGAATGTAGAACTTCAAAATTATGTAGAACCGTTCGTCGAAGTAACGGTAAACACCTTTAAGGAATTTGTCGGCATTGAGGTAACCCCAAGGCATCCTCATTTCTTGGATCCGGATAAGACTTTTGATTGGGACATCTCCGCTGTAATCGGTCTTTCGGGAGTTGTAAAAGGAGCTGTTATTGTTTCGATGAAATCGGAACTGGCGATTAAGCTGACAAACCTGCTCGCGGGCGAAGGGCACACAGACGTTGATGCTGATGTTGTTGACGCTATCGGCGAAATAAACAATATCATCGCAGGTAATATCAAACCGAAAGTTCCTAACGGAGATCGAATCGTAATATCGATTCCGACAATTATCAAAGGAAAAGAGCACTCCATCGCTTGGCCTAGCAAGGCGACGCGCATCCTCTGCATTCCTCACAAGGCATACGAAAACGACATATTCCACCTAATGGTAGCAATTGAAATCGAAAACGAAAAATAATTAGGAGAGGGTAATGAAGCATGTTTTCGTATTCGATCCCAAGTCGTTTTATAATCAGCAATGGAAAATGGACAACATTCTTGACTCTATCGGGCAGTTTTTCAGAACGCAGAATAAGCCGGATTTTTCGATACAATTTTCACGTTACAGAAGAAACGCTATCGGAATAATTCAGGATGAAGCCGAGAAAGCAAGACAAGGCGACACCGTAAGGATTTACGCAATCGGAGGAGAAGAAATTCTTTTTGATTGTTTGAACGGCGTCGCCCATTTTCCGAACATGCAGCTTGCGTTCATTCCCCACGGTGAAACAAATAATTTTTTAAAAATTTTTCAAAAAGAAAAGAACGATAATACAATCGAAAGTTTTAAGGACATCCCCGCTCTTGTTTTACAAACCAACGCGCTTTGGACAGACGTGATCAGATGGGGCGTAAATTACGCGATGAGTTTCTGTTATATCGGAATGAATTCCGCGATTTCAAAAAGACTAAAAGATCTTAAATCAAAATTAAATAAAACCAGCTTTATTTTATTTTCAAAATTAACGGCGTTTGTAAACAATTTTCTGACGGCGTTTGACAGTCAGCTTGCCGCAAAAAATTACAGTATTACAATCGACGATGTTGATTATTCAGGACATTACAGTTTGATTCATGTAGCGAACAGTCCGTTCTTCAACAATAAATTAACAGGCGTTTCGGAAGCCACTCCCGATGACGGACTTTTGGATATCACGCTTATTAAAGCGTCAATTCCTCTTATCGCGCTTTCGGATATCAGAAGATACGCCAAAGGAAAACGCCCTAAAAACTGCGTTTTTGTTCAGGGAAAAAAAATATCTGTTCAATCAGACAGGCAAATGTGGATTCAATTAGACAACGAATATATCGAGGATACCGGTATAGACTTGAGCGTAGTTCATCATGCGGTACAGGTAGTTGCGCCGGAAGGTTTATCATACCCTATGGCATCTATTCCGGTTATTTAAGGACGGCTTAATAAATGGCAATAAAGAAAACAGAGACCGCAAGATCAAGAAAAGTCGCGAATGTCGCTTCTGTCGCGATGGTTTTATTTTTAAGCGCCGCGTTTGTTTTTGAAATGCTGATATATGACACGGAAATTAATTATTATCTGGCAGGCGTTGTAATTCTTATTGCGCTTATCACTCTTTTTTCAATCTTCAGGACGTCGATAAATCACTACAAAATGACGTTTAACGTCCCTCTTACAATTTTATTATTTTACACGGCGTTAATGTTTTTATGCGGATGGCAGACAAGCCACTACTTATTGATATGCGTCGCTCTCTGCGCGATTAGCTGTTTATATTCGCATTTTATCAGAACTCTCGCTTTTATTATTTTCCAGAATTTGTTCGTCGGAGCGCTGGTCTTTTTTGAATATCCCGTCGGCGGAGCCGGTGTGCCTTTATCGGTAGTATTGATCAACTGGTCGATATGTTTATTCGCGAGTATTATTATGCTGATACTTACAAGAGCGGCAACTGTAACGCTGGGCAAAGCTATGGAGCATCAGAATTCATTCAGGGATCTTCTCGCGACTACCGAAAACTTTTTCGCTATGATAGACGAACATAATCAAATCGTTTACGCAAGCAAAACGCTTTCCAATCTCGGCAATGTTGATGATCCGGCGTTAGTCAGCGGAAGACCTCTTATCGATCTTTTCCCGGGAAGAAGCCTTAAAGTATTCGCGGGAAAACTTTTAAGGGAAAAAGACGATTACGCCGAAGACTGGGAATTTTCACTTAACGGTCAGAAGAGATATTTTAAAGCGGCATCCCACAAACTTGCGGGAGGAAGCGGCGGCACACTTATCAGCTTATACGACATGACGCATCTTGCCGAACGCGATGAAATTGCCGTCATGAAAGACAGCATGAAGATCGGTCTTTTCTTCATAGACAAAAATTACATCGTACAGGATCACTATTCAAGATACCTTGAAGAAATGCTTGATGAAGAAAACCTGTTCGGAAAATTACTTACCGATTTAATTTCCGCTTCCGTTAACTCCACCGAGATGGAAGCTATTAAGGATTATATTAAAATGATCTTTGAACGCGCTTACGATCAGGAAATGCTTGAAGAAATAAATCCTCTTGCGGAACTGCACTATATACACAGAGAAACAGGCACAAAGAAAGTATTTCAATTCGCTTTCGCTACTGTAGAGCGCGGAAAGGGCGAAGTTTTTATTCTTGTAACGCTTTACGATATAACCGCGCGCGTTGAACTGCAGCAGCGTCTTGCCGAAGAAGAATCACGCCGCAAGGAAGAGATGGAATCGGTTTTCGAAGTCATACAGGTTCAGCCGGATGTATTCAGCGATTTCATGGGCGACATGGAACATGAATTTGAAAATATCGATAAGATTCAAAAAAGCGAAGCGTTATCAGCTCATGAAATGCTGGTAAAAACATATCAATGCGTTCACGCTATAAAATCAAACGCGGTAATTCTGGGCTTAAATATTTTTGGCAATAAAGTGCACAACCTTGAATCGAAAATTAAAAAGTTACGCGAAATGGACGGTGAAATTCCATTTAACGATATGCTCGATCTGACTATGGATATAGAAAAAATCGGTAAAGACAAAGAAGGTTTTAAAGATATTATTGAAAGATTGAAAGCGTATACTCAAGGCGGCGGCGATAAGAGGCAGAATATTAAAGTCTTGATTGATTCGCTGACAAAGACCGCGACAAAAGCGGCTGAAGATCAGGACAAACTTATACAGTTTACCGCGGTCGAAATTGACGCCGAAGCGATTGATAAAGGTCCGAGACGCGAAATAAAAGAAATTCTTATGCAGCTCATCCGCAATTCCGCGGTTCACGGCATAGAAATGCCGGATGCGCGTAAAGCAAAAGGCAAGAAAGAAACAGGAACAGTTAAATTATCAATAAAAATATCGGAAGACCGCAAAGCGATAAATATCAAACTTTCCGACGACGGAAACGGTCTTGATTTCAATAAGATAGCGTCAAAAGCGCTTGAACGGAAATTGATCAAACCGGAAGAAGCGAAAAACAGGGACGTATTATTAAAAACAATTTTCTCTGCGGGATTCAGCACGGCGGAGACGGAAGGCGTTCACGCAGGACGCGGTATCGGATTAAATCTTGTGCGAGATCGCATTAAAGAAATAAACGGTTCAATAAAACTGCGATCTGAAGACGGCAAGGGAACTCTCTTCCTGATTAATGTTCCGTTTAAATAAATAATCCCGCGCCTATCGCTGTTGTGTATTCCGCGAATTCGGGATACACAAATTCAATCCCGTACATTTTTGTAATTTCCGTTAACACGTTTTTTCCGATTGCGTTATCGCTGCCTTTTCCGGTTATGACAACCTGCTTGTAATTTTTCGCTCTTGCCGCAAACACAGACATAACGCCGACAACCTGATAGACCATATTGATAAGAGCAGTGGCGATATCCGCGCTGCCTGCAGTGTCAAGCATTTTACCGAAATTAGAGGCTGTACATTCTCCGCTCAAAAAACTTAGGCTCGTGTCCGTAATGTCACCTAACAAAAGATCGACATTGCTAAGTTTCCCGTTCTTCGCGAGTTTAAGGATGTCGCCGTAATCTGCGGACGGCAGCAGCTTTTTCCCCAAACCCAAAATAGTACCGCCGCCGACGCCCGATCCGCCGAAGTGAACAATACCGTTCATACTCGCTTCGATAATTACCGTTCCCGTCCCGATATTGGTAATGATAATGTTGTCCATTCCCGATAAAAACATTCCGCCGATACCGATTGCGTTGATTTCATTCACTCTTACTGTCTGGATTCCGAAAATATCATTTTTAATTTTTGAAGCGCCCGCGCCCGTTATTTTGATTTTTTCAATATCGCTGATTTTAATTTCGTTTTCTAAAACAATTTTTCCCAAAGCTCCCGTCGCCGATGTCACAGCGTCAACAGCTTTTGTTTTAATTTTTCTCGTAACCTTTCCATCCTCAATGGAAACGGCTTTCGTAGTAGTACTGCCTATGTCGATTCCTATAATCATATTCATATCATACAACATCTTATGGTGACAGTCACCTTTCTATTGACAACACCTTAACAAAAGTATAGCATTATATTGATATGCCAAAGAAAATAATAATGATAATTACAACAAAGGCGGAAACGCAAAACCCTTGGGCTGCTAAATGTTAATATCTCTACACATCATCAGACAGCCAGCCACCCTCGAAAAAACTCCGCCGAAGAGTCCGCTCCAGAGCCCTGACCACTAAAACTGATATTTCAATTATTGTTTTAAATATGTAATATTTTAGTGGTCATGTCTCTTGCGCGGGGAGCAGCGGAAATGTTTTTCCGAGTGCGTCTGTCTGCTCTGCTGATGTACAATGATAATCACAAGGACATAGAGTTTTGCGTTTCCACCTTTATAGGTTTTTATCTTTACAATGTATTTATATTTGCTATATATTTAAATTAGGAGAGAAAAAATGGCACAAGTTCTAGTAAATATCCGTATGGACGAAGAGTTAAAAAAATCAATGGAAAACACTTGCCGGACTTTGGGGTTGAACATGACGACTGCTTTTACAATCTTTGCTAAAAAGGTAAGCCGTGAAAAACGAATACCATTTGATGTGTCAGTTGATCCTTTTTACAGTAAACAAAATGAGGCAGCAATTGAAGAAGCTGCAAAACAAATAAAACAAGGTCAGGTTGTTATTAAAACTCTGGATGATTTAGAGGCTTTTTCGAATGATTAGGCTGGTCTTTGCTAATAATGCATGGGAAGAATATCTGTATTGGCAGGAAAATGATAAAAAAATCCTAAAACGTATTAATTTGTTACTCAAAGACATTGCCAGAAATGGGGTTGACGGCATTGGAAAACCAGAACCATTAAAACACATTGATGGCTGGAGCCGAAGAATTGATGAAACACACAGGCTTGTTTATAAAGTTAATAATGATTCAATTGAAGTTTTGCAATGTAAAGGTCATTATGATGATTGATAGCTTGAATTGTTAGTTACCACAGGATATAGTCATATTGACATTACCTTAACAAAAGTATAGCATTATATTGATATGCCAAAGAAAAAAAACAATCCGCTCGCCTCGGAAACAATATCAAAGAAAGCTGATATCGCTATACGTTCATCTGCGGCTGAATACCTCACATTTGTTGCTGCTACAGGCGAAAACTCCGCATCAGTTGAAATGCGTTATGAAGACGAGAATATCTGGCTTACCCAAAAGATGATGGCGGTTTTATACGATGTTGAAGTTCCGACAGTAAACTATCACTTAAAGAATATATTTCAAGAACACGAATTAGAGGAAAACTCAACTATTAGAAAATATCTAATAGTTCAAACTGAGGGAAATAGGCAGGTTTCGCGTGATGTTGATCACTACAACCTTCAAGCGATAATAGCCGTAGGCTTCAAAGTCAATAATGTGTTAAACTTTCATATGTCAGAAGGACAGCCAGTGCTTGCGAGAAAACTCCGCCGAAGAGTCCGCTCCGAAGCCCTTCACCTTTCAGGCTTGGTCTTCTGCGCGGGGAGCGGCGGAAATGTTTTTTCGCAAGCGCCTGCCTGTCCTTCTGACATGCGAAAATTAACATAAGGAAATGTTATGTACAACAATGCTTTTAATAACAGCATTCGCCTAGTGACGCAGGTAAAGTTTCCGCCGAGTTTGCAAAATCATTCGCAGAAACCGAGTTCGAAAAATTTAGGATAACTCAGGATAGATTGTTTAGATCTGATTTTGATAAGCTGGTGGGGATGGTTGAGGGAAAATAATGAACATCTTTATGTGTTAAATGTAACAATAACTACCTATCGTTTATTAAGCAATGGATATAATTGAACTGTATGTTGTTTTTATTGTAATGTTACTAGTTTGATTTCCTATTTGGTGGAATATTTTTTTCAATCATCTTCCAAATTTCATTTATATTATCATTTTCCTTATTTCCACTATACAGTATAAATCCGCGATTTCCACACCATTTTGCGGGTTTGTTATTTAAACCTATACTGTTATATCTGCTTATTTCACTTCATAATTTTTCATAATAATCACCAAATTCTCGCGCCATTTCCTCACTTCTTACATAAATAGGAGCATCAAAATTACACCCCTACTAATAAATAAATATTTATATATTGTATATTTTCCTAATTTATAATATTTTTATAAATATGGGTTTTATCATTTTTATATTTATATTTATTGTTTTAATCTTATTTATATGGATTGTATTAGCAGTTCTAGGTTTGTTTTTTGGCGGGAAAGACCCATATGAAGAAGATTTAAAGAGAATGGATTTTGAAGACGAATTATTTGATAGACTAGATAGAATGAAACATGACAAGCATATCAATATAGACGCAAGACAATTACATTTACACAACCATAAGCATTATAAAGATGAAGACTGATTATTTGAATTATTTTTAATGCTATTTAATAATTTATTAACATTGTTTTCTCTTTCTATTATCTTTGATAAATCAACTCCTTGAATTTTGAATAATATTTTAATATCTTTATCAATTTCATATAATAAACGCATAAACGTTCCTGCAATATGCCAGCAAGGATTTAAGTAGTCAGATCCACAAGAACATTCAAATTTAATATCAAACCATGAAGGAATAATATTATAAGCAGTATCTTTATATGCATTATAATAATCAAGTTGTAAATCTGGAGAATAAAATATATTAAACGAAATAGGATTTTCAAGTAATATATCAGTAACACCTATAATATTTTTAAATTGAAGTACTACTATTGTTTTATTACGTTTTTCATAATTAAAACAACTTATAACTTTACCGTCTTTATATATTATTTTATCAACTTGTGTAGAAAAAGTTTTTAATTTAGATAAACTATAACTTTTAAAATAATTTGTTGGAAATATATTATTAAAAAATAAACATGAAAAGGGATAATTAAATATATTTGTATTAGTTTTTTTTTCTTTACCCATGTTCAATAAACCTCTGTAAAAAATTCAATGCTAATTGTCTATTAAGCGTTTCATGTATTTTTTGGTTTTCATAACTGCGTAAGCATTTATAACATGAAGGTTCACAGTCGCAGTTATCTAATAGAGTAATGGCATTTTCTATTACTTTCTTCAATATCGCACCATCTTGTGTAACAAGCCTACGAGAATGTCCTGCACCGCCTGGAACATCATCATAAATTATTATTTTATGTTCTCTTTTAGAATTCTCTTTTTTATATGTTAGACAGGCTTTCATATCACGATGTTCAATGTTCAGTGTATTTGTAAATGATTTTAATAATGCATACATAACAGATAACATAGTAGCCATGCTTGATGTATCAGTATTGAACGTTATTTTTGCGACATCGGTTTTAAATTCATGATGCAACCAATATTTACTTAATGTTGTATTTTCACATTCTCCACGACCGAAAGGATTTTCATGTTTATCACCATTTTGGATTTTTTCAACCATGCTTTTATAATCAGAATATTTTGATAATTTACTGATTTCATCTTTAGCGATTGTATAACCACAAAGCGGACAAACATAAAAATAATCAGTAGATTTTACAACTAATGAATCTTCTGATGTAGATTCTACTTTTATTTCTATATCATTAAAAATATAATCATGTTCTTTTATTTGTTGTGCGTTTTTATCACCAATATAAATAGCTTCAGTTTTATATTTTCTTTCTTGTGATGTAAGCGGAACATCTTTTATTTCTTTTTCAGCAATAAAACCAGCTCTTGGTTCGATACTTCTGTCAAAGTTTAACGGAAATAATTTATTTCCGCAAATTTCACATGGTTTTCCTTCTTTACTAATTGGAACAACACTGTAGTTTATTTTTCCACAGTTTGAACATTCTGCAATATATGAAATTTCAAATATACTAGATTCGCTTTTATTTACTATAGGTTTTCTTATATAGCGACTAGTATATAAATTCCCGTCTGCAACAACTTCTGCTGATGGTGCATATTCGGCTATTGCTATTGAAAGGTCTCTGTTTAAATTGAGTGTTTTGAATGATTTAGAATTTATATTTTGTAATAATTCAACAGCGTCAATCGGAAAACCATATTTTGGCAATATATTACCCCTAACCAAGAAATCTATTAAATCATTTCTCTGGTAACGCTCTAGTTTGCGTTGAAACATTTGAGCTATATTTATATCATTTGTTTTATAGGCTTTGTCGTATTCATCTTTTAGGTAAGCAATATTACTTTCAAATTCATTGATAAGTAAAGTAAATCTGCCTTTTTCTCCGCAAAAATCTTCAAGCCAATTAAATAATTCTATTTCTATATTTGGAATATTCCATAATTCTTCTGGTATAGAATTTTTTAATAAATATTTTAAATCTATTGGTTTGTTTTTTATCCAATCTAAGAAACCTATATATCCTTTTTCATTTATAAATTTTGCTGCATTATTTCCATCGTATAAATCAGGATTGTATTTTAAATATAGACTTAACGCTACAGCATAAATATGTCTTTTAATTATTTTTTCATTTTTAAGTTTGAATTGGGGTGGAGAAATAATCCCTTTTATCATATCTTCAGGGTTTTCAAAAAATGTAAAATCATGGGAACTAAGTCTGGCAAACGTAAGAGCAAAAGCGGCAGCACTTAAACTTCTGCCTGCACGTCCTGTTCTTTGTGAATAATTAGAAGCCAAAGGCGGAAAATTACGTAGAAATACAGTTTCTAAATCTCCTAAATCTACACCCATTTCAAACGTAGTAGAACATGATAAAGCATTTATTTCTTTACGAATGAATAATTGTTGATAATCTAGAGCGTCTTTTTTTGCTAATTGTGCTGTATGTTCTTTTACAAATAACGGAGATAATTTTTCACTTTCATAACGCATTGCATAGTAGTCATCTTTACAAAATTCAATAGAATTAAAAATTGATAATTCACCATGACAGGAATGTCTGATACATTTATCTCCTATATTGAATTGGGTAACATTTTGACATATATCACATTTCCATAATTTTGCATTTTTTCCTAAGAATATTTTAAAACATTTTGCTGGAATATAATAACCTTTACCGTCTTTTGATATTATTGGATAATTACCTGACTTTAAAACTCCCTCCCAATAATTATCTAAAAATTCAACAGCTTCTTCATCTGTAATTTTTAAAAAATTTTTGGTTAATGTTAATTTATTGGAATTATAATATGACATTTCTCCATTAACTTTTTGTCTGCTTGTAGGTAAGAAAGGAGATGAAGATTTTAATGTTCTATCTTTATTTTTTGTAACTGTTTTTTGTACCTGTGAATAAAATATATATTCTCTGTCTTCACTATTAATATCATTATCACTGTCGGGATAAATCGCTCCAACTCTGACAACCTCATAAACTAAATAATTAAGAAAATCTTTTGTATGATTTTTAGCAACTTTATATTTTTCGGAAACAAGATTAATTATTTCATCTGTATTACCACGATATTCAAATTGTATTTTTCCTAGAGAAACGAGAGAAGTAGCTCTATTGCTGTTAAATAATTCATTTAATACTGCAACCCATGCGTTTCGCCTATTTTCTACGATTGATGATTCGGAATTATCACCATTATTTTTTCTAAATAAACGTAATGATGAAAAATAATTCTCTAATAATTTAACAAATTCATTTACTGGTAATCCATTAGGGTATCTGTCTTCTTCATCACGTACAACATTCCAAATACCACGTCTACGTAAAAATTCTTTATAAGAATCTTCTAAATAACAAGCGAATTTTGCTGCACCTTGACGACTATCAGAAAAAATTAGGAACTGACTTGTCGCAGATTGTTTATGTTTGATGTTTTCCTTAATTGTTCCAAATATTCCTTTCGATTGTTTTTCAGTCTCGTTATTTTCTTCTATTACAAATGTATATTCTGGTAATTGTTCAAATAATGATGTAGAAATTACACCTGTAGAAGCCTCATAACCTAAATTTAATTTTCTAAGTGAATTTCTGCCATTACAGAAAATACAATTATCATTTGGTAATTTAATCAAATTAACTGTATTTTTATTTCCACAAGTACACCATTTATTATGAGCTTCATCATCAGCAACAATAGCACCGCATGATTTACATAAAATATATGCTTCTGTAGTTTTTATTTTTTTACTTTTAGATAATGTTTCATTTACTTCTGTATCTAACTCATAGCCTTCAAAAAAAGAATGTATATTTTCTTCATCAATAATTTGATAATTTTCTCTATTATCACCAATTATTACACGATTAAGTTTTCCATTTTCCTGTTTGCCAATCAAAGCAATTTCTCCACAATCTTCACAGACTGCTATCTCAAACATTTTATTTGAATTATATGCGTCTTTTCTTGTTAGAGATAAACTTTCAGGAAAATCGAGAGATAAAAAAGCCCCATCTAATGCTCTAAGAAAATAATGATACCTAATATCAACAAGAGCTTTACCGTCTTTTTGTGCTTTTGCACAAAGTGAAACAAAGGAAACAGCGGTATCTCTTGAAATATCTAATTTTTGAACAAAATCTTCAAATGTTATTAATGTACCGAGTGTTCTCATTTTTGCATAAAGGTCAGTTTGTATAATTAAATCATAAATTAGTTCTTCTTCTTTTATATTTTTGTCAAATGATATTTTATATTTTTGTAATGTAATATTAAAAATTAATTCATCATTAGCTAAATCAATATAAAATTCATGTGGATATGAAATACTTGAAGGATAATCTTGTTTTGTTTCTCTATATGCAGTAATAATATCATCAAGATTAAATTCACAACCTGTAAGATTTTTAGCAAAATTTACTACTTTTTCATTACTTTCTTCGCTACCATCACCAAGAGTTGCGGAAGTAAGAATAAACTGCGGTTTTTTCTCACCGTTTAATCTTCCTTTAAGTCTACTCATTAATAATGCGGTTTCTATACCTGTTGCTCCTGTATAAACATGAGCCTCATCTAAAACTACATAATTGAAATTAGAATTAGAAAATATAACGTCATCACCAGGTCTAAAAAGCATATGTTCAAGCATAGCGTAATTTGTAAACAGGATATGCGGAGGAGTATCTTTCATTGCTTCTCGCGACAATAATTCATTAGGTAAACGTTTTCTTAATTCAGGATATTTATCATTAGCAAACATTGTTTCATATAATTTTATTGCATCTGATTCTTTGTGTTCTGTACCACCGTTATAAACACCAAATGTAATTGAAGGGTAATACATTAATATTTCTCGTAGAGATTTTATTTGGTCATTAGCAAGTGCATTCATAGGATAAATAAATATCGCTCTTACTCCGTTATCTAACTTGCCATTTTCTTGTTCTTTTAATAATTGGTTTAAAACAGGAATTAAAAAGCAAAATGTTTTACCACTACCAGTACCTGTTGAAATTACTACATTTCTACCAGAAACTATTTTTTCTATGGCTCTTTCCTGATGAAGGTAAAGAGGGCGACTGAGCGGAAGTTTTGGTTTATATTTTTTATTAACTTCTAACTTAGTGAATAGTGATGTCAAAATATTTGATGAAATTAAATCATTAATTGATTTTCCTGTAGTAAATGTATCTTTTATTTCTATATATGGTCCTTTTGCAACAGTTTTATTTAATTCAGCCAGTAATTGGTTTTGTAACTCTTGATTACTCATTCGAAATGTTGTTGAAATATAACCTATATATTCCTTTTTTATTTGGTCTGCTGCTTTTGCTGGATTAAACATTTTTCACCTCTCTAAATCTATAGCTATTTATTATTCGATAACGTCTATTCTTAATACTCTTATTAATATTACATATAAAATGATTACCTAAATCATAAATTAATTCACCTAAAAAATCATTTAAGTCATTGATATTATAACCTGCAATAATTGATAAAGTATTTTCTGTAAGAAAATCCAGACGAACAGGATTTATTTTTTCTTTAATTTTTTTATCATTTGGTAATGTATTTAAATATTTTTTTTCCCCTTCTTTAGTAATTGTATACAAATAACCAATATAGTAATAAGTACTCTCGTGTTCAATATATTTTATTTTATCAATAAAATATTTCGGTATGAAATCATTCCAATAATTCATAATATCATCGTTTTCAATATATGAGAGCGTTGCGCTTGTTAATTCAATATATTTATTATGATATATAAATTTTTCAATTTTACCAAAAATTACTTCATTTTCAAAAAAAGTTATATATGATTTTTTAAACATATTGTTATCTAGTGAACTTATTTTGTATTTATATATTCCATCATTTAGTTTGATAGATTCATTATCATTCAACGATAATTCGCCATGATAGATAAATTCATTATTTTTATATATTTCTAATCTAAATATTCTTTTACTATCACCTACAAAACTATCATATGCTTGCCAATATAATTCATTGTTTTGAATTAATAATGGTATACGATAAAAACATTCTTTTTTTGACACAGTAAATAGTTTTTTTATATTATTATCAAACGATATAAACGATAGAGAAAATTCACTAGCATTTTTATTATTTTGGATATAATTAGATGTATTATAAATGCAATCTCCAATATCAAATTTTCCATCTTTATTAAGTAGAATATAATTTAATATTTGATCACCTTTCTCTACTAATAATTTGTCTACTTTATAATTTGATTCAAATTCTAAAATAGAGCCAATATGAAATGTATCTCTATACCACAATTTATTACTATATGGTTCGTTTTTCCATTCTTTATTATCAATATGCCATTTAATATAAGGAATATATAAAATTAATTCTCCATTTTGTAGTGAATAATTTAATTCATTTTGTCTATTATTCCAACTAAGTACCTCAATATTATCATTGTATATTATCGTTACATATTTTTCATCTTCTCCATAAAATATATTATTTGAAAATTTAATACATAATTTTGTAAAATAAACAATTAACATATTAAATAATACTTTTTCTTCTAAATGAGAATAAAGCATTATTTCTACAGGTATATTATTTGGAATATATTCTGATATTTGAAACAATTTATAATTTTCTTCTAATTTTATAACTGATTCGTCATTTATATTTATTTCAGATATGAATATTTTTTTTTGATTAATACGTAATTCTAATCCTTTTAATTGTAAATTATTTGGAACTAATAAAAATATTTTTTCATTAAAGATACTATATGTTTTATTATCGAAAATCCATATTCCATTAGAAAGAGCGCCAATAAGTTGTGTTTTTTCTAGATTTTTTATGTCATTACTAATATCCTGAAAAAATATTTGTCTTTCTTTGCTTGTTAAACATTCTCCTATTTTTGGATATATATTAAATAAATTTGCTGATATTAGTCTAATTAACTCTGGCTTGTCTAATAATAATGTTAAATCTCTAATATAAATAAAATAATTATTACTTGGAATAATATTACTCAATATTTCATTTTCATTTTCAAATAAAATATATTCTTTTTCAATGATTTTTTTAAATAATATTGTTTGATTTTCTGTAATTTCAATCTTAAACCTAATATATTTGTTATCTTGTAATAAATTATTTAAGTCAATATCTTTTTGTTTTGTTGTATCAATGAATTCACCTCTTTTTGTAAATAATTCCTCTGCAATTAGCGGTAAATTAGAACCATCTACAGTTATTGAAAGAAAAAAATTGCTTTTTTCAATATTTTCTATTCTTATTGGAGGTATAACTAAATATACAGTATCATTAAACCGAATGAATTTTATAGAAATTTTATTTTTCGTAACTGCGGGTGTTAGTTGACTTCTTCCTTTCTTATCAATTCCAATTTCTAATTGTTTTTCTTGCCACCAACTATCAATCAACATTCCAAAATAACTTTGAGTATTTATATTTTGATCATAAAAAAGTATATTTATATTTTTTAATGCTTCATCTAAAAAATCAATAAAATAATTTTGGTTTTCTTTTTGAACCGCGAGTGTACGCAACCCAACTTTTACATTATAACTATTTGTACCAATAGAAATTGCTTTATCATTACCAACAGCTTTCTTAATAATTTCACAAAAGCGTATTGTTATTAATTCACAAAATGGTTTATCATCAGGAGTATAATTAAAATTTAAATCTTTCTTATAAATATTATAACATAAATCAAGAAAAGCATATAGACTTTTTGTTGGTGCTATTGCATGTAACATAAGTGTTCTATAATATATTTTTCCTTCTTTTGCAAAAATTATTTGGTGTTTTACTTCAACCGCATCAATAACATCGGTATAACCTTTATAAAGTTTGGTATAATTTGAATTTTTTTTTTCAATTCCAATAATTGTTTTCATAATATATTCCCAAAATCCACTTTCGTCATTTTCATCATCATCTATTTTTTTCCAGCGTTTTGTTATCTCTAATAAAGTAATAAAAATTACTTCTATTTCGCGTCTTAGAATGTTGTATGAACTGCTAACTAAAAAATCTTTTGAAAGATTGCGTGTGATTACTAATAATTTCTCATATTCGTTATCATCAAAAATAGTGTTGCCCACAAGGAAATGTTTTTTTATTGCTTCTTTTGCTTTTAAAACAACACTCATATAATATCCTATATCTTAATAATGTGCAATTTAACTAAATATAGCCAATATTTGTATTTTAATGTAATAAAAATATAATTGGTTTATCTTAATATTATTATAGCAGTAGTTAAAAATTCGCTCAAGGCTAAATTTTGTAAATTTAAATATTTAAAACAAGCCATTTTCAGTATACCCGCTAATATTGCTGATTTCTTTTTTATATATAAACCATTAAAAATGAGCAATTAAAGTCAAGACAAAGACGATTTATATTCTCTTATTACGCTTGAAGATTTTAAGGCTTTATTGGGCGTTGACGATAGAGACGATAAAACCGCCCGATTTTGCCATATAATAGCTTCTTTTATCTGTTTCCATAAAATTTAAAAATTTTGTAGTTTTACCTTTTATCTTGACAAATCCGCTTCAGTGCTGTATGTTATAAGTAAGTCCACGAAGGGAGCGCTTGCGCCATTGCGGTTGCCTTGCAAAGTCAGTTTGCATGTTGCGTCTTCGGGGCTTTTTTTTGCTCATTTCCAGTCTTTTATCCACCATTTGAATAATTTAGGGTTGCTATCCGTTGAAATTGCCTTAATTCCGTATCCGCTGATTTTTCCATGCTTTGATTTTCTTATTTGGTGTTTTATTGTTTCTAAATAAGACGGTTCAAAATTTCCAAATTCATCTGCTCTAATTGCTGCTCCAAAAACTCCTGCGTATTGGTCTGCAAGTTGTATACCTGTATTATTTTCCGCAAAAATCCATTTTGGTTGATCAATTAGGTTTCTATAATTGCCTAACCGCCATATTTTATTTTGAAAATAATTTAATGTACTTAAATGGTTAAATCCTTTTATATGACCGTAACGTACACTTACTTTTGATTTTAATTCTTCGGCGTGTTTTAGAATACGCTCCAAAGTATATGCGGCTACTATGTTGTAAAATTTCTCATGATCTTGTGGCATGGTCTTTTTGTCTGAAATTACATAAATTACAGTAACTCCATGCAGTTTTGCTATCTCACCTGTTACATATTTCCTGAACTCATGCCTTGTGCAATGTTTTCTCCAATGCAGTGTATTTTTAAGAGGGATATGTAATCTTGTTTTTATGCTTACAATGCAATCTTTTACTTTCTGTTGAACGGAAACAGGAAAGATAACAGCAGCCATCGCAAAGTATTCTGATGATTTGGGGCTGTAGCCTCTATCGCCTGTTTCGTCTACAAAGGCTAGTAGTGGTTCGTTGGACATATTACTAAAATTAGTCAAAAATGCCAATTATTACAATACTCTCTTTTTCTTGCCATCAATTTATGTTACCCTGAAATCAGGAGCAATCATGCAAATTGACGACAATCTTATCTCATATCTGGAAGATTTATCTTTCCTGACGCTGTCGGACGGTGAAAAAAGCCGATTAAAAGAAGATCTTCAAAAAATTTTGAACAGTATCGCGAAATTAAACGAACTGAATACAGACAATGTGCCGGAGCGCAGTCATCCTTTCGATAATGTAAACGTTTTTCGCGATGACGAAGTACGTCCTTCACTTCCGCGCGAATTGGTTTTATCAAACGCTCCGTTTAAAAACGATGAGATGTACATTGCTCCGAAGACGGTAGAATAAAAACCTAACGTTTTTTATAAAACCCGGTGCCATTCATCTATGATGATTGGCACCAGAGAGCAAACCTAAGGAGGTTAAAATGACTGCTCTGGAATTGGCAGTATCAATCAAACAAAAAAAAATCAGCGTAACGGAAGCTGTGAACGAATATATAGAAGTAATCGAAAAAAATGATAAGCGGATTAACGCTTTTACATCGTTGTCAAAAGAACACGCTCTGCGCCGCGCCGAAGAGGTGCAGGCGCGTATCGACAAGGGCGAAGAAATATCGCCGCTTGCGGGAGTGCCGATTGCGTTGAAAGATAACATTTCCGTGAAAGGGCTTGAAACAACATGCGCGTCAAAAATGCTGACTGGTTACAAACCTGTTTTTGACGCGACAGTTACGGAAAAAATGGAGAGCGCGGGGCTTATCATAATCGGAAAAAACAACATGGATGAGTTTGCCCTCGGCGGCTCCAGCGAAACGGGAGCGTTCGGTCCAGTTCACAATCCGTGGGATCTTGATCGGGTCGCGGGCGGCTCTTCGGGAGGCAGCGCGGCGGCAGTTGCGGCAGGCGAAGCGCCCATCTCTCTCGGTTCGGACACAGGCGGCAGTATTCGGCAGCCGTGCGCTTTCTGCGGCGTTACCGGCATCAAACCGACATACGGCTCTGTGTCACGATACGGAGTTGTGGCTTTCGCCTCCTCTCTCGATCAAGCCGGTCCTGTTGGACAAGACATTGATGATTGCGCGGCTCTTCTCTCGATCATTTCAGGCAAAGACGGAAAAGACAGCGCGTGCATTTTAGAAAAACCTTTTGAGTTCGACAACGCCGCGAACACGAACATGAAGGGCGTGAAGATCGGCTTACCTAGTAATTATCTTTCCAGCGGAATCGATGACGATGTTAAGAATGCTGTCATCGCGGCGGCAAAAGAATTTGAAGCGGCGGGAGCTGTCATCGAAGAATTCGAAATGCCCCTCACGGAATATTTGATCCCGACTTATTACATCATCGGCTCCGCGGAAGTTTCATCAAACCTCGCGAAGTACGACGGCATCAAGTACGGCTACCGCAGCCCGAACGCGAAAACACTTTCCGAAGTTTACCGCCTCTCGAGAAGCGAAGGTTTCGGCATGGAAGTAAAACGCAGAGTCATGCTCGGCTCCTTCGTGTTGTCGTCAGGATACTATGATGCTTACTACAAAAAAGCGTTGCAAGCCCGCGCATTGATCAAAGACACCTATCAAAAATTATTTGAGAAATACGATCTGATACTCACGCCTGTCGCGCCGACAACCGCGTACAAAATCGGCGAGAACATCGACGATCCAATCAAGATGTACATGGGAGACATTTACACAGTCTCGATAAATCTTGCAGGCATTCCCGCCGCCTCCATCCCATGCGGCTTCGACAAACAAGGGCTGCCCATCGGCGTAGAAATAATCGCCGACGCGTTTTGCGAAAACAAAATGATCAACGCCGCGCGTGTTTATCAGAGCCGAACAAACTTCCATAAAAAAAGACCGGGAGGCGCATCATGAAATGGGAAACAGTCATCGGCTTAGAAGTTCACGCCGAACTTTCAACAAAGACAAAAATATTTTGCAACTGTTCTACCGCTTTTGGATCGGAGCCCAACACTCATGTTTGTCCGTCATGCTCGGGGATGCCGGGCGCTCTGCCGAGGTTCAATCGTCAGGTGCTTGAGTACGCTCTGAAGCTTGGAACGGCGTTGAACTGCGCCATCACGAGGAACAGCAAGTTCGATCGTAAAAATTATTTTTATCCCGATCTGCCAAACGCCTATCAGATCTCGCAGTTGTTCGCGCCGATCTGCCGTGAGGGTTATCTTGAAATTGAAGTTGAGCCCGAGGCGAAGGGCGGCAGTCCTCAGGAAAAATACAAAAAGAAAATCGGCATACGCCAGATTCATATGGAAGAAGACGCGGGTAAGCTCGTTCACGATCCGCGAGGCATGGGCACGTTCATTGACTTTAACCGCTGCGGCGTTCCGCTTTTGGAAATTGTTTCGCATCCCGATTTTTGCAATGCCGCGGAAGTTACCGCCTACCTTGAAAAACTGCGCGAAACTCTTCTCTACCTTGGCATCTGCGACTGCAAAATGCAGGAAGGCTCAATTCGCGCGGACATCAATCTGTCGGTACGAAAACCGGGCGAAGAGCTTGGGACGCGAACCGAAACAAAGAACATGAATTCCTTCAAGGCGATTGTCCGTTCAATCGAATTTGAAAGAGAGCGGCAGATCGAAATTCTCGAAGACGGCGGAAAGATTGTGCAGGAGACGCGCAGGTGGGACGATGAAAAAGGTTTTTCCTACGGAATGCGCACAAAAGAAAACGCGCACGATTATCGCTACTTCCCCGATCCCGATCTCCTGCCTTTGTCGATCGATGACGCGTGGCTTGAGAACGTGAAAAAAAATCTGCCTGAGCTTGCGTACCAAAAACGCGAGAGGTATGTCCGCGATCTGGGAATCAGCGAGTATGCCGCATCCGTTCTTACCGTTCACAAAAATATTTCCGATTTATTTGAGTCGCTCTCGCAGCATTCCGGGCAGGTTATCGGAATCGCAAACGCTGCAACCGAAGCCGCCAACCTCATCACCGGTGAAATCATGCGGCTGATGAATAACGCAAACATGCTGCCCGAAGATCTTTCCATTGATGAACAAAAGTTATCGGCATTGATCGCTCTTGTCGCAGGCGGCAAGATCAACCGAAGCGCGTACAAGGAGACTGTCGAAGCTGTTTTTACGAACAATGTCGATCCGGAAAAATACATCGCCGAAAAAGGATTGATGATGGTCAGCGATGACAACGCGATCATAGAAGCTGTAAATGCGGTTCTCGCTGATAATCAGGACTCTGTGGCTGAATTACGCGCAGGCAAAGAAAAAGTTTTCGGATTTTTAATGGGGCAGATAATGAAGAAACTCGGCAAGGGCGGCAATCCCGAGCTGGTAAAGAAAGCATTGACAAGTATACTGGAAAAATAGGAAAAATAAATATGAATCAATATCGAACACACACTTGCGGAGCGCTGCGGGAAGATCATGTCGGACAAACTGTTAAACTGTCAGGCTGGGTAGACACCATTCGCGATCACGGCGGCGTAACATTTTTTGACCTGCGCGATCAATACGGCATCACTCAAATTGTTATTCATGATGAAAACTCACAGCTAAAGCAGTGTGACGTAAAACAAATAAGTAAAGAGAGCGTTATCACAGTTTCAGGGAGCGTAAAAAAGCGTGACGCGGAAACTGTCAATCCGAAAATAGAAACGGGAACGGTTGAAGTTCATTCCGAAACGATTATCGTCCAGAGCAAGGCAGTACGCGCTCTTCCCTTTGAAATCAGCGAATCCAAAAACACGCGCGAAGAAGTGCGCCTTCGCCACCGCTTCCTCGATCTTCGCAATCCGGCGGTAAGAGACAACATTTTACTTCGCGCTCAGATAATCACTTTCCTGAGAGAAAAAATGCAAAAACTCGGCTTCACGGAATTCCAAACTCCCATTTTAACTTCGTCTTCGCCCGAAGGAGCGAGGGACTACCTTGTACCGAGCCGCAAACATCACGGAAAGTTTTACGCTCTGCCTCAAGCGCCGCAGATTTTTAAACAGCTCCTCATGGTGTCGGGTTTCGACAGGTATTTTCAAATCGCGCCGTGTTTCCGTGACGAGGACTCACGCGCTGATCGTTCCCCCGGCGAATTTTATCAGCTTGATTTTGAAATGTCCTTTGCCGAGCAGGAAGACGTTCTAAAAACCGCGGAGGCTGTTCTCTTTGCCGTATTCAAAAACTTTTCCAAAAAAACAGCGAGCCCCGCGCCCTTCCGCAGAATTCCGTACGCGCAGTCAATGTTAAAATACGGAACGGACAAACCCGACCTTCGCAATCCTCTTGTCATCGAAGACCTGACTAAATTTTTCGCCGATGTCGATTTCGCTCCGTTTAAAAACATTCCCGTTCGAGGCATTACCGCGCCGGGAGCCGCGCTTCAATCAAAATCGTTTTTTGAAAAGATGCTTGCGTATGCGACAGAGATCGGCATGAAAGGATTAGGTTACATATCGGTTTTAGAAGACGGCTCTTTAAAAGGACCTATCGTCAAATTCCTTTCCGAAGAAAAACAAAACACGCTGAGAAAAAATCTTTCCTTAAAAAATAACGATACTCTCTTCTTCATCGCGGACGCTCCGAAATTTGTAGACAACCTTGCGGGGCAAATCCGCACGGCTCTCGGCACGCAGTTAAACCTGACAAAGAAAGACAGTTTTGAATTCTGCTTCATCGTTGACTTCCCGATGTTCGGCACAAACGAAGAGACAGGCGCGATTGAATTTACGCACAACCCCTTCTCGATGCCGCAGGGCGGACTCGAAGCGCTTCAAACAAAGAGCCCTCTCGATATTCTTGCGTGGCAGTACGATATCGTCTGCAACGGAGTCGAATTGTCGTCGGGCGCTGTCCGTAATCATCTGCCGGAAGTGATGGTCAAAGCTTTTGAAATCGCCGGCTACTCACAAGCCGACATCGAAAATAAATTTCCGGCGCTCTTCAACGCGTTTCATTACGGCGCGCCTCCTCACGCGGGCATGGCTCCCGGCATCGACCGCATCGTGATGCTCCTTGCCGAAGAAGAAAATATCCGCGAAGTAACTGCCTTCCCCATGAACAGCAACGCGCAGGATCTTTTAATGGAAGCGCCCTGCGAAGTTACTGAGCAGCAGCTCAGAGATGTGCACATACGATTGAGGCAGAAAAACTAAAACCTGTACATAAACATAATCGCCGCGCGGTAGAATTCCATACGAATCGGATTTGAAGTATCTAATATTCGGTGTTTATAATGTACATTATCGCTTTTACTGTATTTGTAATTCGTAAAATTTCTGCGCGTCCAGAATTGAGCAATCAGATACAATTCCAAATTATCAGTAAATGAAAACTGAAGAATAGGCGCAAGCCTCCATCGCATTAAATCATCACCCCAATTTTCACGGCCGGGATCATCATAAAAATACATTTCCATTTCCGCCTGAATCGCTATCATGTTAAGGAAGATTGGTCTTTTCGGCATTTGATAACCAAGCGTGATATTTCCGAAATACATTACGCCGTTTTGATTTTCGCCGTCGTCATTTTCGTAGTACCATGACTCGCCGTTCTTCGCTCGCGTGTTGGCGCGGTAGCTGAATTCATGGTACGTTTGCACAACGACATGCGTCCAGTCGCCGGGGATGAGCGCGGCTAAATCAAACTGAAACAAACCGCCGCCGAACACTCTCCAGTTAAGAGCGTCAAAAGCGCTTCCGTCATATCTTGCCCCGCCTTTGTCGTCAGCAGTATTAAATCCTATCCCGTAAAGTTCTCCGCCGAAAAGCTTAAGACTCCAGCCTGATCCAAATCTGGTTCCTGCCGTAAACTGAAGAAAAGCAATCGGTTCCCAAACCGCTTTTACAATTGCGTCAAGCGAAACCGGAGTCACTTCCGCAGAAAGAACCAGATCGATATTGTTGTTTTTAAATAACGGATTTGATCCGTCGCCCTGCATTACAGGAAATTTAAAATGCTGATTAAATCCGATTTTTGCTTCCGGCAAAGTTGATGCCTGCACAAACAGTTCACTGATAAATTTCACACCGGGTTTCACTACATCGCCGACATCAACAAGCTCTGTACGCTCTTGATCCTGCGCAGAAGCCGCAGACACAAGAAAAAGAAATATGAAAAACGCAAAAATATTTTTTTTTAATATATATTTAACAGACATCATTATCCTCCAGACGATTTTGGTATAATCATTATACTATATAATTATTTAATTATGTCAGCAAGTTTTATATTTTATCTTATTGACATGAACATTACAGACAAATAGAATCAAATCACTATGGTTAATCTTTCTGAAATTATCGTTCATACCAACGGTGAAACAGGCTGGTTTAATATTACCGGTCAGGTTCAAAAAGCAGTTGCCGAATCGGGCATAAAGGAAGGGATTTGCGTGGTTTTTACTCCGCATACTACGGCAGGCGTTACAGTAAATGAAAATGCCGATCCAGATGTTTCGCGCGATGTTAATCTGTCGCTGAATATAATTTCGCCTGACCGCAATGAATTCCGTCACGGTGAAGGCAACTCGGCGGCGCATACTAAATCAAGTTTGTTCGGCGCGTCGCTCACAGTTATCGTTACAGGCGGCAAGCTGCTTTTGGGAACATGGCAGGGTATTTGGTTTACGGAATTTGACGGTCCGCGAAAACGCAAAGTTAATTTTCGCGTAATGGGCGAATAAATCCAAATGAAAAATGTTCCGTATTATACCGCGGCTGTAATAATTTTTATAATTTTAAAATTTTGGTTTTCTGACGCGGATAATAACGGTCTTATTTTTTTATTATTCCCAACTGATAAACTTACGGGAATAATGACGGGCTCAGCTTCCGTTTTCATTTATGATACAGGTTTTTATCACGAAAAACTGAATGTTATAATCGATAAATCCTGCTCCGGTTTTAATTATCTGCTATTATGTTTTTTACTTTTCGTTTATTTATTAATCAAACATATAGATAAACCTTTATTCAAATCTCTTGTAATTCCGGCATCTTTTATTATTTCTTATTTAATAACGATTCTTGTAAATTCATCCCGTATTTTTATTTCTATCGTTATACAAAATCAAACACTGCGCGTATTACCCAATCATCAATATTTAATTCACGCGTCAATCGGGACAATAACGTATCTTACATTTTTAATTCTTACTTTTTGTCTGACAGAATATATCTTAAATCAGAGGAAAAAGCATGAAGTCATTATTTAATCCAAAAATTCTTATCGTTATCAATACGCTGCCGATAGTCATATTATTTGTATTGTTTCTCGGACAATACAATATAATTAAAACATTATTAACTGAAACAAATATTTTATATTGGACTTTCTTTGGTTTAATTTTGGGCTTTTTTGGGGTATTAAATTTAGCTTATTCAATTATTCTTATTATAAAAAAGAAAAACATTTCAGTATTATACGGGATTATTGCTCTTATTTGTTACATTCCGTTTATTTATCTGTTTTATTTTTTCTCGGACAAGATTCTACCGTTTCAAATTCCGTCATGGATGGTTTCGTTTAACACGCTGTTACATACGGGAACATTTTTAATGCCGACTCTTGCTTATTCGCTGTTTATAATAGTTGTACATTTTACTTTACACAGAAAAAACCAAAGTTCACTGATTAATTTTCTAATTGCTTTAAGTATTCCTCTCGCCGGTTATTTATTCGTTCAAATAATACTTCCGTTATGGAAAAAGCGCGATTATTACGGTGAAACAAATACGCATGCGTACATGATAATTCTAATTGCCGCAGCTATAATATTTTTATTTTTCCTGATCAGAAGCATTTTTATTATCGTTGTAAAAAAAGCTGATTCATGGAAAAGGTTTCAATTAATATGGAAAATTCCTATTGCTATTGTGTTTCCGATTTTAGGCTTACTTATAAATAACGGCATCATTTTAGCCGGTCGTTTTCTGCACGGTAATGACGGAAATACAGGAAATACCGGAATATTCGGCAATTTCAGCAATATATGGTTTTATATTTTAGCTGTTGTAAGCGGTATTTTAATCTGCCTTCCGAATATCGAAAATAAAATTTACCGTCTTGCCCTTTTCGCGGGACGAAGCGCAACGCTGATATTTACTTTTTATTTCTTTTTAGTATTTCTTCCATTCTTTCCGTTTTCGATTATCGTGATAATCTTTTTTGGTTTTGGCTTTTTAATGTTAACACCTCTCGCGCTTTTTATTATTCACGCAATGGAGATTCGCAAGGACTTCAAGTTTTTAAAATTGGCTTTTCAGCCTGTTATTGTAAAATTGATTTTAATATCGTGTATACTGATCATACCCGTCTTTATAACGATAACATATGTAAAAGATAAATTAGTATTAAATAAAACGCTGGAATATTTGTACGCGCCTGATTACACAAAACAGTACAGTATAAATAAAACATCATTGCGAAAAACAATTAGCGCGGTTAAAAATCATAAATCCGCAGATGAGTTATTTCTTTTGTCGATGAAGATGCCTTATTTATCATCCTATTATAATTGGATTGTTTTAAATAACCTCACGCTTTCCGATGACAAAATTAATTTCATGGAAGCTGTCTTTTACGGCATTCCGATTAAAAACAGACC
>Ga0209755_10000655_pt1 | contig 61174 bp, 55 predicted proteins | sample TergutCo191P1_FD_187301 | JGI IMG/M metagenome (GOLD analysis project Ga0209755, IMG submission 187301) | Cornitermes sp. P1 segment gut microbial communities from Petit-Saut dam, French Guiana - Co191P1 (SPAdes) (version 2) | ecosystem: Host-associated > Arthropoda: Insects > Digestive system...
CAGGATCAAACTCTCCATGATATTAATTCTAATCGGCCGAAGCCGAATAGATTTACTCATTAAAGAGCCCTGACTTTTTTTCTGACCACCTAAAATGACCAGATTCGAATTGTCAAGGTTTACTTGGCACCTCATCAGTACCAAGTCTGAAGTTTCCCTAAGTAAAACCTCAGGTTTTACAGGAAACTCCTAATCTGACCACTCTCAAGTGGTCAGAACTTCAACATACGCTTGCTGCTTTCCCGACCACTCTAGAGTGGTCAGGTATGGAAGTTTCCCTTCTGGAAACTTCATGCTAAAACTCTTTTTAACTTTTTTAGCAGAAGTCTACTTTGGAAAACTCCTCGATTTGACCGCCTGTCTAAAACGGCCAAACCAACCTTCTGTCCAGCACCTATTTTTTGGTGCATATCATGATTTCTCAAGACATACCACCCAAAAAATAGGTGCTGGACAACTCTCCCCTTCCCTAACGTCCAGCATCTATTTTTTGGTGCATATCATGATTTCTCAAGATATACCACCCAAAAAATAGGTGCTGGACTTTTTGCCAAATATCACTGGAGCCAAGAAGCCCCTCTCGCACAAACTCAAATTGCGCAAGTTTTCAGAAGATACTATTTCCGTAAACACTTTGTCAAGTGTTTTTTGAAAATAAATAACCTTTTTTTTCGTTAATTATATACGCATGGAAATGCACTTTTTAGGTGCGCGTTTTTCAATTTGTTAATGTCAAAAACATCAACCTTTTGAAGAATCCGAAAAAATCCCGGTTAGTTGAACCTAAATCTGCATCCAATCCAATGACGATAGCAGGCGAAGGTTCCCCTTTTGATATCCTGTCAATAATATAACGACTTTTATTTTTTTTGTCAAGCAATTTTGAAAAAAAAATTAAAAAAAATTTAAACCGATTTTACCCGTCCGGCAAAGCCTGTTTGACTCATGTTCTACAGCGCCGAGGCGAATTGAACCGCTAAGCCGACGGTAACGGGAATAAGCAAGTTGTCATAATCTTCAAGCGGCAGGGCTTCTACAACTGCGGCCGTAAAGGCGGCAATAAGCGCTATGTGAATATTGCGGCTGACTGCGTAAGCGCTGAGTAAAACGGCGGTAAAGCAGGCAAGCGAGCCTTCGACGCTTTTGCCGAGAAGGAAGGAAGGACGCGTTTTGCCGAAGAATTTTCCAACAAGGCTGGCGATGCCGTCGCCGAAAGCAAGGGCATAAATCGCGATGGCTGCGGCTGCAGAGGGGTATAGAAGCAGGGCTAAAAGAGCGCCTAATCCAAGGGTCACGGGGCCCATCACAAAACGGCCGATATCGCGCTGCCTGGAAGCCATGCTTGTAATGGAAGAAATCACAGGAACTTTGATGCCGCAAAGGCGCAGGCACTCCATCAATGTATAGCCAAGGGTGCCGGTTAATAAAACTGCTATGGTAAATGTCATGTTTACGGCAGCCATACTCGGAGTAAGAGCAATAAGTAAATGAAGCGCCTTTCTGATGACTTCAGATTTAAGCTCATAATGACCGGTAACACGCGTTGAATTATAAATCATTGCTCTATCCATGCAATTTGACCAGCAAAAACCATGCCAAGTTGATGCATTTATAATCAATATATTATAAGTCTATATCTGGTATAGAGTTATAAAATGAACAAAGTTACCGAAAAATTAATAATTATTAAAAAAAATAAAAAAATGTATAAAAAATTATACAGAATGTATACAGAATTTACTACTAAATGAAAAAAGAAATATATTGATTTATTTCCCGGATCTTATTATGATTCTCCTAGTCAATATAATAAGGAGTATTTATGTCGGATGAAGAAAACAAAGGACAGGGCATTGTAAAACCGTATTTGAGTTTTATCGATAACAATGTGCTGTTTAAAAAACCAGTTAGCTGCCTGTTTGCAATAGTAAGTCTGGTTATTCCAATTTATATTCTGAGCTTGTTTATTCAATTTGAAGTATTCAGCTCGGGTATAGTAAATTACATTATCGCAGCAATTTTAATCGTGCTTGTCCTTGCTTTTGCGGGAGTTTTCGGTGCGTTAATATGGTGGCACAGGCGGATAATCCGCGATGAAGGGCCGAAATACTATAATAATTTCAGGCGTTTTATTCAGACGTTAGGTGAATGGTTCGCGACATTTTACGCGATAAGCGTTTTCGGCATCATCATCATTCTTATGCTCCTGCTTCCGGATGATTATTATTATGTAGCGGGCGCAATTCCTGTAGATATCCCGGGCGTTAATATTGTAACGGCTCTTTACGGTCCTATCGGCGGAGTCGTGATCATTGTCGCAACGAAAATTTTACTCTTCCTGCTCGATCCTGTTATTTGGCTGATTAAACAAATCTGGACTCTCTTTGTAAGAGTTGTGCTTTATGTCTACCGCAATATTTTAAACTTCTTTGGGACAGTCGAAAAAAATACGCCTATTTGGGTTGGAATTACATGGCTGCTCGCCGGAGCGGTAGTTATTGCCGCTGTTGTGCTGTGCTTCACGCACGGCGGTCTGGCTCCTGTGATAGGGCTGATCGCGGCGCTTGCGTTTATGGGTTATATGCTGTTTAAAAGAAAAGATTACAATGTATAATTAAATATTGTTTTTGAAAAACCGGCAGCAGGATTCAACTCCTGTATGCCGGCTTTTTTTGGAACGTGGTTGAATTTATATGAAAATCATGGTATAAATCAACAATCGGGTGTTTCCCGGGGAAAATAAATTAAAGAGGAGAAAATCATGAGTGATTCTAACGAAAAGAAAAGCCTTTCGGGAGTGTTGGAAAATTTAGAAAAAACGCCGTTTTTCACATTCTCAAAACCTTACCTGGATTTTATCGGCAAGGGGACAATGTTTAGTCTTGTTTATTATTTAATGGCGATAGTGAGTATTCTTGTACCGTTTGCGTTTATTATTTGGGCGATACAAGAAGGAATATTCGATTACGCGTCATATATGGGCGCGGGAATAATTGTATGGTTTATTATTACCTGGTTCTTTGCGGCTTTCGCAGGCTGGATTGGATTCCAGTTATGGTGGGCAAGAAAATCGCAGGTAACGGAAGTTAAAGAATCAGAATTTGTCGCGATTCCGATTTGCGCTGACATCTTTAGAACCTTTGGCGAATGGCTTGGCACATTAATCGCTGTTATCGGTTTCGGCGGCGGATTGTTCGGGCTGATATTAGCGAATGAATTTTTAAGCACTGTTCCGGGCGGCTCGGCATTGGTTATTGCAGGACCGGTGGTAGGTTTCTTTACAATCCTTTTCTTCAGACTTGTAGCTGAAGGAATTAAAATCTTTGTTTCTATTGCGAACAGCTGCAGAGACATCGCGAAGAAATAATTTAACCTGTTTTAACTGTTAAATGAAAACCGCCGGGAGCTTGTGTTCCGCGGCGGTTTTTTTTGCAGATAGCACGAGAGGCGATTATTATTTGATCCGGCAGGGCTTTCATTCGCGCGTTTTATTCTATATAATTTACTCATGAAATTAACGTCATATCATTGGGCTGATGAAGCCGCAGCAAAGATTGTTTTTGAGAAAGAAGAAAAAGAACTCTACACCTGCGCGTCGGGGATTACTCCTTCGGGAACTGTGCATATCGGCAACTTCAGGGAAATTATCTCTGTGGAGCTTGTGGTGCGCGCGCTTCGCGATATGGGAAAAAATGTGCGTTTTATTTACTCGTGGGACGATTACGATGTTTTCCGCAAAGTTCCCGCGAATATGCCCAAGCAGGATGAACTTAAAAATTATCTGCGTCTTCCAATCACAATGGTTCCCGATCCGTGGGAGAGGGATTCAAGTTATGCCCGCCACCACGAGGTTGATGTCGAAAGCCATCTGCCGAGAGTGGGGATTTTTCCCGAATATTTGTATCAGGCGGAAAGGTATAAATCTTCCCGTTATGCGCAAGGCATTCGCAGGGCGCTTGAGAAGAGAGACGTGTTAAAAAACATTTTGGATAAATACCGCGATGAGGAACATAAGATTCAGGGAGAGTGGTGGCCTGTCAGCGTTTTTTGCGAAAAGTGCAATAAAGATGAAACCGAGATTGAAGGCTGGGACGGCGATTGGGGTTTGAGCTACAAGTGCAGAGCCTGCGGTAACGCAGAAAAACTTGACATTCAAACCGCAAAGGGCGTAAAACTTTCATGGCGCGTTGACTGGCCAATGCGGTGGGAATATGAAAAAGTAGATTTTGAACCAGCCGGAAAAGATCATCATAGTCAGGGCGGCAGTTTTGATACCGCTAAACATGTCTGCAAAGATGTTTATAATTGGGATGCGCCTATTTCATTTCGTTACGATTTTATAGGCACTAAGGGATTGCCCGGAAAAATGTCAAGCTCAAAAGGAGATGTAATTGATCTCTCTGAAGTGCTGAAGGTTTACACTCCCGAACTGACGCGTTACCTTTTCGCGGGCACAAGACCCAACACAGAGTTTACGATTTCTTTCGACCTCGATGTGATAAAAATTTACGAAGACTACGACAAGACCGAGCGCATCGCATGGAAAATCGATAACGCGAAAGACGACACCGCGTATCAAAAAGAAAAGCGCATTTATGAATTATCGCAGGTGAGCGAAACCGGAAAGTCGCCGTGCCTTGATGAATTGATCAAGAATGGCAAATCCGCGCCGTATCAGATTCCATTCCGTCATTTGTGCAATCTGATTCAGATAGCGGACGGCGACATTGATAAAGCGCTCGCGGACTTGACAGCTAACGATAAGGAAATAAAACCTGAGCAGATTCCGGCCCTTAAAACAAGAGCACAGTGCGCGAAGTACTGGGTAGAAAACTGCGCTCCTGAAGATTTCCGGTTTAAGTTGAAAGGAGAAGTTCACACGGAGGCACAGAGGCACGGAGGACACGGAGAGGGAGAGAGCGGTTCTCGTTCGTTATCTGAAACCGAGAAGAACGCGGTGCGTATTCTGCGTGATGATGTTATTTCCAGGATTGAAGAATTTACGGACGACAAGACATGTTCAACTGCGATTTACGCCGTGGCGGAAAAGGCAGGCGTTGACGGCAAGGCGTTGTTTGGCGCGGCGTATCAAGCGCTGATTGGGAAAGAACAGGGGCCGAGGTTAGCGAGCTTTTTAAGATCGATTGATAAGAACAGGCTGCTGGGGATTTTGAAAGATTATTGATTTAGCGAATCTTTGACGTTACAGCATAATTACCGCATTTTTGACTGAGAATCAAAAACAGTAACACAATGAAATCTTATTACAATTCCAATGATCTGCTGTCAATCTTTTCTTTAACGTATGCGGCGAACTCGTCGATCTTCATCGCTGGCAGCTGGTTTCCGTTGCGCAGACGTATCGATACTGTGCCTTCGTCAGCTTCTTTCTGACCGACAACAAGCATGTAAGGAATTTTTCGCTTTTGGCAGTCGCGTATCTTCGCGTTTAAACGCTCGTCGCTCAATTCTGACGTTACTCGCAAATCCCGCGCTTTTAATTCGGCGGCAATCTTTTTCGCGTAATCGTTAAATACTTCTGACACGGGAATAACAGCCGCCTGTTCCGGCGCGATCCAAACCGGGAAAGCGCCGCCAAAATGCTCGATGATAACGCCGAAGAAACGCTCAAGACTGCCGAAAAGAGCGCGGTGTATCATATAGGGGCGTTTGTGCTGTCCGTCGGAATCAACAAAGGTGAGATTAAAAAGTTCGGGCTCGTTAAAATCAAACTGAATGGTGGACATCTGCCATTCGCGCCCGAGCGCGTCTTTAATTTTTATATCGATCTTTGGGCCGTAGAACGCGCCGCCGCCTTCGTCCATTTCGTAGGGAAGCCCTTCCGCGTCAATCGCTCTGCGAAGGCTTTCAAGCGCGTCGTCCCATTTGCTCTGCTCGCCGACACTGCTTTCCGGTCTTGTCGCGAGGTACGCTTTGATTTCTTTAAAACCAAAAACTTTCCATATACTTAAGCTGAAGCGGAGCACTTCGCGGATTTCGCTTTCCATCTGCTCGGGCGTGCAAATAATGTGCGCGTCATCCTGAGTAAAACCGCGCACGCGAAGGAGGCCGTGCAAAACGCCGGAGCGTTCGTACCGGTACACTGTTCCGAGTTCCGCCCAGCGGAGAGGAAGGTCGCGGTAGGAATGTCCCTTATTATTGTAGATTAATAAATGGAAAGGGCAATTCATCGGTTTGATAAAATAATTCTGTTTGTCGATCTCCATCGGGCTGTACATGTTTTCTTTGTAAAAACCAAGATGGCCGGAAGTTTCCCATAACCAGCTTTTGCCGATGTGAGGTGTAAATAAAATCTCGTAACCGTTGCGGTAATGTTCGCTGCGCCAAAAATCTTCGAGAGCGACTCTCATCCTGCCGCCGTTGGGATGCCAGTAGATGAGACCTGCGCCCGCTTCTTCATGAATCGAATATAAATCCATTTCCTTGCCGACGCGGCGGTGATCGCGCTTTTCAACTTCTTCAAGAAACGTGAGGTATGCCTTTAAGTCTTTTGGGTTTTCCCACGCGGTTCCGTAAATGCGCGTAAGCATCGGGCGGTTTTCGTCGCCGCGCCAGTAAGCGCCGGCAATGCTTTGCAGTTTAAAAGCCGCAGAATTTATTTCGCGGGTGTTGGCGACATGAGGCCCTTTGCAGAGATCGAACCACTGCACATTTCCTTCTTCGGTTTGATTTACATATATCGATATTTCTTCGCCTTCTGGAAAATCGTTAATTAATTCTGTTTTAAAAGGCTCGTCAGCAAAGCGTGAAAGCGTGTCTTCCTTGCTCAGCATTATGCGAATAAAATCCTGGCGCGTTTCCATTATTTTTTTCATCTCCGCTTCGATGACAGGAAGATCATCTGCGGTTATTGGTTTTGGAAAGAGAAAATCGTAATAGAAACCGTTTTCGATTGAAGGACCGATAGCGGTTTTTGTTCCGGGAAAAAGTCTGACCACAGCCTGCGCCATGATATGACCCACAGAGTGACGAATTGTCGCTAACCTTTGGCTAGCGTCCGGTTTTTTATTGTCTGACATACTGACATATTATCATAAATGTAATAGATTAGTCTATAATGAGTATCGAACTGCTGGCTCCCGCCGGATCTCCTGAAGCGCTTGACGCGGCAATAGGCGAAGGCGCGGACGCTGTTTACCTCGGCTTAAAAGATTTTAACGCCCGCTTAAGAAGTTCCAATTTTACTTACGCGCAGTTTGAGGGAGCGTTACGTTCTCTTCGCCGCATGGGTAAAAAAGTTTATGTTACTGTGAACACAGTTTTTGAACAGCGCGAAGCTGACAGAATGTATCAGTTTTTAAAATATCTTGAAAGCCAGGGGCCGGACGCGCTCATTGTTCAGGACTTCGGCGTTATCGCGATGGCAAGAGCGGAATTTCCGTCGCTTCGGCTTCACGCCTCCACGCAGATGAATATCGCTTCGGCAAGGGGAGCGAACGCGCTTTCGCGTCACGGCGTTTCGCGCGTCGTTCTGGCTCGCGAACTTTCTTTAGAAGAATTAAAAGATATTAAAAAAGAAACTAATCTTGAGCTTGAAGTTTTTGTTCACGGCGCGCTTTGCATCAGTATTTCAGGCATCTGTCTTTTCTCAAGTTTCCTCGGCGGAAAATCAGCTAACAGGGGAATGTGCACTCAGGCATGCAGAAGATTGTATCATCGTCTGGATCGAAGCGAAGGAGAAGGCTATTATTTTAGTCCCAATGATTTACAGTTACTGGAACGCGTGCCTGATCTTGCGTCGGCAGGGATAAAAGCATTAAAGATTGAAGGCAGAATGAAGAGCGCCTCTTACGTGGGAGCGGTTGTTTCCGCGTACCGTTTGGTGGTGGACTCTTTAGAAAGCGGCGATGAAGATGAAATACAGCGAAGCATTGAACAAGGACAGGAGATTTTAAAGAATGATTTTGCGCGGCCTAAAACGCAGTATTTGTTCAAGAAGAGTTCACACGGAGACACGGAGACACGGAGACACAGGAGGGGAGAAGAGGATGAGAGCGGAGGACAGAGAATAGAGAACGAAGAGCTAGGAGTTGAGAGCGAAGATATAAGAGTAGAGAACGAAGAAAAAAGAGAAAATTTTATTGACTGGTTGGAGCCTGAGCAGAGCGGGGGAACGGGGATTAGTTTGGGGACGATTTTGAAAGTTAAGGGCGCGGGAGAGGAGAGATGTGTTCTGGTTTCGCCGCCTCGTGGGATGACTCTTTCCGCGAGAGATTCTGTGCGCATACATAAAAGCGATGATTCGGGAAGGGTTTCTCAAAAACTTACGTTCGCGGAAAAGGCAAAAAGTTCTTCATCAAGCAGATATAACGCGAACTGTTATTGGATATCATCGCCTGAAGGTCAGTTGGGAGATCATGTCTATTTGATACAGACAAAAGAAATGAGAAAACGTTATGCGCCGGTTATTACGCAGGCAGGAAACGGCAAAGGGCCGGGAAGAGACAAGGCGCCTTCTGTACAGATTACTTTGACAAAAAGAGATGACTCTAACCGCTCACAAGCTGTCAAGTCAGGCGGCAAATTTAAAGAGGAGCTTTTTCCTGAAGGACTGTATGCCGCGGTTTCGCGTCCTGAAGATTTATTTATTCTGCAGTCATCGCGCCCGCAGAGAGTGATGCTTCCGCTTTCAAGAAAGAACGCGAGATATCTGTTAGCTGACAACAAACCTCTGCCTTTTAAACCGGCGGAAATAATTTTAACATTAGACCCGTGGTTTACGCAGGATATCGCAGGATATGAAAAAGAAGTAATGGCAGAAGAAGCAAGGCTATTGAGCGAAAAGGGATATAATCAATATGTTGTGAATAATCTTGGGCATCTTTCACTGTTTAGAGAATTGGACAAGGCAAAATTAATAGCGGGACCGTGGCTGTACATGTTCAACTCGTGGTCGCTTTCGTTTGTCGCTTCGTTAGGCGTTGATGGTTTTGTCTCGCCGCTAGAAAACAACAGACAAAATCTGGAACGTACATTGGGCATCGAAAAAAAATCACGCGGACGCGGCAAGTCTTCGCATAACGCGCTGCGTTCAAGATTTTTTGTAACAGTGTTTGCGTGGCCTCCCCTCTTCAACATAAGAGCTGACCTTACTCCCGTACTTGGATTCAATACGTTTTCAGATAACATGGACGAAACATTCACGCTTGATTCCGGCAACGAAGGATCGCGCGTGTATCCAAAAAAATATTTTTCCATCATCGATAAAATTCCTTTTTTAAAGGAGGCAGGGTTTGAGCGTTTCATTATCGATCTAAGCGGCCCTGTGCTGAAAAAATCAAACTACAAGGACTTGATGAAATCGATAAACGAAAACGCCGGATCTCACATCCGACCCCTGCCTCACTCAAGCCGTTTCAATTGGAAAGACGGCTTTTTTTCGAACTAGAACGTCACTGCCGCGAGCTCCTTCTCCGCCATTCCAAGAGCTCTTGCGTCTTCAGCTTCGCTTTCTAATTCGTCGTCAAAAGGAGCATCTGACGATGATGCCGTTTTCACATCCTTCCTGAATTCCGGCCGGAACTCAACATGCTCCGCTACGATAGTCACCCGCGAGTGCGATTTGCCTTCGGTGTCATTCCAGCGGTTTTGCTTCAGACGGCCGACTACGCGCACTCCTCTGCCCTTCTTGCCTTTCGCGTAACAAGCCTCCGCAAGCTTGGACCAGCTTTCCACGTCGAAGAAGGAAACTTCCTTCTCGAAGTTGGAATTAGAATCCAGCTTGTAATAACGGTTAGACGCAAGAATCATTGAGCATAATTGCGTCCCTTTCTGGGTCGATCGAAGGAGGGGATCCCGCACGAGATTGCCTTCGATTAAAATGGAATTGAGGTTGTTCATACACATCCTCCTAAATAAGATCCGGCAGCGGACTACCGCCGGCCAAGAATTTTTCTTACAGAAAAAAACTTGGATACTATATATGGCGCGAGCATGCGTGGCGCATGACTGAAAATAAAAAAAAATTCATTTTTTTTTATTTTCAGTCACAAATTGCGAAGTAATTTTAGTTTTCGTAGAAAACTAGGCTGAAAATAGAAAAAATTAATAAATATTTTTTAATAAGTCACCCACGCTATATGTAGCGTATATACTCAGAAAAACTACGCTACATATAGCAGTGGTAAGATTATATGGACGACTCTTCTTGAGGTAAATTCTCTTTAATCAAATCCGTAAAAATTTTCCCGTACTTCTCCAGTTTTTTACGACCAACTCCAAAAATAGTTGAAAACTGCGCAAGCGTTGTTGGAACTTTATTGCTCATGTCTCTTAAAGACGTATCGTGAAAAATTATATACGCGGGAACGCCTTCCTTGATTGCTATTTCTTTTCGCAAATTACGCAGTTTGTCAAAAAGCGTTTTATTTTCTTCTGTTTGTATTACTTCGTGCGCACGCTGTTTTAATTGAGCAGGTTCTTTATCTTCAGGCAGTCTTATTAATAAACGCATTCCTTCTTCAAAAATTTTGATCGCGTTTCCGAGTTTTACAATCGAGTAATCGCCTTCTTTTCTAATTAAATATCCTTCATCGATAAGATAATCCATGATACATCGAATCCTCCATAAGCTTGTTTTTTGCAATATTCCCCATGTACTTAGCGTTTCAAAACCATTATCAATAACTTTTTTACTTTTACTGCCGCGAAGAATGTCTATGATCATCGATCTTCCAAAAACACGGCCTCTTTCTTTGAGACGATAAACACAAGAAACGATTTTCTGTGCTTCATCAGTTATATCGATTTCTTCGCGTTTCTCATTGCAGTTTGAACAATTACCGCAATTACGAGATGTATGTTCGTTAAAATAACTTAGCAGCGTATACCGCAGGCAATCATATGTGCAGGCATACGATTTCATTTTCTCAAGGAGTTCAAGATTATATGCCTGCAATTCATTGTCAGCATTTTCGCAGTCGTCATTATGAGTAATAAGATAATGATTGATTCGAACATCCTGATAGTTGTACAAAAGAATGCAATCCGCAGGACTGCCGTCTCTACCTGCGCGGCCCGCTTCCTGATAATAGCTTTCCATATTTTTAGGCATATTATAATGAATAACAAACGACACATTTGATTTATTAATTCCCATACCAAACGCGTTAGTTGCAACCATAATTGATTTACGATCGTAGATAAAATCCTCCTGATTTATGCTGCGCTCAGTATCTGCCAGCCCTGCATGATATCGAACCGCGTTAAAACCATTGCTAACAAGCAGAATATATACCTCCTCTACAGTTTTACGCGTGGCGCAATAAATGATACCGCTTAAGGATTTTCGTTTTTCAAGACATTCGAGCAGCGTACTATTTTTATTTACTGGTTTAACTACTTCAAAATAGAGATTCGGTCTGTCCATGCCAGTATTCACTAATAGAGGATCGCGCAAAGCCAGCAAGCGGCAAACATCATTCTTAACCTTTTGAGGCGCAGTTGCGGTAAAAGCCGCGACAACAGGGTGTGGATTAATGCCTGCAGCGAAAGAAGCAATGCGCAGATAACTCGTCCTAAAGTCATGCCCCCATTGAGATATGCAATGCGCCTCATCAACAACAACAAGCTGTATATTGATGTTAGCTGCAATTTCGGCAATCTCGTTTTTTTGGAGTCCTTCAGGAGCGAGGTATAAAAGCTTTATTTCATCCGCGTTTATCTTCTCAACTGTTTCAAAGTATTGCTCATCGCTTAAAGAACTGTTCAAGAATGCCGCTTCGCACCCGGTTTCACGAAGAGCTGTAACCTGATCTTTCATCAGCGAAATGAGAGGAGAAATAACGATAGTCATGCCATCTAGCATAAGAGCCGGAATTTGATAACAGAGCGATTTCCCGGCTCCTGTCGGCATCAGCGCGAACACATCCTTCCCGTCAAGAATTGAATCAATAACTTTTTCCTGACCCGGCCTGAAATCAGGATACCCGAATTTTTCCCTGAGTATTGAAAATTTAACCTCGCGCTGCAGATTCTTCATTTTGAGCATAATTCAACAAACCTCTCACATAATAGTTTTCCCCGGCAGTTTTGGCATAGAACAACCGCCGGCTAAGAATTTTCCATACAGAGAAATTCTTAGATACTATATATGGCACGAGCATGCGTGGCGCATGCTTTTAAATGAAAAATTTATGATTTTTTTTACTTATTCCCAAAGTGTACGCTAATAAATCTATTAAAACGGCGCGTTTAAGCATACACTTCAGAAAAGGTATTATTTAAAAAATCCGTAATTGGTAAGTCAAGAGCATTACATATTTTCTCCATTACATTTATTGTAATGTTACGTTCACCTCTTTCTACTGAACTAATATATGTTCTATGAACATTTGCAATTTCTGCCAATTTTTCCTGGGATAATCCTCTCATTAAGCGATAATTTCTAACATTGCTGGAAAAAATGTCTTTTAACTTATTATTTATTAATTTCTTGTTTGACATATAATCAAGACCTTATAATAATGAATATTATAAGTCGACATACTATAAGTAGCATTAATAATAAAGGAGATTAATTTATGTCAAATTACGAAGATGGATTAAAAGATTTAATAAAAAGCTGTAAAGAGTACAATATTTTAATTGAAGCTAAACTTAAAAATATCGAAAGAAGCTAATTAAAGACCGGAAAAACCAGAGAAATCCATAATTAAAAAATTACTTTTTCACCTCCTCAGTCTAGTTTTCTTCTAAAACTCAAATTACTTCGTAATTTCAAATTACGTAGTAATTTGTGACTTAAAACAAAAAATTTTGCAATTTTTTTTCAGTCATGCGCCACGCATGCTCGCGCCATATATAGGCGCAGAATTTTCATTCTTGAAAGTTCTGTTCGGGCTGTCTTATGACAGTCCGGGATAAAAACCCTATATGGAGATTTATATGGACACAAATGTTAACAGAAAACACAAGGACAGCGTGTTTTCACTGCTCTTCGGTTCCCCGGAAGTCCTTCGGGAACTGTACTCGGCTATTGAGGGGGTAGAGGTTCCCACTGATGCAATCGTAGACATCAATACCCTCTCAGACGCTCTTTTCATGACCAAGATAAATGATTTATCATTTACTATCAATGACAAAATCGTGGTGCTTATTGAGCATCAATCTACGATTAGTCAGAATATACCGCTCAGGTTACTAATGTACATCTCAAGAGTCTACGAAAAGATAATTGAGAGCAAAAATATCTATCACAGGAAACTTATCAAAATTCCAACACCGGAGTTCATTGTACTCTATAATGGCAAAGAGAATTGTCCCGATCATCAGGTACTAAAGCTTTCTACTGCTTTTAAGGATATTTCTGGTTTAAAGTTATTAGATAGTGCAGAATTACCATTAGAACTGGTAGCTCATATTTATAACATCAAACCTGGACACAATTCTGAAATACTTGAAAAATGTAAAACACTCAATAACTACAGTATCCTAATTGGTAAAATAAACGAATTCAATGAGTACTTACCTCTTGCTGAAGCGGTTAAAAAGGCTTTATTATACTGTATAGAACATAATATTCTGAAAGAATTCTTGGAAAGTAACAGTTCGGAGGTATTCAATATGTTAACTGACGATATAACAATAGAAGAGATCGCAGAGATACGCTATGAAGAAGGTATCGAACAAGGGCGCGAGGAAGCTCGCGAATATGTCCAAAATTTGGTCGACCAGGGTGTTTCTTCTGAAGAGATTATACAACGGTTTACGCAAACAAAGTGATGTGACCTACACCACCTTTTTTGAATGTCTCCTCAAACATGCCACGAAAGGCGTGAGCGCAAAGCCTGCGCTAGCTAAGATGGCTGGGTTTAAAAAAAGTGTGCATAGCTCTTTCGCTTCGCGAACGGCGGTAATAAGACTATTATGAAAAGCAGCCATAGACGCTATCGCAGGCTTTGCGCTCACGCCGTTCTGGTAGATTATTAGCGTACACTTTGGGAATAAATAAAAAAATCATAAATTTTTTCACTTAAAAGCATGCGCCACGCATGCTCGCGCCATATATAGGCACAGAATTTTCTCTCTCGAAACTTCTGTCCGGGCTGTCTTTTAACGGCTCTGGAAAACCTTATATGGAGATTTATATGGACACAAATGTTAACAGAAAACACAAGGACAGCGTATTTTCACTGCTCTTCGGTTCGCCGGAGATTCTAAGAGAACTGTACTCGGCTATTGAAGGGATAGAAGTCCCTGCTGATGCAATCGTAGACATCAATACCCTCTCTGATGCTCTTTTCATGACCAAGATAAATGATTTATCATTTACTATCAATGACAAAATCGTTGTTCTAATTGAGCATCAATCCACGATTAGTCAGAACATTCCGCTCAGGTTACTAATGTACATCTCAAGAGTCTACGAGAAAATCATTGAGAGTAAAAATATCTATCACAGGAAACTTATTAAAATTCCAACTCCGGAATTTATTATTTTATATAATGGCAAAGAGAATTGTCCTGATCATCAGGTACTAAGGCTTTCTACCGCTTTTAAAGATATCTCAGGTTTAAAGTTATTTGAAAACGCAGAATTACCGTTAGAACTGGTAGCTCATATTTATAACATCAAACCCGGACACAATTCTGAAATACTGGAAAAATGTACAACTCTTAATAATTACAGTATCCTAATTGGCAAAATTAACGAATACAACGTATATATGCCACTTGCTGAAGCAGTAAAAAAAGCTGTACAATATTGTATAGAGCATAATATCCTGAAAGAGTTCCTAGAAGACAATAGTTCGGAGGTATTCAATATGTTGACAGACGATATAACCATAGAAGAAATAGCGGAGATTCGCGCTGAGGAAGCTAGAGAGGAAGGTATCGAAATAGGCCGCGAGATAGGCATTGAACAAGGTCAAGAAAAAAAACAAAAATTCGTCATTGACCTAATTGATCAAGGCCTCTCCGTCGAAGAAATTAAACAGCGTCTGACGCAAACGACGACGAGATAATTACATCATCTATCTCCTCCCTGAAGTGTCTCCTTAAAAATGCCACAAAAGGCATGAGCGCAAAGCCCTGACGGCTAAGATGGCTGGGTTTTAATAAAAGTGTGCCTTGCTCCTTCGCTTCGCGAACGGCGTTGATAAGACTGCGTGAAAAGCAGCCAAGCTGCTGGCGCAGCAATTATATGAGCCGTCAGGCCTTTGCGCTCACGCCGTTCTGGTAGATTTATTAGCGTACACTAAAGAAATAAATAAAAAAATAATTAATTTTTCATTCTCAGTCATGCGCCACGCATGCTCGCGCCATATATAGGCACAGAATTTTCTCTCTCGAAAGTTCTGTTCGGGCTGTCTTTTGACGGCTCTGGAAAACTACTATATGGAGATTTATATGGACACAAATGTTAACAGAAAACACAAGGACAGCGTGTTTTCACTGCTTTTTGGCTCACCGGAGATTCTAAGAGAACTGTACTCGGCTATTGAAGGAATTGATGTACCTCAAGACGCCATCGTAGACATCAATACCCTCTCGGACGCTCTTTTTATGACCAAGATTAATGATCTGTCATTCACTATTAATGATAAAATTGTAGTGCTAATTGAGCACCAATCTACGATAAGCCAGAACATACCGCTCAGGTTATTGATGTACATCTCAAGAGTCTACGAAAAGATAATTGAGAGCAAAAATATCTATCACAGGAAACTTATCAAAATTCCAACACCGGAATTTATAGTTCTTTACAATGGCAAAGAGAATTGTCCTGATCATCAGGTACTAAAGCTTTCTACTGCTTTTAAAGATATCTCAGGTTTTAAGTTATTTGAAAACGCAGAATTACCGTTAGAACTAGTAGCCCATATCTACAACATTAAACCTGGACACAACTCTGAAATACTTGAAAAATGCATAACACTCAATAACTACAGTATACTAATTGGCAAAATAAACGAATACAATGAGTACTTACCTCTTGCTGAAGCAGTTAAGAAAGCTGTACAATACTGCATTGAGCATAATATCCTGAAAGAGTTCCTAGAAGACAATAGTTCGGAGGTATTCAATATGTTAACTGATGATATAACCATCGAAGAGATAGCAGAGATTCGCGCTGAGGAAGCCAGAGAAGAAGCGCATGAAGAGGATCGAAAATTCTTCATAAACCTTCTCGACCAAGGCCTCTCCGTCGAAGAAATTAAACAACGTCTGACGCAAACGACGACGAGATAATTACATCATCTATCTCCTCCTCGAAATGTCTCCTCAAACATGCCACAAAAGGCGTGAGCGCAAAGCCTGCGCTAGCTAAGATGGCTGGGTTTAAAAAAAGTGTGCATAGCTCTTTCGCTTCGCGAACGGCGGTAATAAGACTATTATGAAAAGCAGCCAAGCTGCTGGCGCAGCAATTATATGAGCTATCGCAGGCTTTGCGCTCACGCCGTTCTGGTAGATTATCAACGTACACTTAAAAAACAAAAAACAACTGTCCTCTACAATCTTTGCGTCTTGGCGAGAACTTTCCCTACCTATAACAGTACAAAAAAAGCTCCCTTTGCAGGGAGCTTTTTATTAACTTTCTAGGTTAAATTAGAAAGACCAGCCAATAGCGATAGGAATCGCGAAGCCAAATTTCTTCATGCTGCCAGATGACATAAGCTTGATGCCTGCCCAGAAGGACGGTCCCCATTCTGAACCAACCTGAATATAGGGGTTAAGATGGAAATCTACGTCTTTAAGATCATTGTACATTCCAAGACCTAAGCTGATGAATGCTGTCATGTTATCGCTGATGCCAATAATGGGCATTACGTCTACGAGAACTGTCATATCCTTTTCAGCAAGAACTCCGACTGCGCGGAATTTAAGAGCGAAAGAATCGCTGAAACCAAATTTCATTCCTACGCCAACTGCCGGAATGTTAAAACCAAGGTCAGTACCAAAGCCGATACCGAGTTCAAGATTTTCTACTGCGTTAAGACCGAAGTATACAAAAAGGTTTCCGTCAGCACCATCACGTCCATCATATGTAATAGCGATGTTACCAAAATCAAGATTTAAATCAACTTGAGCAAGAGCATCCTGGATAATATCGGCAAATTCACCACCGTCAAAAAACGGAATTGCTACGTTAATTGAAAGAATATCCATGGGTTTAATTTCAAGGAAAGCACCTTTGTAATTTCCAGCACCTCCAAAGAACGCGTTTCTAAAATTATATCCGGCATCATAAAGACTGCCGCTCCAAACGTTACCTCCGCCCATTGATACGTTATGATCAGTGCCTTTCTGATAGAACATCCATCCGGCATAACCTTCCTTTCCGTAGAAACCATCGGAGAAACCGCCGATTATAAGCTTGAACTGCGGAATGGGTTTCCAGAATGCATAGCCTTCTGTATCAATATCACCCGACCAGTGCCTCATTTCAACGCGTATCCAGCCGCCGAAAACGTCGCCATCAGTAGCGCCTGCTGCTTCAAGACGAATCCTGTTCATATCGCCGCCGCTTACGAGCGTAACGTCATCAAAGTCCGCAACACCCACCACATCAACGCTGCCAATAACTTCGCCGCTTACCTGTGCAAAAGCTGCTCCCGAAATCAGGGCAACCAATGCTAAAACTGCAATCAGTTTTTTCATACTCTTTCTCTCTCCCTTATAAATTGCGAGGATTATACTGTCCCCGATTTTGATTTTCTGCTCCATATTAACACAGAGCATACACTTAATTATCGGAATTTTTTTTTTTTTGTCAAGCCCTATCGAGAAAAAGTTAAAAAAAAGTTAAAAAAAAGATCAAAAAATTCATGGAAAAAAGGCCAAAAAACGCTCAAAAACGCCAAAAAAACACCAAAAAACCAAAAACCCCCGCACCCCCGCCAAAAAACATCAATTTCTTTTATTTTCAATGCGCCCCCGACACCCCGCCATCCCCCCGCCCGCACAAAATCGAAGCACACCGGAGACGACTTGGGAGGGGGGTGGGGAGGGACTACCCCGCAGTTGTCTGCGTAAGCCTCTGCCTAATTTCCTCTGTGGAGAGACCCTGGTCGATCAAATTGAGGACATATTTGTCTCTATTTTCTTGACCTATTTCAATGCCTGCCTCACGGCCTTCTTCACGGCCTATTTCAATGCCTTTTTCAATTGCCTCTTCGCGGATTACTTCTCTCTCCAGTTCCTGATTAATTTCGTAAGAGCTTCACACGGAGGCACAAAGGCACAGAGGAATTTAATCTGTATTTTATTCAATTTCGCCGTTAATAATTCTATAAATTCCGGTTTTCATTACTTCCGATCCAAAATTTAGTATATAGCCAAGTTTTGTGTTGGTTAGTTTCAAGTATGTTAATAATTGTTTTTCATGAGCCTTTGTTATTTTCTCTATAGATTTCAATTCAATTATTACCTTTCCTTCAACAAATAAATCTATTCGAAAACCTTCGCTAAAAAATTCACCGTCAAATTCAATTGGTATTGATACCTGTCTTTGAACAGATAATCCCTTTTTAGTTAAATGTTTTGCTAAAATAACTTCATAAACGCTTTCTAATAAACCTGGTCCTAATTTATAATGCAAATTATAAGCGGTATCAATAATAATAGAGCCAATATCATTCTCATTCATATAAGCCTCCTCCGTGCCTTCGTGACTCTGTGTGAGGTCTTTTTTTAAGGCAGCTACAGTTTATTCCAGAGCCGTCAAAAGACAGCCCTGACAGAACTTTCGAGAGTGAAAATTCCATACCTATATATGGCGTGAGCATGCGTGGCGCATGACTCAAAAGAAAAAAACTTTGTTTTTTTTCTTATTTCTAATGCGTATGCTCAATAAATTACCAGAGCATCATGATCATCCAGCGTTCCGTTGCTGTAAGCTCGCTTTTCAAATACGCTGTAAAGTAATATTTTTATCTTTATTCACCGTTGCTCCACTCCGCTTCAAACACCAGCTTCTTTTCATCGCAAGGAGAGTCAGACGATGTTTCATCTTTGTACTTTATAATTAAGCGCGGCGGGGGCGCGAATAATTTTTTAAACCAGACAGTTTCTTTTTTTAGTTCGGATGATGTTATTTTATCATGAGGGATAAAAATTGTTTTTTCCTTGACCGGTTCGGCGTCGGCGAATCGCGTTAAGACGTCGATCCAGCTGTTTTGCGGAAAATGATGAAAACGAAAGCCGCCGGATGTGGTAATTATTAGTCCCCAAAGGCCGCTCCATTTCTTTTCGTCAAACTCATCCCAGCCGGAAATATATTTTCCAAGGCCGCGCGATAAAATTTTTTCGCCGGTTTTTTCTTCGTATTCATTCCAGAAATCGCTCGAAACGTCTTTCTTTGGCTGTGAACACTGCTTCAGCTGTGATTGTTTATTCTTTCTTAAAAACATTAAATAATTGTCCTTGTCGCGATTACGTCAATATTTTCACCGTTCCAATTTTTAATTATAACATCGCCGGTTTTTACCGGAAGTGAAACTTTCGCCTTATAAATATCTTCAAGCAGAGCCGGAATTTTTTCACGCAGACAGGGAACCGCTGTTTTTACAGGCATTCGGCGGACAGCGTTCGCTGCGTTAGCGGAAACATCGCCAATTTTACAAGTCGCTGTTACCACTCGCTTCGGCGCTCGAATTTCTTCTAACGCGTAAGCGGCTCCGCGCTGGCATTGATTTCCGCTGACAGACAGATTATCTTTATTATCGTCATTAACTTCAAGTGAACAGCCTATCGGACATACGATACAAGTTAAGTTTTTCATGATACCTCAATTTATACTAAACTCAATAGTCGAATCAGAATTTAAATCCAAACCTTCAAAATCTTTCGGACCAAGTTTAAAATTGATCATCTCTGATGGCTGAACATGTCTTTCCTTTCTGCTGCGAATCACTTTTTCTCCAAGACGCAGTTCAAGAACAGCGTCCTTCTTTACAATCATCGAACGCATGTAGATAATATTTTCCCTGTCAGGCGCAATCCGCGCCGGATTCACATAACGCACATGAGAGCCCGCTTTTGCGCGTATCTGAAAAGACGGATGCTCTCCGCGCAGCCAGTTTGCGGCATAACGCCCCGCGCGTCTGCTTTCTTCGCAGACCCAGTCGACAAGATCGTGAACATGTAGCACATTGCCGCAGGCGAAAACCCCTTCGATGTTTGTCATCAAGGAAGAATCAACTAACGGGCCGTTTGTAACAGAGTTAAGCTCAACGCCTGCGGAGCGCGAAAGTTCGTTTTCAGGAATAAGGCCGACAGACAAAAGCACAGTGTCGCAGTCAATTTTAAAACTTTTATCCGGCATAAGAAGTCCGTTTTCCATCGGAGTGACTTCGATTCCTTCGACGCGATCTCTTCCGTAAAGACAAGTTGTCTGCGACGACAAGTACAACGGTATGTCAAAATCTTTTAAGCACTGAACAATGTTACGTGTCAATCCGGCGGGATACGGCATAATTTCTACAACAGCTTTTACCCTGCAGCCCGCCCAGCTCATGCGCCGCGCCATAATTAAGCCGATATCGCCTGAACCAATTACCACAACTTCTCTTCCGGGGATGTATCCTTCAATATTAACAAGGCGCTGCGCAAGTCCCGCCGTGAACACTCCCGCCGGCCTTGATCCTGGAATGCGGATGTTTCCGCGGTTTCTTTCACGGCAGCCCATTGCAAGGAGAACCGCTTTACTTTCTATTTTTAGAACGCCGTTAGGGGAAATGCATACCAGCGTTTTGTTTAGTGAGGAGTAGGAAGATGAATTATTCTCTGCGGCGAATTTTGTTACGGTTGTGTTTTGGTAGACTGCGATTTTGGATTTTGTTACGCGCTCAATGAAGCGCTCCGCGAACTCTGGGCCTGTCAGTTCTTCTTTGAATTCGTGAAGGCCGAAACCGTTGTGGATGCATTGCATCAGTATTCCGCCGAGGTGGTCTTCCCTTTCGATGATCGCGCATGTGAATCCTGATTCATCCAGTTCCAAAGCCGCCGCCATTCCCGCGGCTCCTCCGCCTATTACTACCGCGTCGTATTGGAGCACTTTCATAAAACGCTCTCCAAAACTTTGCTTTGTGCGCCGTGTTTTGTTACCTCGTTATATGAAAGACCTGTTTCCCTCATTATTATTTTAATGATCTTATAAGTGCAAAAACCGCCCTGGCATCGTCCCATCTGCGCGCGGGTAAAATATTTAACGCCGTCCAGCGTTGTGTGCCCAAGCTTTACAGCCTGTACAATTTCAGCTTCGCTGACATTTTCACAGCGGCAGACAATGTTTCCCCACGCGGAATCTTTCGCGATAAATTTATCCAATTCGTCAAAATCAAGCTCTCTAACGCACGGATGATTGTCAATATACGGAGTCCATCCCGGTTTTTCTGTTAGCTGCAACCCCATGTCAACTAAAATATTTTTTACATATTCTGCAATCGCGGGAGACGCAGTAAGCCCCGGACTCTGAATGCCCGCAACCTGCACAAAAGCCGGCGCTTTAGCTGAAGCCTCTATATAAAAATCCTCTTCCAAACACGGACGAAGCCCGGTAAAAGAAGTAATAACATCGTTTTGACTCAGTGACGGAATCATGGTCTTTCCGGAAATAAGAATCTGTTCCAGCCTTTTTGCGGTGGTAGAAAAATCATTTTTATCATCGACATTATCTGCGGTGGGACCGACAAGCACTGTTCCTTCCACTGTCGGTATAACAAGCATTCCTTTGGAAACAGAAGTCGGGACAGGAAACACAACTTTGGAAGGACACGCTTTAGTTAGACGATCCAGCAGAAAATACTCGCCCTTTCTCGCTTTTATTGAATATTCTTCCGCGCCGAATATTTTCGACACTTCGTCAGCAAAAAGACCCGCCGAATTTATCACATAACGCGCTTTAATTTCCCTGCGCGCGGAATTCGATTTTTTTTCTTCGCGAATGATCCAGAAACCGGAAGAATCGCGATTCGCCTCATGTACTTTAAAATTTGTAAAAAGCTCAACTTCGTTTTTTAAAGCCGATTCAACAAGAGCGAAAACAAAACGGTACGGCTCAATTATTCCGCCGCCCGGCGCGTAAAGGCCGCCGACAGTATCTGCGGAAAGTTTCGGCTCAATTTCAAGAATACGCTGGCGCGAACATAATTCGATGCCGATAACTTCGTTCTCAACTCCCTGAAGATATAAATGCTCGACAACTTTCATCTCGTCATGATGAAGAGCCGCGACAACTATTCCGCAGCGGCGAAAAGGAAAGTTTAACTCCCTGCGAAGCTGATCAAACATCAGGCTGCCCTGCATTTCAAGGCGCGCTTTTAAATATTTTTTATTATGATGAAATCCGCCGTGAATGATCCCCGAGTTGGCTTTTGAAGTTCCAAAAGACACATCAGCCGCTTTTTCCAGAACGGCGGTTTTTATATTGTAAGCTGAAAGACGCCGGGCAATATTCGCCCCCGAAACCCCGCATCCGATGATCGCTACGTCGAATTCCATGCCTATATAATATAGCCAAAAGTTAAATAATGCTATATAATAAAATTATGGCGCATGCAAGAAAGAGACTGTTTATCGGAAAAAAAACAGGCGGAAACGAACGCATCAAATTAATCAAACTGGCTTTGGAAAACGAATGCAACACATTTGTTTTTTCTCTTGACGATCCTTTTTTTACAAGTAAAAACAGAAATCAAAAATATATAAAATTGTTAATAACGTATCCGGTAAACATCGAAGCCGGAGGGCGCGATTTATCTCTGCTGCTTCCGAAAAATTTATTTATGTTTAACAAAGAGCTGTTTCGCATGGAACAGGGCAAGCGGACAAGCAAACATCATTTTTGCCCGACAAATCCTAAAACGATAGAAATCATCGCGGGAAACGCCGGTAATTTAATCGGCAACGCGTTGACATACGTGACATCCCCGCGCGTCTTCCATCTGCTGCCCGACGAAAAACACGACAACACATGGTGCCAATGCCCCGCATGCCGCGCTTTCCGCCCGGCCGAACAATATTTAATCGCCGTCAACACTGCGGCGGACATACTTGCAAAATTCGATCCCGAAGCAAAACTCATGTACATCGACTTTGACTCAGAACCCGAAGCCGCCCGCGTCAAACCCAGAAAAAATTTAGTGATTAGCGTAAAAGGCGAGTAAGAAATATTAAATTTTATTATAGATTTTATTTCCTTGTTAAAAAGAAATTTTTATTGTATGATTAATACAGGGGTTGAATATGTTATTAACTTTAACCATTCCTGATTCTGTGAATGTTACACAAACTGATGCCCAAATAATGCTCGCTGTAAAATTGTTTGAAACCGGACGTTTGCCATTAGGAAAAGCGGCGACAGTAGCAGGTTTATCATACAGGGTTTTCCACGAATTACTGATAAAATACGGGATACCAATAATTACTATAACCGAAGAAGATGTTCGTATAGAAGCTGCTAATGCCTTTAAATTTTAAAACATCAATTATAATTTCAGATACAAGCTGTTTAATCGCATTGAGTAATATCAATCTGCTTGAAATATTAAATAAGTTATACGAAGTTATATTGATTACACCTGAGGTAGCAAGCGAATACGGCGAGTCTTTACCAGAATGGATTACTGTTAAAGCTGTAAATGATACCGGAAAATTAAAAGCTTTTAATAGATTCATCGATCTAGGCGAATCAAGTGCAATAGCGCTCGCATTAGAAACTGAGGATGCTGTTCTCATTGTTGATGATAAGGAAGCGAGGATTTTTGCTTCAAATCTAGGATTGAGAATTACAGGTACGCTAGGTATACTAATACGCGCTTATAATAAGGGTATTATAACTGATCTTTCTGAAGCAATTTCTCAGTTAAGAAAAACAGGATTTCATCTTCCTTCAAATATTAATGATTTATTAATAACATAATAAAAGACTACTCTAAAAGTCACAAAGGTTCTATAAAAACTATCTAACGCCGTCTTCTTAGTAATATTAATCTTATCAAACTCATAATCGCTGTAAGCGCAGACGCGACGTATGTGAGCGCCGCGGCTGTTAAAACTTTTTTAGCGCCTATTAGTTCCTGATCTGTCAGCGCATTGCTGGAACGAAGAAGAGTAAGCGCTCTTGAAGAAGCGTCGAACTCTACAGGAAGGGTAACAACATAAAAAAGCACAGCGCCGCTGAAAAGAAGGATTCCAATCATAAACAGTATCGATGAAAAAGTACCGTACGATTCGCTTCCCTGAATCGCAAGACCTCCAATCGCGATCCATGGTCCAAGCCGGGAACCGATATTTGCGACTGGCACAAGAGTGCTTCGCATAACAAGAGGGCCCCAGCGCGTCGCGTGCTGAATCGCGTGTCCAGCTTCATGAGCGGCGACTCCCACCGCCGCGATCGATGTGGAGCCGTATACGGGTTCGGAGAGACGCAGTTTTTTATCTCCCGGCGAATAATGATCGGTTAAAGAACCTCCAACCTGTTCAATCTGCACGTCATTGATGCTGTTGGATTTCAACAAAAGAGAAGCCGAGTCAGCTCCTGTCATTTTCCGCGAACAGGATATTTTTGAATATTTGGCAAAAGTAGATTTAACCATAAACTGCGCCCAAAGAGAGAGCAGCAACGTAGGCGCCACCAGAACTATATAATAAAAATCAATACCAAAAAAAGACGGCATAATATTCTCCTTTTTATGACTTATTCGTTCCTCAATGTTGAAGGACTTCTTCGTACAGTATACTCCATTTTTGCGGGACCGGGAATATCGCTTTCCGCGGCGCGGGAAAGCATTTCCTTTTGAACGCGGAACGGTTTTTCTCCGTGCGCCGGCGTAATCAGCGTCCATTTGCCGTCGCTGCCCAGCTCGGAGGCTTGACAATTGTCGCGGAAATAATCGTTAAGAATATCGAGCAATTCTTCATGGAGTTTTTCATCCTGAACAGGAAATAAAATTTCTACGCGCTTTTCCAGATTGCGCAGCATCCAGTCGGCACTGGAAAGGTACAACTCTTCCGTGCCGCCGTTTGAAAAATAATAAATACGCGAATGTTCAAGATAGTGATCGATAACGCTGATTACGCGGATATTTTCTGATATTCCTTTCATGCCGGGAATCAATGTGCAAATGCCGCGGACACAAAGAGAAATTTTTACCCCGGCCTGGGAGGCGGCGTAAAGTGCCTTGACAATATCAATATCAGTCAACGAATTCATTTTAGCCGTAATTTTTGCCGGATAACTGTGTCTGGCCCTGTTCGCTTCCCTTTCGATTAATTCAAGGAAGCGGCGTTTAAGCCCCGCCGGCGCAATTGTAAGCCTGTTCATTGTTTGAACGGATGAATAACCCGTCAGCATGTTAAAAATTAAACCCGCGTCGTATGCAATATCATCGCGGCATGTAAAAAGGCAGAGGTCTTCGTAATACTTTGCCGTCCTGTTGTTATAATTGCCCGTTGAAAGATGCACATAACGCTTTACGCGATCATTTTCCCGCCGCAGAACCATCGATATTTTTGAGTGAACTTTTAGATGCGACAGTCCGTACACGACGATGACTCCCGCTTTTTCAAGCCTGTTTGCCCAGGAGATATTTCGCTCTTCGTCAAACCGCGCTTTAAGTTCTACAACAGCGGTTACATGCTTGCCGTTTAACGCAGCCTGTTCAAGCGCTCTTACCACCGGGGAAAAAGACGAAGAGCTGGAATGAGACCCTATCCCGGGAATCGCGCCGCCAGTTCTGTAAAGCGCGGTTCTAATTGATATAACCTGCGGATCATCCGCCGCTTCCTGAAAAAATCTTACAACAGGATCAAAAGAATTGTACGGCAGGTGAAGCAGCACATCTCCCTGGCTGATTCGATCCCAAATCGGCGCTTCGTCATTAAAATCCGCGGACTTGTGAATCTTCCACGGCTTTTCAATCAAATCTTCAAGCGACGCTACATTCGACAGTTCCATAAAATCGGCTGGATTAATCGGGCCGTCAATTTCATAAAGATATTCAGGTTCAAGCGAAAAACGCTTTGCAAGTTCATCACGTAATTTTTCGCTTCCCGGCGAATAAACCATTCTGATAATGTCAGCGCTTCCCCTGTCTTCCAGAACTTGCACCATCGCTTCAACATAATCATCGTCTCTTTGCTCATCTACGGAAAAATCCGCGTCTCTGCTTATTTTAAACATCATGCTTTCTTTAACGCGGTAACCGGGAAAAAGATAAGCGCCCCAGGTGACAATTATATCTTCAAGAAAAGTAAGATATAACTTTTCTTTTTCTTCGTTTCCAGGCAAAGCGGATACGCTGCTTAAAGCGGGAAGCCAGATAATTCTGTCAAGAACCATTGGGAGCGGAACAATTACTTTTAATTCATTCGGCGCGTTATTTTCATTTTCCACAGGAGCCTCGTGCTCAAGAAGAAAAGCGGCGTTTAGCAGGCGGTTTTCGATATAGGGCATGGGCTTATCATCTTCCAGACGCAAAGGAGTGAGTACAGGATATATCTGTCCCAGAAAATACGCGTCTAAAAAATCAAGCTGAGGAACAGACCACGCGTCAGGCCGCAATAGAGACAATCCGTTTTTTGCAAGCCCGGGAAAAATATCGTCGCGCAGACACGTATATAATTTGTTTATAATTGAATGAGCTTTTACGGAAATTAATGTCAGCTGCTGTTCGGGAGTAAGACCGGAAGGATCGATTGCTTTCCCGGGATCAGTTTTCACCAAACGCTTTAGCGCGGCGACTCTGACCATAAAAAATTCATCAAAATTTGTAGAGACAATCGATAAAAATCTGAGCCTTTCAAGCAGAGGCAGTTCTTTGCGCAGTCCTTCATTCATTACGCGCTCATTGAAATCCACCCAAGAAATATCGCGCGCAATATAAGGAAGTGATGCTTCATCCTGCTTTTCTAAATCATTTGTCTCATTTTCACTCATATTATCCACTCCTCACTCCTAACTCCTAACTCGTAACTTCTCACTCCCTTAACTCCTCACTAATTCAAAATCACTTTATACCCAAACACATCCTGAAACAATCCGCCTTTGTCTTCCAGTCCCATTAATTCAAGCGAAAGATCGTAAGCTCTGTCCACGTGAAGCACCACCGTTTCAATGCGGCGTTCAACAGTTATTTCTTTCACCTGCTGAGAATGGCCGCGATCAAGAGCGTCGGCTACTCTCAGAATGGAAGCCATCTTAAAAACAAGAACGCGTTCTTCGCGCTGAAGAGCCATCAGCTCAATGTCCGAATGCAACGGCGGCTCTCCGCGGTGGTAATTGATAACATTTGCGATAATACCAAGCTCATCCTGATGAAGACCGAAAATTTCCGAGTTCGCGACAATGTACTGCCCGTGTTTCTGATGCCCCGACGCTTTTATATAAGTGCCGATATCGTGCAGAAGAGCCGCGGTTTCCAGCATTATGCGGTGGCGGCGAGACATGCCGTGTTCTTTTCCAAGCGCGTCAAAAACTGTCAGACAGTGTTTTGCGACAAGACGGCTGTGAGCTTCATCAAAATGAAATTTGCGCCCCAGGTTTACAGCGGAAGCGATTATCTGCGAAAAAAAGTCATCCTGCAGCGACGGATCAACGCCGGAAGCCAGATCGACAAGATAGCCGTCGCGGATTGTTACCTGAGGAACAGCGACATTAGCGGCGCCGGTGTGATCAAGAAAAAGTTTTAAAACCAAAAGCCCCGGAACAAGTCCTTCAGCGTCAGCGTAAGAAATTCCAAACTGTTTAATGCTGTCTTCGATGCTGTAACCGCGTATTTTTTCTATAAACTTGATAAAATCTTCACGCTCAATGACGCGGCAATTACTGTTTAATTCTTTCCCCACCTTTTCAGCGGCAAGGCGCGCGTCTCCTCCTGCCGCGACGATAGTGCGCACATGCGCGAGATCCATCTCCATGTTTAAAAGACCCAGAGTGTTTCTGATATTTTCATTCAGATAACGCTCGTAAAAAATGCCCGCTCCGAATCCATGGCGCGAATGCTGATCAATAATTATCGTTCCCAATTTTAAACTGTGAGCTGCAACCATCTGTCCGCGGCGAAGAAGCATAATTTCAGTAGAGCCGCCGCCAATATCGATGATCATTGAATTGGCGCGCCAGAACAGCGGAAGATCCTGCCTCAACGCAAAACGCACGGCAAGATACATCAATCTGTTTTCTTCGATGCCTTCTACGATAACAAGATTAAAGCCTGTTTCCTGAAGCACGCGATCGATAAACACGTCTCTGTTACGCGCAACACGAAGAGCGCTTGTCGCGATTACGTGAATATTGTTATACGCAATATCCCATCCCGATAAAAGCTCGCGGTAATTCTGAAGGACTGAAAGACATTCAAGTATCGACTCTCTCGAAAGAAGGCCGGAAGTAAACACGTCTCGCCCTAGAGACACAGGCCGCGAAGCGCGATCGACAACCTGCCACGAACCCGAGCCGTTTTCCGCGCCGGAGTTCACCTCCGCTACCTGAAGCCTTATGCCTGTGGAACCAATCTCGATAATCGCGGTTAATACAGTACTCATAGCGGCTACAATTTATCAATGAGCAACGAACATTTACCAGAGGGAATGGGAAGCGTTTTTTCTTTTACGTTTAGAATGTTGATCGTAAAATAATAAAGTTTTTCGCTTTCCATCTGGATTTCCCAGCCTCTGCCGCTTTTATTGGAAAGAATCGTAATCATATTATTTTTAAGTGAAAGGTTTTCAACTCCCATTATCTCAAGGCTGGGAATAACCCAATCGACAGTTTTTCGCGGAAGAGAAATGGAAAGGCCGACAATGTTTTCTATCGTAAGGCATATTGTAGAGAGAGCGTCATACGTCAGATATTGAGGACGCGGGAACGATGTTTTGCCGGACCATTTGGCAGGTCCTTCTTTTGTCGGCATATACGCTTCCCAGAGATTGCCTCTGTGATGATTTCCGTCGGGATTCATTGAATCGAGCATAAAATAAACATGCCTGATCGCGCACTCCCTTGCCAAATCCCAGCGCTGATAACGCTCAAGCCCTTTTATCACCATAAAAGTAAGATACGGATAAACAGAACCCCTGAATCCTCTGCCGGTTTCATCAAACTCTTTTTCTGACACAGCAAGAGAAGGGAAAGGATGCGGCGTTCCGAAAAAAGCAGGATCGGAAAGCTTTTCGATTATGCGCTCCGCCTTCTCTCCGTTTGGAATTTCAGCTAACAGCGGCCAGTACCCGGCAATCGACTTAACAGGCACCTGTTTTTCGCTCTTGTTAATGTCGTAATAAAAACCATCCGCCGCATTATACATTAATGTGTTAATTCTGGTTTTTAAGGAAAAGTACTGCCGTTTGTACTGGAAACTTGTTTCCTTGTCGTTTAGAATATCAGCTAACGCGGACATATAGAGCATATTGATCGCCATCATCGTGTTAAAATCCATGGCGTAATAAGCGTCTCCGCGCGGAAGGTTGCTCATTCCTGTCGCGCTTAGAGGCGTTTTATAAAGGCCGTTAGGTTTTTTAAACACGGCGTCAATCCACGCTGAGTATTTGCACAGGATTTGAAGCACGTCTTTAACCCGTTTTTTATTGCCGGATTTATGGTAGATATTATGCTCAGCCCAGGCAAAAAGAGGTATTCCAAGCCCCTCGGGATTATCCTTTTCAAAAATGGGCGCGCCTGTATTTACGTCATAAGCGCAGCGAATGGCCCCGTTAGGCTCCTGACGGCTGTAAAACAGATCCAAAGTAGGATGAGCCTGGAATATTCTATTGGAATAAACCAGAAAAAATGAGGAAAGGATGGCATCAGCTTGAGTAACCGCTTGGGTCTCAGGGTATGAGAAAAATTTCCCCTCTATACCGCTTTTAGAACCGCCGCTATTCCAACAATCTAATATCCATGCCCATGTTTTATCATAAATATCAACAAAATCCTGATCATAAAAGTGGATCTTGGGGAAATCATGTTTGGTCACCAAAACTCCTTAGTTCGTATAAATTCACAGAAACCCCGCCTTCATAAGCTTTTTTGAGGTGCAATCCTATAAATATAATACGAAATTGGCACTTTTGCCACAAAATTCGTATAAATTTATCAATAATATCGATATTATTCATTCGATTTTTTGTTAATTTATAACACTTTTTCCTATGTATTTTTGTACTTTTTATACACTTTTTCCTTGCAAAAAGTGTATAATTAACATACATTTATAATATGAAACGTAATATCTACAAGGAATTATTAAAGTGGAAAGAATCCTCAAGACGCAAACCGCTGATGATCTACGGAGCGAGGCAGGTAGGAAAAACATGGCTAATGCAGGAATTCGGGCGCACAGATTTTGATAATACCCTTTATATAAATTTTGACACGCAAAAAAACGCATCCAGGATATTTGAAACAAATATTGAGCCGCCGCATATAATTGAACAACTGGAAAGGTTATATCATATAAAAATCAATCCAAAAAAAACATTAATAATTTTTGATGAGATTCAGGAATGTCAGCGCGCTAAAGATTCATTAAAATATTTTAATGAAAACGCTCCTGAATACCATATAATAGCGGCAGGCAGTTTTTTGGGCGTTGCAAGCGGCAGGTTTCCCGTAGGACAGGTTAATACATTAACGCTTTACCCGCTTTCATTTTATGAATTTTTAGAAGCTCTTGGACGCGATGATCTTGTAAAAACATTGGAAGAACGCAATGAACATTTGCTTGCCGGCATAAATGATTTATATATTGATTATTTAAAAAAATATTATTTTACAGGCGGCATGCCTGCGGTTGTGAATGAATATGTCTCCACCAATGATTTAAACAAAGTCAGAATGATTCAGCAGGAAATACTGACGAATTATAAGGGCGATTTCTCCAGACATATTGAACCTAAAGATATCGTAAAGGTACGCATGATTTGGGATTCAATACCTGTTCATCTCGCAAAAGAAAAAAAGAAATTCGTTTACAAAGATATAAAAACCGGAGGCCGCGCGGCGGAATTTGAAAACGCCATGGATTGGCTTGCAAATACGGGCTTAATATACAAATTGAACAAAGCCGACACGCCGAAAATACCCTTAATTTCATTTCAATCTCTGAATAGTTTTAAGATATATTCGCTTGACATCGGTCTTTTGGGAGCGCAAGCCGAAGTATCGGAGCAGGATATTTTTTCTCCTAACGTTGATTTAACAAGTAATTTTAACGGAATGATGGCAGAACAATTCGCGTGCCAGGAATTAAAGGCATCCAATGTAAGTCCTTTATTTTATTGGACACGTGACGTCGCAATAGCGGAAGTTGATTTTATAACGCAGCATAGAGGCGAAATAATTCCTATAGAGATAAAATCCGCTAAAAATACAAAATCAAAATCCTTACAGTCATATATAAATGATTTTCATCCAAAACAAGCGATTAAAAGCTCTTTAAATAATTACAGTAAAAATAACGGAATTTTTTCTATTCCGCTGTACAGGATATCTGATTTGTATAAAATTATCGACGGCTAATGATAGATCGTCATAGAGTTTTGCATAAGAAATGTTTTAGAAAGCGTAAATGTAAAAATTTAAAATTCCGTTTCCGCTATGCCGTTAAAAAGCCCAAGCGATGATTTTAAATATGCCTTAAATTGATCTTTTTCTCCGTCAACATCTGCGTTTTTTTCTTCATCTATCAACGGTAATAAAAAACTTGCGATTTCTTTAACTTCGCTTTCTGTTACGCGCCGCATAATCGCGTCCAGTTCTTTTACAATTTTGTTCTGCTGCTGAGCGTTTAACGGGTACCTTAAGGCGCGCCGCGCAATTTCCGCTCCTTCTTCAGCGGCGGCTTTAATGTTTTTGAGGCCGCGCTCTAAAACTGAAACTGCGTTATCGTAACGCTCCGCTCTTTCTTTTTTTTCCTGCGGACTGTTAAATTCTTTTTCTATTTTTTCAAATACTGTCTGCATACGGCTGTCAATTTCCTCGCGGCGCTTAGGGAGCGAAAGAAATTTTTCAGTTTCCCGCGACTGAAGCCCGGCGATTTTTAACCCGTCCTGAAAGAGACAATTATTTTGCAGATGCGGATACTGCTTAAATTGATTTTCGAACCATGCGGCATAAAGCGATAACCTGCGATCGGTGAGAACCTGCCCTCCATCAGCCGACGGCGCTTTAAACGGGAAACCGTCGCGGAGAGCGCGCACTACCCATTTTTCAACAGGATTAAAACGGCAGGATTCTGAATTAGATTTTTCTTCAAAGCGCGCGCCGTGAAAATGCGTTTTAAAACCGGGAAAGGCGAGATCTAAACCCGCAATCCATATTTCATTGCCGCCGAGGGAACGCGCGAAATCCCATGCGGTAGTGGCGACTGATCCTCCAGCGCCAAGTCTGCCTTTGGAGTCAACCTGCTTTTCGATAAATGTTCCTAATGGAAAAAGAGAGCCGCAAAGAAATTTATTTTCAAAAGGCAGATTTAAAACAGGCGGATAAACCGCGGACTCCGCGATTAACGCTGTTCTTTTACAGATTTGCTCATCAAGACAGCGGTCAAGGTGGCGGCTGTTCCAAAACTGCGGATCAACCACAAGAACAAAATCGGGAGTTATGCCGTTCCTGACAAAAAAACGAAGGGAAGTATCAACAGCGACAACAATACACCTTTCATAAATGTCACGTAACAAAGGTTTAATCCCGTCAAGACTGGGCCCCGCCGCCGCCAAAAACACCGGCAGAAATTCATCATCTTTCCTCTGCGCCTCTGTGTCTCTGTGTCTCCGTGTGTGGTCTTCTCGTTCCGATGCAAGTCCCGCGAAATGCGAAACTCCCGGCAAATCACGGATCGCGCTCATGTTTTTCTTCAAATTTCTTACCCATCTTTTTCCAAAACGTTTGTGAGTAGCCGTGTTTACGTCATCTCTCATCGACCATGTGCGGATTTTATCTTCTATTGCCTTATACCACTGTTCGTCAAGATCAATCAGCGCTTTATTGCGGATAACGCTGGGTTTAATTTTCTCCGCGTCATCTTTGGCGATTATTTCATTGGCGATTCCAAGCGCGCTTGTTATGCCGTCTCCCGAGCCGCCGACAACAAAGAGCAGCCTGTTTGCGGAAAGAAAGCCGCTCAAATCCCTGAGTTCAAAAGCTTTTAGCAAAAGACTTTTATGTTTTTCTACAATAATTACAGGCCGTCCAAGAGAAGCGGCTGCTTCCGCCGCGTAACCAAGGCCGAAACCAAGAACAACAACAGGGCCGTTGGAGTTAGAAGTGTGGAGTGTGGAGTGTGGAGTATTTATGGTTTCTATCAGCCGCTTTGCTTCGCGTGCGGGATCGCGGGGTGAATGAACATGCATTCCTTTAATGCTTAGCGTTGGATCGCCTGCCGGCGCGGTTTCAATTTTTATATCTTCCGGTGAAAGTCCGTCTTCATTGCCTGAAACCAGCTCTTCCCAGAGACTTGCATACTGCTGCTGTAAGATTTTTTTATTACTGTCTAAAAATGACATCATCCCTCTTAATCAAATCAATGATATTCCCTACTCCTCATTCCTCACTAATTCAACTCCAGTATAATCGTCATCCCTTTCTCAACCGGTGTTCCCGCAGGCGGATTCTGACGCCGCACCCAGCCGTCGCCGCGGAGCTCAACTTTTAAATCGTCGCGTAACAACAGCGGAAGAAGTATCCGCTTGGCAAGCCCCGTAAAGTCGGGCATATAATCATGGATAGCCGGAAGCCTTCCCGCCGGAATATTAACAACCGGAGGATGATCGATCTGCGGATTTCGTCCGCGCGGAATGCCAAGATAATCAATTAAAGTTTCAGCCGCTTCACGAATCGCGGGGGCCGCGATACGCGCGCCGAAAATATTTCCCTGAGGTTTTATAACCGCAAGATAAAGAAGAAGCGAAGGATTTTCCGCGGGAAGCATCGCGACGCAGCTTGCGATAAAATCAGTTTCTGAATATCTTCTTGTAGCGGGATCGATAATTTGCGAAGTTCCGGTTTTTACGCCGAGGGATAAATCCTGCACTCCGGCGCGCCAGCCAAGACCTCCCGTTGACGCGGTATCAGCCATGTATGAGCGCATAACTCTCGCGGTTTCCGCGCTGATAACGCGGCGTCTTTCCCCGCCTTCCCATTCTGTTGTGGTTCTGCCATCCGCCGACACTGTTCTTAAAACAATTCTGGGCGGAACCAGTATGCCGTCATTGGCAATAGCCGTTGCCGCCTGAAGTATCTGATACGCGGAAACCGCAATCTCCTGACCAAACGCAATTGTAGGCTTTGATCGATCCGACCAGCTTTCACTGCGGACAAGATATCCGGCAGTCTCTCCGGGAACTCCGCAGCCAGTTCTGAAACCAAATCCAAAATCGGTCAGCAATTGATAAAACGCTTTTGATCCGATGTTATCTGAAGCGTAAGCCGCGCCGACGTTGCACGAATGAATAATTATTTCTCTCGCCGTCACTCTGCCGTGATTGCTAAGGCATGTGATTGGAGCTCCGCGCGTTGTCGTGTATGAACCGCTGCAGACATAAGACGTACTACCGGAAATAACGCCAGCGTCAAGAAGCGCGGCCAAAGAAAAAACTTTAAAAGTTGAACCGGGTTCAAACGCCCAAATGCCCGGCCTGTTCATGCGGCTTACGGCGTCTGACGCGCGTATATCGTTTAAATCAAAATTTGGAAAGGATGCCGAACCGAGTATATCGCCGGTGCGAGGATCCATCGCGATAAACATTACGGCTTCCGCGCCTGTCTCCTCCATCGTTCTTTCGGAAATCTGCTGCAAAATGTGCTGAACATAAGCGTCAAGCGTTAATACAACCTGAGAGCCTTTACCGCCGGCGTCAACGCCGTCTAAAATATTGTTAAACGCAAATTCAATGCCTTCAAGTCCTCTGTTTCTGTCTCCTACAAAACCGATAATCTGGCTTGCAAGATTTCTCTCCGGATACACTCTGCCGACAATTGGCTGAACCATCACGCCTCTTATCTTTTTTTCATCCAGCACAGCGTTAAGACGTCTTGCGGCGGCATCATCAATCTGTCTTTTTAAAAATAAAAAATTGGATTCCGAAGCGGTGATTTTTTCATAAATTTCCGCGGGAGTCATTTCCAGAATGGGCGCGGCTTCATTTGACAGAATATCAATATCAGAAATCGAGGGACGCCAAACGCTGACATCGGCAAGCCTGATTGTTAATGCCATGAAACGGCCGTTTCGATCCAAAATGGAACCGCGTTCAGGAAGATTCGAAATCTGACGCGAAGGAAGCGGCGATTCGTCTTTTATCATCAGCGAAGCGTAATGGATCAATAGATAAAGAGAAAAAATCGCTAAAAAGAAAAAAAGTACAATAAAACGCCGGTTTAGATTCATCTAATGTCCCAATACCTTCCCAATAATTTTTTCTACAGAAACTTTTCCGTAAGCGCGTGAATCATACGAAGCAAGATCGTTATCGCCTTCAGCGTAAAAATTATCTCCTTCTATCTGCACGCACCGCTTAATCGCCCTTTCTCCTTCGGGCGTATAAAAAACCACAATATCTCCGACAGCCGGTTTAGACCAGCGAACCAGATAACTCTTCATTAACGGAAGCCGTATCCCGTAACTTACACGGCTGATTACAAGAACGGCGCCGTCAAATATTGCCGGTTCCATTGAATGGCCCTGAGCAATAAAAAAATCAAAAAGCAGCAGCTTGATTAGAAGAGCCGCCGCGATGGCAATAAAAACAGGCGCTGTTCCTTTCATATTGGCAGTATACCAAAAAAACACCATACTGCCACGCGGCTTTTCCATGAACCTCTCCGCTGCTTTAACAGCGAGTGCTAATCCCGGCCGTCTTTTTTGTCGATAAAACAAATATGGCGGCAATTATAGAAAAACAGCATGTATCAAGAAGGCAGCGAACATCTCCTTCAAGGCATAATAATAAATCGGCAGGTTTTAATTCAGGATTTATGAGCCAGTTCATTCAAAAACCTGTTCATACAAAGAAAAAAAAATCAGGTACTCTGTTTCCGCTTTCAAAACAAGCTCAAAAAAAACGTCCGAAAATTCATGAAAAGCGAGAGAAGATTGAGCGTAAATCCAGCGGTTTCAGCTTTCCGGTTCCTTCCCTTGCTACAATGGCGGTTATCGCCGGAATAGTAATTATCGCCCTTGCAGCATTCAGCTGGGAAGACTTTAATATTAAAACGCCGGATATTTATGCTTTTCAGCCTATTGAAGATGAAAATGATGCTGAAAAGCAGATTATTCAATACGCAGCCACCGGAATTCCCGGTATTTTCGGCAATAAACCGGCAGAAAACGTAACAACAGAAACTACCGCCGCAAATGCCGGTGAACCAAGCTATCATGGCATGCTTGTCACCTTCGAATGGCAGGAATACAGGGTAAAAAGAGGGGATTCGGTCTCAAAAATAGCTCAAATCCATGATGTTTCTGTCGGTGCAATCATCGCTTCCAATAATATTCGCAACGCAAGGACGCTTCAGGAAGGAACAGTCTTGAAAATCCCGAATATTGACGGCATTCCCTATCAAATTCAAAGAGGAGACAGCCTTTCAAGGATTTCAACCTCCTTTAATGTGCCTCTGGAAGTAATTTTGGACGTGAACGATATAAAAAGCGACAATATCCGCACCGGAGAGACGCTTTTTATCCCCGGCGCGAGGATGAATGACATAGATCTCAGAATGAGCCTGGGCGAATTGTTCATGTTCCCGCTTCCCACAAGACGTTATATAACAAGCTATTTCGGCATGCGCAAAGACCCAATCAGCGGCGTACTTCAATTCCATGACGGTGTCGATTTCAGAGCTGATACAGGCACAACCGTAATGGCGTCTTTGGACGGAACAATTTCTGTCGTCGGCGAAAGCTGGCTTTACGGAAAATATATAATAATCAGCCACAGCAATGGATACAAAACTCTTTACGGGCATTTAAGCTCCGCTTCAGTAAGACAGGGCGACAGAGTCGCGAGAGGCAGAAAAATCGGCGAATCCGGCAACACAGGTTACAGCACAGGGCCGCATCTGCACTTTGGAATGTACGATAAGAATAATAAATTGGTGAATCCTCTGGAATTATTAAATTAGGTATGGTATAGTGAGGTTGTATGCGAAAATTATTATTTGTGCTTTTAGCGTTTTTTGCGGTATTTACATTTATAAACGCCTTTGACGCTGCACAGGCCAGTGAAACAGCAGAAAAATCAGTGGAAATTACGCGATAAAGTATATTACAATATAAATATGACACTTGGTGAAAAAACCGGACTGGAATCTTCTTCCAATCATTTACGAAAGTGGCCGGAGTCCGCGATTACGGCAAAAGCCGGCATTTGCACATTCAGCGACGTTGTAGACCATGCCTGCAAAGGGCTTATGGACCGGCAGATTAAATTCTCAATCCGGCGAATTCAAAAAATGGAAGAACAGCTTGCCTGCATGGAACAGGAATTGGACGCTTTCCTGTGCCGGAAAAACAGGAAATGATCATGAAAAGCCGCTTTTTCATAATTTTATTAATTTTAACATTGATACCGGCATTCAATCTCTCAGGAATCGAGTTCAGCGGCCTTACTCTTTCGGAAGACGACAGACTTTTATATAAAATTGATTTTGAAGGACAGAGCAGCATATTTATTTCAAAACTTGCCGATTTGTCGATACAGCAGCTTACAGCCTATCCTGAAAAACTGTACCTTGTTGAGAACGGAAGAACGATTCTCGCATTGAGCCGTTTCGGCGCGGTGAAAATTCCCGTGTCAGGCGGACTTCCCTCTCCGCTTCCCGGTTACCCTTCTTTTGCGCAGGGCAGTATTCCTTTAAAGGGAAGACTGCAGGACATGGCGGCTTCTCCTGACGGACGCTGGATTCTTCATATAGAACCTGTAAGCGCAGGTTACGGAAATTTATTACTCATTGACGTATCGAGCGGAGCAAAGTGGATAATCAGCGAAAAGGTCGAACTTCCCGGTTCGGATTTTCCCGCAAAATGGAATCCAACTTCGCGCCTTTTTGTTTATGAAAAAAACGGCAGTCTTTTTTATTTTCCCATACTAAGCGATTTATCAACAATGGTGAGCGAACGTTTCAGAATGATAGGCCCGGGCGGAATTACTTCGATCGCATGGGGAAACAACGGGCACTTTTATTACATTACCGGAAACACATTGTATCAGGTGTTAAATCCTGAACTTTTTACGCGCACAATTTACGGCGATTTTCTTTCCATCGGCAGAGCCGCCGCGATAATTCCATTCGATTTTAATCCAAACTTTGATCGCTACTGGGTTGCGCCGGATTCCGGTTCCATTTTGATAAATAAGGGAGCAAGAAGTTTTTTTTGTTTTACGTTAGGTGATAAAAAAAACGGCTCTAACAGCGCGGCTGTAAATTTTCTTCCCCACATACCCATTCCATACGGAGCGGAAAATTTTAACGTTCTCTGGGGAGCAAATTCGCTGACTGTATGTTTCTCCGTTCAGAACGAGGCTACGGCAATTCGTTTTAATAATATAAACGACAACACTAGCATAAACACCTATAAAAATATAAGCCCTCTGTCAAACGCCGCATTATCACCTGACAGAACAAAAATTATTTTTTGGGGAAAAAACGGCCTTGAACTTTACGATTACGAACAAATGACTCTCATTCAAAAATTGGACAACGAACCGGTTTTAAGCTGCGCGTGGGCAAACAGCAGAACAATAATAACCGGAAACTCAAAATTTATCGAAGAAATAAGCATCGCAGGCTCTTCCTATCAGCGCAGAATGATCTGCCTTTCCAGCGCCGAAGCGTTTGGTTATGAAGAAAGTTCAAGAGACCCTGTGCGCGTGCTTGCCAGAAACGGAAGCGACTGGTACGCGAACGACGGAAGAAACGCGTGGGTTCAGGTAACAGGCGCCAGATTGCAGACAGTTTCTTTCGCTTCGGATCGTTTCCGCGTTTTCCTTGAACCTCAGGCTTCAGGTTTTTTTAACAATCTCCCAATGATACGCTACATGCAGTCCACGGGCACGTCATCAATAATAGCGAAACACACAGTTAACAGGGTATTTACACAGGGACACCAGACACAGATTGCGGTTTGTTTTGATCTTTACGATGACGACACAGGGTTAACTCAAGTGTTAGCCGCACTGCGCCGCTATAATTTTAGAGCGACTTTTTTCATGAACGGCGAATTCATCCGCAGAAATCCGCTTGGCGCGCAGGCAGTTGTAAACGCGGGGCATGAAACAGGATCGATGTTTTACGCTCCCATTGATCTTTCGGATACGCGTTACCGCATCACGCAGGAATTCATCGCCCAGGGTCTTGCGCGTAACGAAGATGAATTCCACCGCGCTACGGGAAGAGAGCTCTCCATTCTCTGGCACCCTCCTTTTTACCGCACGTCAAATTCGATAAACGCGGCAGCCTCTTCAACGGGATACATAACGGTGCAAAGAACAATTGATCCCGGCGATTGGCTTTCCAGAGAAGACGCGTTAAGGCTCAATCTGCAACACATCTCACCTTCGGAAATAATCGAACAAATAATGGCAAAAAAACAAGCCGGCGCGATTGTTCCAGTACGCATCGGCATACTTCCCGGCGGCAGGGACGAATATCTGTTTCAGCGCATCGAAGTGCTTCTTGACGCATTGGTTCGCTCAGGTTATGTGATTGTTCCGGTGTCCGCTGTTGTCAGATAGTTCAGCGTTATATTATGAAACACGAATTAACACGAACCAGACAAATTAGCGCGGATAATACTGACAATTTATTAAAAAACGTTCCGGCGTTAATCGAAAAAACATTTCCAATTCCTCAGAAATTTAAAAACGCTCTGCCTTCTGACATCGCGGAACTTTCGCGTCTTCTTACAAATAAACGCGCAGAGCGATCTCTTTCGTATCTTACGCGCCCGAATTTTCTTTCCGCTTATCTGTATTACTTTATGCCGTGGAATCTTTACCGTCTCTGCCTTTTGCTGCCGTCATTAGATATTAAACTATCCGTCGGAGACGCGATTACAGATTTTGGCTGCGGCCCGTTAACATTTTCGTCAGCGCTTTGGATCGCAAGACCTGAACTTAGAAAAATTCCGCTGGAAATTAATTGTATAGATCGAAGCGGCCCTGCGCTTGAAGCGGGGAAAAAATTTTTTACAGCATTATGTAAAAGTACGGACAATATTGAAAATCCCGCATGGAAAATAAATTGCATCAAAGAAGATATCGATTTTAGAAAAACAAATAAACCTTCAAAAAAAACAAGAAAACCAGCTTCTCTTGTCTGCGCGGTAAACCTGTTTAATGAAGTATATGAAAACATTTCTCACAATAATTCTGAGGAGCTGAAGCGTATGGCCGCAAATGCCGCGGCTCTGATGCGAAGCGAAGCCGCAAATGACGCGTACATTTTAACGGTAGAACCCGGAGTTCCTCAATCGGGAAAGTTTATCTCTTTTTTGCGCGATGAATTTATAAAACTTGGACGCCTTCCCTTGGCGCCATGCACTCACGCCGCGGCCTGCCCGTTCTTTAAAGGCGCGTCAAAAATTACGCGCGGGCGCAACTGGATCGATACAAAAAAACGCTGGTGCCACTTTGCCTTTGAAACTTTCAGCGCGCCGAGAGAACTTCTCAGGCTCTCCGCTTCGGCAAGGCTTCCCAAAGACAGGCTTGTCTTCAGTTTTTTATTGGCCGCAGAGCGAAGGAGCAAAGAAAACAGAGGAGCGCGTGTTATATCAGACGCGTTCCAGCTGCCCGAGAACCGTTTTGGCAGGTACGCGTGCTCTGAACGCGGTTTAATCCTAATAACCGGAGAAAGAGATCGAATCGAAGATTTAAACTCATTTAGTTTTATTCCGCAGAATAACCTGATAGAATTTTCCGCCGATAAACAGTACGATAAAAAAAGCGGTGCGCAAATAATGGGAGTATAATGGACACAAAACAGCGGTTTTCCAGCATGCATACACACACAACTTTCTGCGACGGCAAGGACGATGTAGAAACAATGTGCCGCGCCGCATATGAGAAAGAACTGTACGCCATAGGATTCAGCGCTCACGCGCCGATTGAAAAACAAATCAACAGCGAAAGTAATTGGAATTTAAAAGACGCGCGCGTAAATGAATATGTCTCTGAAGTTAATGCCGCTAAAGAACGCTGGCAGGGAAAACTAAATGTTTTCCTCGGTTATGAAGTTGATTATATCAAGGGAAAGCGCTCTCCCCTGGATAATGACATAACGGCGTTAAATCTTGATTATATAATCGGCAGCGTCCATTACCTGTTCCCTGAAAACGGCGCAAAGTTTTTTACTGTAGACGGCTCCAAAGAAGAATTTGAAGCAGGCCTTAGAGACGGCTTTAACGGCGACGCTGAAAAATTAATGAACAGTTATTATGACGCTCAGGCGGAAATGATCGCGATGGGCGGCTTTGACATACTTGGACACGCCGATCTGTTAAAAAAAAATTCGCAAAATAAAAATCTTTGGCCTTATGAAAAAGAATTCTCAAGACAAAAAGAAATCGCGCGCATGGCAGCTGACGCGGGAATTTTAATTGAAGTTAACACAGGCGGCATTAACCGCAATAAAACCAATGATGTTTATCCGTCTTTACCGTTTTTAAAAATTATACGTGAATATAATATTCCGGTAATAATTACAGCTGACGCACATAGAGCTGTTCATATTAACGGCAGTTATGATATTGCACAAAATACATTAATATTAGCCGATTTTAAGGAACATTTTCTTTTTTTAGGAAAAAAATATGAAAATAAAACATGGCAAAAAGAAAATTTAATCAAATAATAAAAAAAGTACTAGACTTGTGATTGTAATTTTACTATATTATATTTTAAGGAGTTAATATGGCGAAAACTAAACAATCACCGGGGTCTTTGCTTCTGTTATTTATTGATGATTTTAATTTAAACTGTAATAGGCTTTCAAAAGAAATAAAATGCAGCCAGACTGCGTTAAGACTCATCAGTCTTGATAAAAGCAGAATTACAACATCAATCGCGGTGCGTCTTGCAAAATATTTTTCTACAAAGCCTGAATTCTGGCTTAATGCTCAGATGGAGTACGATCTTGAAAAAGCAGCTAACAATAAAACGTTAGCGAAAACACTCAGTAAAATTACAAAAGCAAACAAAGTAAATTAACCTGCAAACGAGCGGCGCGGAGCGGGAATATCTTACTCCGCGTTTTTTTATCTGCTTTTATCAACTCCATTACGCGAACATTGATTTTTAATCGCGCAATTTGAACAGAAAGGGCTCACAGGGCGGCAAAGTTTTTGTCCGTATAAAACAAGCAGATAATTAATGCGTTTCCAGTGCCTTTTCGGAAGGATTTCCCTTAAAATCATCTCTGTTTCCTCAGGATTGTCACTTGAAAGCCAGCCGCATCTGTTTGAAATTCTATGAACATGAATATCAACACATATAGCGTCAAGATCAAACGCTTCTGTTAACACAAGGTTCGCGGTTTTTCTTCCGACTCCGGGAAGCGCAAGCAATTCTTCCATTGTTGACGGCACTTTTCCGTCATATCGATCGATAAGGATCTTTGCGATTTTTTTTAACGAAGAGGCTTTATTGCGGTAAAATCCCACAGGATAAATAAGTTTTTCAATCTTTGCTTCTTTAATTTTGCTTAATAATTCAGGACTGCCTGCCTCATTAAGAAGTCTTTGTGAAGCGGCAAGCGTTACTTCATCTTTTGTGCGAAGGCTCAAAATGGTAGAAGCCAGCACTGCCCACGGTCTATTAACTGAAGGATCGCGTTTGTAATTCTCAGCCACGGTTGTCACAGAGGGATCTGAAGCGCCTAAATTATCACGCCATTTTTCAAGAGCTTTAAAAATATTATCCCAGTATATTCTTCTCATTTTTAACCACGAACCACACGAACAATTACGAATGTTTACTTCGCTGTATTATTTTTGTTCGAGCAAGCATTGAGCGAACGCTTCTACTGCTTTTCCTTTTCCGACAGAGCCCATTCCTTCAGCGGTTTTGCCTTTTAGAAAGACGCAATCCTGAGTTACTTCCAGCGCGTCAGCTAACGATTTGCGGATAACGTCTCTATAGGGAAGAACTCTTGGTTTTTCACAAATTATTACGCAGTCAAGATTGACAAGTTTCCAGCCAGAGCTTTTAACACGCGAGATAACATCGCGCAGAAGTTCCATTGAATCAGCGTCTTCCCACGCAGGATCGGAAGGCGGAAACAATTCGCCGATGTCGCCGAGCGCCGACGCGCCGAGAAGCGCATCGCATACTGCATGCACGAGAACGTCGCCGTCGGAGTGTCCGTCCTCTCCTTTTGAAAAAGCAATTTCAACGCCGCCGAGAAGGAAACGTCTTCCTTTTTTCAAACGATGAATATCGTAACCAAGACCTGTTCGTATCATTTTGCCATTGCGACGCCCGGTAACGGACGGTATGCTTTAAATGATAAATATTTAAACGGATGAATATCAAGCGCATTGGGATACCATCCGTCCAACTCGCCCGTATCTACAATGTTAAGCGCGGGATTGAAGCATATCGGCAGAACGGCTCCTCTATCCAGTAAAAGTTTTTCCGCTTTGGCAAGAGTATCAAGCCGTTTTTCACCTTCTTCTATCATCGATCTTTCAATTAATTCTTCAAAATCCGCGTCCTGAAGCCGCGCGTCGTTTAAATTTGAATCGCGCTGCCACATCTGCAGAAACGCGTAAGGGTCGGCAAAATCGCCAATCCATGTGCATGAACCGATTGTATAACCGCCTTCTTTCATTGAATCAAAATATCTGTCAAAAGGAATAACTTCTACGCGGATGTTAAAGCCAAGATTTTCTTTCCACGCATTTGCCATTATCCCGCCGATACGCGCCGCGTCGCGCGAAGGTGTAAGACGGATAACAAGTTCGGGCAGTCCTTCCGGATTATCGTATCCTGCTTCCATCATTAATTTTTGCGCTTCTTCAATGCTGCTTTCTTTCATTCCTTCAACAGCGGGATACCCGGCGATAGGAAAAATCAGCGTTTCCGCCGGAAGATAATAACTGCTGCGAATCTCTTCCCACGGCAGAACTAGCGCCATTGCGCGGCGCACTCTATGATCATTCCACGGTTTTTCCGATGAACGAATAAAATAATAATGAGTCGCGAATAAAACATTCACCTGAATGCCGGAACGATCTGTTAAAGCGTTAATATCGACATCGCCGGAAATCCAGCGCGCTTCGCCGGAATTCCAAAGCTGCGCGGCTTTTTCAGCGGTACTTGTAAACTTAAGAATAATTTTATTAAGAGCGACGCGGTTACTATCCCAGTAATGTTCATTTTTCTGCATAATAATATTTTCGCTGTTCATTACAGTAATTTTAAACGGTCCGTTTGAAACGGGAGGCGTCCAGTTTGTCTGTCCGGGTTTCGCAGACCAATCAGTTCTGTTTACCATTGATCGATGAACCGGACTGAATGAATGATGGCAAAGCATCGCGGGAAAAAATGACGCGGGAGAATTTAATTTAACAATAAGCGTTCTTGAATTAGGAGCGGTAATTCCAATTTTTGACGGATCGCTTTCAACTCCGTTACGATAATCGCGCGCTCCTTCTATTACGTCAAAAAAACTTGAATAAGGAGAATCTTTTTTCGGATCAAGAAGCGAAATCCACGCGGCGCGGAAATCTTCGGCAATAACAGGTTCGCCGTTCCAATAACGCGCATTCTGCCTTATTGTAAATGTCCATTGCTTTTTATCGCCGGATAAATTCCATCTTTCCGCAAGCGCGGGAACAGGTTCCAGCGTTACAGGATGATATGAAAAAAGTCCTTCATAAATGCCTGTAAAAATTTGCGCTTCGCTTGCGAAATATGATTTACGAAAATCCAATTCTATATCATGGCTTGAAAAAACAACTGTAAGCTCGTCAAGATTACGGACATCAGGACGCATCTCCGCGAATTCCCTTGTGCCGGTATCCTGCGCGGCCTGCGTATCCCTCGCCTGCGAAGTTTGACAAGAAGAAAAAATTATTATTAATAATATTAATGATAAGCGCTTTCTTACATTGATCATATCTTAATTATAATACATGTTTTATTCTTTGGCAATTATTCTGTAATGCGCGGAGGTTAAATCCAGTCCGCTGTCGCGGAAACCGCTTTGTATATTTTCATAAAGCAAGGTGTAAATCCTCGGCACACTGCTTACATTTTTCGTGTAACAATTAATTTGATAACACGCGTAATAATCATCCAGTTTTGTTTGCAGCACAAAAGGCGTTGGTTTTTTTTGAACATGCTCGGTCGCAAGCGCGGCGTTAATTAAAATATCGTGAACTGTCTGCCACGGCGTTGAATAGCCGACGGTTACTTCGGCGAAAATAATTAAACCTTCTTCGTCTTCATCGGAAGACGTATTATAATTTATTATATTTGATCCTAAAATTAATAAATTCGGGAAAGTAACATACTCATTTTTATGCGTTTTAAGACGCACTACCATAAGGTTTTTTTCTACAACAAAACCTGTCACTTCCTTAATTTGAACGCGATCGCCGATTTTAAACGGCCGCATATAAGTAATTACAAGCCCGGCTACAAGATTGCCGATGGCTGTTGAAGATCCAAGCGAAAAAATGATACCAATAAAAACAGAAACGCCCTGAAAAGCCTTTGAATCCGAACCCGGCAAATACTGATAAGCGATGGCGACAGTAAAAGCCCATAAAAGAACCTGCAGAATTTTATATGTGGGCGCGGCCCATTCAACATAAAAACCCGGAATTTTTAATCTGCCTTTTTCGATCTGAACGGCAAAGAATTTTAATCCCTTTAGCACATAACGCGTAACTATCACAATAATGATTAATGTAAAAAGATTAGGAATATATCCAATCGCGCCGAAAGCGATGCTTTTAACAGGATTTAAAATATAACCGAATATTGTCGACGCTATATCCTTTGTCGCGGAGAAGAGGCTGAAGATAATCGGTATTGTAAGAAAAAGCTGAACTGCGGTAATTAAATATTTTAGCGCTCTTAAAAAAAATTCAATTACCTTGACAATTTGTTTTGCTGTCAGAATTTTAAAATTCCTGACAACAAGCGGTTTAATTTTTTCGCCTTTTGCGTTCTCAAGTTTGTTTTCTATGCGTTTAAAGAAAAACCAGACAAGCCAAATTAAAAAAACCTGGCCTGCGATAATGGCAAAAGCGATTCCAAGCCTTTGCAGAAAATGTATCTCTTCTTCGATCACCTCAGTGGTTTCTTCGTAAACAAGGCTTGCGGATGAAACAGCGTCTGTTTTTACGTCTTCTTCGGTTTTGGGAACTATTTCTCCTACGCTTTCTTCCATTACCGTAACATCATCAACATCGCTTTCCTGAGCGGTCAAAAATGTTAACGGCATCAATAAAAGAAAAACAGCGAACAGTTTACGCATATATTTCTATTATACGCCAAAAATGTGAATATTAAAAGAGAAAATTGTAGCTTATCAGCAGTCTACATCAAAGAAAACGCTACAGTAACTCCGACAAACACAATAGCAACCGTTGCCGCGAGAGTAATTAAAAGATTGAATGAAGGGCCTGTAGTATCTTTCAATGGATCGCCTACCGTATCGCCGATTACAGCCGCTTTATGGCAATCGCTGCCTTTACCGCCATGCTTCCCGCTTTCAATGTATTTTTTAGCATTGTCCCACGCGCCGCCTGATGTCAGCATAAATACTGCCATGGCAAAACCGGTTATAATAAGACCTGTTAAAAATCCGATAACGCCCGCAGGGCCGAAAATGAGCCCTGTTATTATCGGAGAAATTATAGCAAGCAAAGAAGGCCATACCATTTCTTTCTGCGCGCCGCGGGTGCAAATGTCAACGCATTTTGCGTAATCTGGAACGGCCGCGCCTTCCATCAAACCGGGTATCTCTTTAAACTGACGCCTTACTTCCTTTACAATGTTCTGCGCCGCGCGGTGCACAGCTCTTACCGTAAGAGCCGCAAACATAAACGTAAGCGCGGCTCCAAAGAAAAGTCCTACCAAAACAACAGGATTGGTAATGATGTTCAGATCAAGCTCTCCACCCTTAAGCATCTTCATTTTTTCAGGATCAAGTATCGCCGCGTTTAATATTGTAGTTTCCGCGACATTTTTATACGAAACCAAAAGAGCAAGGGCGGTAAAGGCTGTAGAACCAATCGCGAAACCTTTTCCGGTCGCGGCGGTAGTGTTTCCAAGCGAATCAAGCGCGTCTGTCCTTTCGCGCACTTCCCTGGGCAGTTTTGCCATTTCGGCGATGCCGCCTGCGTTATCTGCAACAGGGCCGAAAGCGTCGGTCGCAAGCGTAATGCCCAGCGTAGCGAGCATGCCGACAGCGGCGATGCCGATGCCGTAAAGGCCCGTGTAAAAATTATTCATGCCGTCATTAATCAGAAAGCAGCCTATTACAGAAATTGCGATGATTATAACAGGCCATGTCGCCGATTTTAAACCAAGCGACAAACCGCCGATCATCAGCGTCGCCGTACCTGTTTCGCTCGATTCTGCGAGTTCGCGCGTCGGTTTATAGTGATCGGAAGTATAATACTCGGTGAAAAAACCAAGAATAACGCCGGAGGCAATTCCGATCAGGATCGCGTAAAAAATACCCCACGCGTTATGCGCCATCTCTCCGCCTTCGATGTTCGCGACAAAAAATGTTAAAGGAAGCGCAATAGCGGCCGAGAGTCCTGCCGCAAACCATGTGCCTAAATGCAATGAACGCAGAAGATTTGACTGCGTCGCTTTTTCCTTTGTGCGGACAAAGAAAGTTCCGATTATTGAAGTGCAAATACCGACTACAGCCATAAGAATCGGCAGTAAAAGACCCGCGGATTCGTACCCGGCGGCAAAACCAAGCGCGAATGTCGCGACGATAGCGTTGCTGTAAGATTCATAAAGATCGGCGCCCATTCCCGCGACATCGCCGACATTATCGCCGACGTTATCTGCAATTGTCGCCGGATTCCTCGGATCATCCTCAGGGATACCCGCCTCAATCTTGCCAACAAGGTCTGCGCCGACATCCGCAGCTTTGGTAAAAATACCGCCGCCGACGCGGGCGAACATCGCCATCGACGCAACGCCCATTCCAAAGCAAATCATTGTCTGCGCGATTGATGCCGTATCAGCGTGGAAAATATGAACAAGAACCAGGTACCATGCCGCAACGTCAAGAAGCCCAAGACCCGCGACAGTAAAACCCATCACAGTACCGGAAGAAAAAGCAACCCTCAGCCCTCTGTTAAGACCCTGCTGCGCGGCGTTTGTCGTGCGCGAATTGGCAATGGTCGCGATCTTCATGCCGATGAATCCGGAAAGCCCTGTAAAAAAACCGCCTATTATAAACGCGAACGGAACAAAGGGACTGACCAATCCATGTCCGGCGCCGAAAAATAACACTGGAATAAACGCAAGCGCGCTTAATACAATAAACATAACCGCGAAGAACCATGTAACAGTTGTATATTGACGTTTAAGATACGCCCCTGCGCCGGTTCGGATTGCTCCGGCGATTTTTTCCATTGTTTCATTGCCTTTGGGGTATCTGATTACTTTAATACCTTGAATTAACGCAAAACCAAGCGCCATAAAAGCGCCAACGATTCCCAGCCAGAAAAGATGTTCAATTGTCAATTTATCGACTCCTAACGAACGATGTAATTTCATTTCAGCACAAAAACGGAAATCGTGTCAATTAGGGTAAAATTAAAATTTGATTAATTTTTGGCTGACTTTTCATGACATGTAATTATTTTCATGGTATAATATTCAACATGTACGCAGGATTTTATTCACTCGGCGCAGCCGAAGAGGTAACAGGTTCCAAGCATGTGCTTGAGATTGACGGGCAAAGCTATCTTATTGATTGCGGCGCGTTTCAAGGTTCCAGAGCGGAAGCTGATCGAAAAAACAGAAACTTCGGCATCGCCGAAGATCGAATTGAGAGCGTAATTTTAACACACGGACACCTTGATCACTGCGGCCTTCTGCCATTGCTGACAAAACGCGGTTACTCAGGCAATATTTACGCGACTCCGGCGACAAGGGATATCGCAAGCCTTATAATGATGGATTCAGCCAACATTCAGGCGCGTGACGCGATATATTTAAAAAGCCAGGCGCAGAAGAAAGGTGAAAAATTCGACTGGACTCCGCTTTATTCCGAACAGGACGCGATAAAAGCTGTCAGCCAGACGATTGGAGTTTCGTATAACAGACCGATGTTTATAGGCGACGGCGTGAGCCTTGAATTTTATGACGCCGGCCACATTTTAGGTTCCGCGATCGCGTCGATAAAAATTAAAAAAGGCGGCGAAGAATTAAACATTCTTGCAACAGGCGATTTGGGACGCAAAGGAAAGCCAATCATCCGCAACCCTGCGATTCCAGAAACAACCCCTGATTATATCATTCTTGAAAGCACATACGGCGACCGCCGCCATGATTCCACAGATGAAGCCATCAAAAAACTTACGGCAATCGCAAAGCGAACAATTGAAAAAAAGGGAAAGATTTTAATTCCGGCGTTTGCGATTGAACGCACACAGGAACTTGTTTATTATTTCCATCTGCTTGTGGACGACGGAACAATTCCCGAAGTGCCGATATATGTCGATTCGCCGATGGCAACAAACGCAACGACAATTTTCCAGGTACACCCGGAATGTTACAGCGAAGAAATCAAAGAGGCTTTTATTAAACATCATAAAAACCCGTTTGGCTTTAACAGTCTTCATTTTACAACAAGCGTGCAGGAATCAAAGGCGCTGAACGATCATAAAGGACCGCTTATAATAATTTCCGCGGACGGAATGTGCGAAGCGGGCCGCATCCAGCACCATTTGATGCACAACATTCAAGACCCAAACACAACAATCATGACGGTCGGCTACATGGCGGAAAATACACTGGGGCGGCGCATACGAAACCGCGAAAGCGAAGTAAAAATCCACGGAGACTGGTACAAAGTAAAAGCGCAGGTAGAAGAGATAAACGCTTTCAGTGCCCACGCGGATTACTTTGAAACCCTTGAATGGCTCAAAGCCATAGATACGTCAAAACTGAAGGGTATTTTCCTTGTTCACGGCGAAAAAAAAGCGCAGAACTTCCTTAAAAAATATCTTGAAGAAAACGGCTACCCAAATGTCGAGATAGTAAAATACGGGAAAACATACGAATTAAATTGAGCAGTTCTTTTTTATCGTCAAAAGATGTATTTGAATGGCTTTCCGGATTTATCAATCTTGAACGAGGGCAAAAACCTAAAAGTTTCCGTATAGATCGAATGGAAGCCCTGACAGAACTTGCGGGACACCCGGAAAAATGCGCGCCCTCCATTCACATCGCAGGCTCTAAAGGCAAAGGTTCCGTAACAAGCATGTTATCCGCAATGCTGACAGCGGCAGGCTTTCGCGCCGCCCGTTACATGTCACCGCATGTAACAGACATACGCGAGCGCATCTGCCTTAACGACGCTTTTTTTGATGAAGACGTATATTGCGCCGCAGGTGACGAACTTCGCGTCATTGCGGAAGAAAAGCTCCCAGCTATAATTAAATCGCAATCTCAAACAGCAGCTCTCTTTGATACATCAGCGCAAAACGGATGCGAACCAACATTTTGGGAACTATTAACACTTCTTTTTTTTCTGTGCGCGCGCAAGGCAAAGTGCGATGTTATGGTAGTGGAAACCGGCATGGGAGGACGGCTGGATTCCACCAATGTCCTTGACCCGATAGTAAGCGTAATCACTTTGATAGAACTTGAACACACAAATTTTTTAGGCAATACAATCGCAGAAATAGCCGGAGAAAAAGCCGGAATAATAAAGCCAAACAAACCTCTGATTCTCGCAAAACAATGCGATGAAGCATTAGAAGTATTTAAAAAGAAAGCCCAAGAAAAAAACAGTCCCCTATTCTATTATCCGGAAATCATCCAACTCACAAACATTAACATTACAACACTTGGTACAATATTTAACATAAATTTTAATGAAATTAACAATGAAAATAAAATCCTCCGTGCCTCCGTGTCTCCGTGTGAACCTCTTTTCTTACCCATTCCCGGTAAAGTACAAGCAGAAAACGCCGCTCTCGCCATCGCCGCGTTCTTAATTTTTTCAGAGAAGATTTCACACAAAGGCACAGAGGCGCTAAGGAATGGTAATGCCGTCAGAAAGGGACTTGAAAATTTAAAAATTCCCGCCCGCTTTGAAAAGATCTGTGAAGAACCGCCATTCATCATTGACGGCGCTCACACACCGGAAAGCCTTGCCTTTTGTGTTGAAACTTTTTGCTCATTATACGGTGAAGGCGGTATATTAATTTTCGGCTGCGCAGCAGACAAGGACGCGGCCGCAATGGCGAAAATCGTTCACCAGCGTTTTTCAAAAATAATTATCACTACGCCGGGAACATTCAAGGTTAGCGATCCTGTGAAAGTTTACGAGACCTTTGTTGAAATCGCAGGAGAGGAAAAGGTGTCGCTTGTAAAGGATACGCAGGAAGCGGTAAAAGAGGCTATTTCTTACGCTAAGAATTATACACGGAAGAGTTCACACAGAGACACAGAGGCACAGAGATCACAGAGAGAAGAATTACCGATTTTGGGAGCTGGATCTTTTTATCTGGTGGCGGAGATTAGGAAGATTGTTTCTCGACAAGCTACAAAAATTACTATATAATCTAATTATCTGGAGATTGAATGTAATGGAAATGGTTAGAGAATTATCTGACAATATACGTGAAAAAAATCTTTTAGTTGTTGTGGCGGTAGAGGAATACGCAAGACGTCATGGACTCTCAGCGCATGATACATTAGAGTTATTTCTCAAATTCGGCATAACAGACCTAATAAGACAATGCTACGAAACTCTCCATACACAGGATATATATGAATGTGTTAACTTTGCTGAAGACATATTAAAAAGGAAAAATATCTTTTGATTCTGCATATAGTTGTTATTTAATAAATATCCGCTGTTCGCTGATGCCTTGATTGAAAACCAGAAGAGGTTCACGCAGAGGCACGGAAGAATTAACGTACCTTTAAATTAAGTAGATATTTTTAAAAAGACTCACTTACCAACACGGCGGGTTCGTGGTAAAAAACAAATAATTTTTCAATTTTTTTCATTCTCAGTCATGCAAATCAACGAGTCCGCGCCATATATAGGAGATCTTTTTATGAAGATCATATCCTATTCTTTGCGAGGTTACTATGAACTCAAATGTTGACTTTAAAAATTGCATGTTTCCGGCGGACGCAGACATTTTGCCGCCGTCAGACGACCGTATCTTCAAGGTGCTGCTTACCCACCCTGACGCGAAAAAGGTTTTAATTGATGTTATTTCGGCAGTAATCGAACAGCCTGTTGTTGATGTCCAAATCCGGGGTAATGAGATTCCGGCAATGGACACAGAAGAGATAAACGAGCGTTTTGACGTTAACTGTACCATTGATACAGGAGATCAGGTAGACGTTGAAATGCACTGTTCAGAAAGGGTCGAGATTGGCGAAAAGAGGAGCAACTTCATTAATAAGTATACTTACTATCTTACCGATTTACACTCTTCTCAAAAATCAAAAGGCATTAGGTATAAAGATTACGTACGGACATATCAGGCTACTTTCTGCACAAACACTATTTTTCCCAGAAGGCGTAATTTTGTAAGCAGATTCTCGCTGCGTACAGAAGACGGTGAACAGCTTACGGATCAGATCAACATGATTATTATTGAACTGAGCAAAATCAATGAAATGCTTAAAAAACCTGTAGACGAGATGTCATCATTTGAAAAGTGGTCGTTATTTTTAAGATTCGCTCAGGAACCCATGCACAGGAATCAAATAAATGATATAATCAAAACCAAGGAGGAGATAGGTATGGCAGCAGCATTACTGCGTGAAATAAGCCAGGACGAACACGAACGAGCGAGACTTCGAAGCCGCAGAATGTACGAAACTGACATGATCTCCGACAGGCTTACATCCGAGGAAATAGGCGAGATACGCGGCATAGCTAAAGGCAGAGTGGAAGTTATTACACTTCTAAAGAAAGGTTATTCCTTAGAAGATATTGAAAAAACGCTTGCTATGAGTAATGCAGCATATAGAAGTAGCGAGTAACCTGCAATTCGCTAATTTCTTACCCGCTCATTCTAAAGTGTACGCTAACTAACTCTTAATCTTCCAGTAATTATCAACCTTTTCAAACTTGCAGGCAGGAACTGATGTCTGCCTTCCGTCGTCATGCGCGAGTTTTATCTGGCATACAATCGGGTTTACTTCGGTGACTCTCCATGATTCGTTTTCGTAGTTGATGCGCATTCCTTCCTGGGGAAGATTACGCTGCTGCTCCGAATAAAAACCGTACTCATAATAAAGGCAGCATAACAGCCTTCCGCAGGGGCCTGAAATTTTTACAGAGTTAAGCGAAAGTTTTTGATCCTTCGCCATTTTAATAGAAACTGGTTTTAATTTGTCGGAAACGCAGTGGCAGCAATAACCGCGCCCGCAGACGCCAAGGCCGCCTACAACTCTCGCTTCATCGCGGACGCCGATTTGACGCAGTTCAATGCGCATTTTAAAAACGCTGACTAAATCTTTTACAAGTTCGCGGAAGTCTACCCTGTTTTCGGCTGTAAAGAAAAAGAGAATTTTCGGCTCTTCCAGAAGATAATGGACAAGGACAAGTTTCATTTCCAGTTTATGATTCAATATTTTTTTTCTGCAAATTTCAAACGCTTCTGATTCCAGCTTTGTATTATTGCGCGATTTATCCATATCTTCAGGGGTCGCGGCGCGGACAATCCATGCGATCTCCGAAACGGACGGCAGCGTTACGCGCACAGAACCGATCACCTGCGCAAGATCTCTTCCGTAACGGGTAGGCACAATAACCATCGTATCGGGAGCAAGGTTGTCTTCGCGGTAAACGGCGAGAAATGTTTCATGCGAGTATAAAAGCCTTAATCTGTAAATCGGCGTATCAGGAGCAAGAGATTCTATTCCCGCGTCGCCGCCTGTGATTACATCGGGTTCCCGAAGTTTAGTCTCGTGACGGTTATCTTCCAGAGAGGAAATATCATCATCTTCCATATTTTCATATTCGTTATAATCGCTCATATTTTCCCTACTGTAATAAGTCTATCAAAAGACCCTTGATCTCCTCAAGCCGTGAAATCAGCGTCATCTGCTGGGCCTGACTCGTTAAAAGCATGGCCGCCAAATCTTCCAGCTTCTTGTCAATAACCATAATAATAGTATGACGTTTTTGCGACATTGCGTCAGGAGTGCCGCGCTGACCCGCAAAGCCCGGTTTTAAAAATTTGGGCAGCCCTTTTTCATGTTCCAGAGAATAGCTGTTTTGCACCACATAATTGATAAAATTGCGCACAGCCTGTTTATAGCGCATAATTTCTTCCGGAAGAGGACGGCTCTTTAAAACATCGCCTGCGTCCCGGACTTCGTCCATTAAAAAGCCAACCGCTTCTTCAGACGGAGGAAGATCCTGCAAGGGCCCAAGCTGATCGGCGGTTTTTCCGCGCAGGCTTTCAAAAAGACTTGAAAAATTTACCTTTTCGCCGCGGCCTGAATTTTTTGTTTTTTTTTCGTCTTTTACTTTCGCGTAAGCTGAAGGATTCATGTATAAGGAAGGATCGGTTCCGTCGATTTTTGACATAGGCTTTTAAATTTTCTGGAAAACAGGTAAAGCCGATTTTATTCCCTGCGCGTCCTTGTGTTCGGACATGGTCTTTGTCCATCTTTCGTCATCGGGACAGACCGCTACTCTGCCGTTTATAAAACATCCGTCATCCGCCTGAATTCTTCGCGTAATAATAATGCCCATAACAATGGCAGTTGATAAAATAACCAAATGACCGTCGGAAATAATATTGCCGTACACTACGCCGCCTACCGTGATGTTAGTGCCTTTTACGTTGCCTTTGATTCTTGCGCGTTCGCCGATTACTACTCTGCCCTTCGCTTTTACATCGCCGCGGATACTGCCGTCGATGCGCGCAAAACCGCCGATTTCAACTTCTCCTGAAAGACTTGTATTGGGACCTATAATAGTGTTGATTGAATAATCAGAAGGTTCCTGAGCCATTTATAACCTTTTGCGGGTTAGCGGCCTTGCCTTGCAAGACTGGAACGAATCGTTATATATCTGTATGGATCGACTACATCGGAACCAATATGAACTTCATAATGCAGGTGAGGCCCTGTGGAAATACCGGTGCTTCCGATATAACCAAGCACGTCATTCTGCTGAACGCGCTGGCCAACCTGTACAATAAAACTGGACATATGCGCATAACGGGTATAGTAGCCGTGTTTATGCCTTACAATTACATAATTGCCGTAATCATAGGCATATTCCGCCGTTACTACCTGCCCGTCCGCAGCCGCGACAATCGGGTCGCCGGAACGGAAAGTCGCTATATCGATGCCTCTGTGGATGTAATACTGACCGCCGATTGGATGGATATTCTGGCCAAAGAACATTGTTATGTTTCCGATTCCGTTTTTAACAGGCCAAATGCTCGGAATTTCGGTTAAAAGAGCGCTTTGCTGGGTTACAAGCTGAGTCAGCTCGTTAATCGGCTCTACGGCATCCGAAAGATACCCGGAAAGCCGTTTAATATCGTCGGTTTCGCGCAAACGCCCTTCCTGGGTCTGGTTTATATCGATAATGGAGCTTAAGTCGCCTGATGTGTTTTGATACAGGTTATTTTTACTGCCTATCCCCAAAGCGGAGAAAATACTGGAAAGCGCGTTCTCGAAACTGCGCGCTTCTCTTAAAAGAAGGGTAGTTTCGTCACGAAGTTCGTCTAATGAGGCCTGCGTTTCTTTAAGCCGGCCCTCTTTATCCGCGATTGTATACATTGTGCTGGTATAAGAGGCTCCGTACCAGAAGAAAGCGCCTAAAATTCCGGCTACAACGAGGAGGAAACAGGTGATTGACAGGATGGTAACATGAAGATTATAGACTTTTCTCTCGGAATGGGGGACAAACACCAGGGTATAGCGTCGGGTAAGGAACCTTCCGATGGACTTGAAGACACCGGCGACGGCGTCAACAGCTATTCCTGCAGCATTTCTCACTTTTTGAACAGCTTTATTTTCCAGTCTTTTGTATCCGTGTACCGATGCCAATTTTACTACCCCCTATCCATATAAAATTCTATTAATTCTAATTTTTTTTATGATTTGTGTCAATACAAATTTTAAAAAAAATGACTTTTTTGAGTATAAAATTAGTGCTTTTTTGGCCAAATTCGATGAATTTTGACGATTACACTGCTTCGTACCCGGCCTGAATCGCTTTAATATTCATCGGAATGAATTGATGCTTATCCGGTGAAAAAAACTTCTTCAGGATGCCTTCAATATCGGCTAATTTTAGGGCATTTGTTAGCTTTGCCATCGCTCCAAGAGCCACCATATTGGCAAAAAGTGCGTTTCCGGCCTGTTCTGCAATACTGTTAGCTTCGATTTTTACAACTTTTAAGTCGCTTCTTTTGGGATTTTCCTTAACGAGCGTCGAATTTATCAAAATCAGACCATCTTTTTTAAGCATTTTTTCACAGATAGGGAGAGAATCCATGTTCATAACCAGAGCTGAATCCGGCGTTGTAACGAGAGGGCTGGCGATTTCATCGTCGGAGATAATAACGCTGGCACGGGCAACGCCGCCGCGTTTCTCGGCGCCGTAAAAGGGGAAAAAAGTCACGTTTTTGCCTTCCTGCATGGCAAAATAGACCCAAAGCTGACCCAGAGAAATGATTCCCTGACCGCCAAATCCGGCGAAAAACGATTTTTCTGTCATTTTGTGCCTCCCATAGATAGTGAGGAGTTGAGGGTGTTTTTTATTTCGCCGAGCGGGTATACGGGGATCATGTTTTTTTCGAGCCAGTCTACTGCTTGGACAGCGTCCATGGTCCAGTTTGTCGGACAGGGTGATAATATTTCTACTATTGTACTGCCAACACCGGACAGCTGCGCGTCGAAAGCCTTTTTTATGTACTGTTTTGTCTTGCGGATATTGACGGCGCTATTCACTGCGCCGCGCGCTATGTAACGGGTGCCTTCAAGGGTAGCCAAAAGCTCCGCTACCCTGATGGGATAGCCCATTCCGGCTTCATCCGCGTCGCGTCCCTTGGGAGCGGTGGTCGCTTTTTGCCCGATGAGGGTTGTAGGCGCCATTTGACCGCCTGTCATGCCGTAGATAGCGTTGTTTACGAAAATCGTTGTGAATTTTTCGCCGCGATTCGCCGCGTGAATCATTTCCGCGGTGCCGATGGCCGCCATGTCACCGTCTCCCTGATAGCAGATAACAAGATGATCGGGGTGAACGCGTTTTACGCCTGTCGCTGCCGCGGGGGTGCGTCCGTGAGGCGGCTGAACCGAGTCAAAATCAAAATATAAATCCGCCCAAATTGAGCAGCCTACAGGATGAGTGATGATAGTTTTATCTCTCACTCCCAATTCATCGATTAGGCTGCAAATTATCCTGTGAATAATTCCATGACCGCAGCCGCCGCAGTATTTTGTCTGTACTTTATGCAGACATTCAGGATGTCCTAATAACTTTTTCATTTCTTTAATATTTCCTTCGCTTTAGCGAAAACTTCTTCTTCGGTAGGAATCATGCCTCCCGAACGACCCAAAAGATGCACTTCGGATTTCGAACCGGCATAATACGCAGAAAGTTTCAAATCTTCAATCAGCTGACCTTCGGACATTTCAACTGACAGCAGAGGCTTTCCGTTAGCTGCAAATTTACCGAGAGCTTCGTACGGGAAAGGCCACAAAGTAATTGGACGGAAAATGCCGAGCTTAATGCCCTCTTTCTTTGCGAGCATCTGCGCTCCAAGACAAACCCTCGCACAAGTGCCGTAGGCAACCATCACAAGGTCTGCGCCTTCGCAATTCGATTCTTCAAAACGAATTTCCTGTTTTTTAACAGTCTCGTACATGACAAACCGCGCTTTCGTCTTTGCTTCGAGCAATTCAGGCACAAGATCGATCGATGTAATGTGAATTGCTTTTTTACCAGGTCTGTCGGCGCATCCGCCGGCAGTCCAATCGCGCTTTGGCGGTTCCTTCTCAGGCGGTAAAACGCAGCCTTCGATCATTTGGCCTATCATTCCATCAGCCTGAACAATGACAGGCATGCGGTATTTATCAGCAAGATCAAAAGCAAGGTAGGTGAGGTCAGCGGCTTCCTGCACGCTTTTCGGCGCAAGAACGATACACTTATAATCGCCGTGCCCTCCTCCGCGTGTAGATTGAAAATAATCGCTCTGCGCCGGCGCAATATTACCAAGCCCGGGTCCGCCGCGGACAACATTAACAAGCACGAGCGGAACGTCCGCACCCGCCGCGTAAGACATTCCTTCCTGCTTAAGACTGATGCCGGGACTTGAAGAGCTGGTCATCGCCCTTATCCCCGCGCAGGAAGCGCCGTAAACCATAATAATCGCGGCGATTTCACTCTCCGCCTGAATGAATATCCGCTTTTTGTCGAGCATATGTTTCGCCATATAGGCGGGAATCTCATTCTGCGGAGTGATAGGATACCCAAAATACGCGCCGCAGCCCGCTCTGATAGCCGCTTCCGAGATGGCGTCGTTCCCTTTCATTAATACTTTTTCGCTCATTTATAAAACCTCATTAATCTATTCTTCATAGACCTATTCCTCGTAAACCTCGATGCAGACATCGGGACAAACCTCGTAACAATTACCGCAAGCGATACATTTTTCCATATTGACCGCCGCTGCAGGATGCGACCCGGACGAATTAATCCCCGCATCCGCTTCCAAAACCTTAACAGGACACGCGCGTACGCAAAGCAGACACCCCTTGCACATCTCGCGGTCGATAGTGATTTTTCCTTTCTTAGCCATTTTTTCCTCTCAATAAAGACCCACAATAATAAAGCGGATTTCTATTTTATTTATGTATGTTAAGTATAAGAAGATTGACAGGGAGAGGCAAGAGGCAGTTTGCCTTAATGGGTTAAACATGGTAAAATTCAACATGGACTCAGCAGTTCAGGCAGAACTTGATAAATTAAAAGAACTCATTATTAACGCCATACCCGTGGAGCAAATTTACCTCTTTGGCTCTTATGCGTACGGCACACCGCACAAGGATTCTGATTTGGATTTATATGTGGTGTTGAAGGATGAAGTTGAAATGAGAGAAATTGATGCTTCAATAACAATCATGAATGCAATTTGTGATGTTAAAACAATGCCTGTAGATATTATCAGCACTAAAAAAAGCAGATATCTTTGGCTGAAAAACGGTCCAACGATGGAACGAAAAATCGCCAGGGAAGGGATAAGGATTTATGGTTGATAGAGCATATGTTCTGCCTTGGATAGAAAAAGCAGATGGTGATATGTTAGTCGCTCATCATATAGCTGAAACTATGCGTCCGGTTTCGACAGAAATAGTTTGCTTTCATTGCCAACAAGCAGTTGAAAAATATTTAAAAGCGTTTCTAGTTTACAATGATCAAGAACCGCCAAAAACACATGATTTAACAGAACTTATTAGTCAATGTTGTACGTTTGATGCCGATTTTATTAATTTGAATCAAAAATGTAAATTTTTAATGCCTTTTGCAGTTAGAACTAGATATCCGGGAGGCATTGATCCTGAAGAGTATGATATGAAAATTGCGTTGAATTATGCGGATGATATTATTAAATATGTGAAAGCGAAGATTGGTAGTTGATAGAGGAGTTTATATTGCCCAGATTTATTACAAATCAAGATAAACTACTCGCAGAAGTTCTGGGAAATTACATCCCAAATTCAAAACAGCTTGATTTTTTGGTGGGTTATTTTTATTTTTCAGGATTTAATGGCATTTACAATAAAATTAAAGACCATAAATTAAGAATTCTTGTCGGTATGGAGGCTGATGTAACAGTTAATAATGCAATAAGAATATGGACAGAGCAAGATTCAAACAGGGCAAATTTTGTTCAATCAATAGAAAAAACTCAAATACAATATCAAGACAATACTATAAAAGTTTTAAATAAAGCAAACGAAATTGATACAAAAGAAGGTGAAGAATCTTTTAGATTTTTTATAGAAAAACTGGAAGATGGAACACTTGAAGTAAGAAAAACTAAAGAACCTGCTCATGCAAAAATGTATGTATTTATTAATTCTGATGATCATAATGAAAACGGAGAATACCCGGGAAAAGTTTTAGTTGGATCAAGTAATTTGTCATTTCATGGATTACAAGGACGCACAGAAGTAAATGCCGCTTTTCGTGAATCATCTGATTATATAGAAGCATCAGAAATATTTAATAAACTTTGGGCGGACTCAATACCATTAGTTGATTCTTCAACAAAGAATGTCTTTATTGAAAAAATAAAAACAAATACATGGTTGGATAAAACCCCATCTCCTTATTTAATGTATATTCGTGTTTTGCATGAATTCTTTGACAAGAATATTGAAACTATTAAAACTCCTGCTATGCTAACACGTTCCGGTGATGCTCAATATATGAATCTTACTTATCAAACCGAAGCAATAAACGACGGTTTAGATATGATCAAACGACATTCTGGCTGCATTGTTGCTGATGTAGTGGGATTAGGCAAAAGTATTATTGGTGTTACTATTGCAGCCAATTTAGGACTGCGAACAATTATTATTTGCCCTCCGCACTTAAAAAATCAATGGGAAGATTTTGCTTTTGAATTTGGTCTTCAAAAACCTCAAGTTATTTCTTCCGGGAAAATAGAAGATGCTTTAATGTATGCATCTTCCGGTTCTGATGAAAAATTAATAATTATAGACGAGGCTCATCGTTACCGTAATGAAAATACGCAAGATTACGGTTTATTGCATAAAACTTGTATAGGGAATAAAGTTTTATTGTTATCTGCAACACCATTTAATAACAGACCAGAAGATATATTTTCTCTTATAAAATTATTTCAAATACCGTCACACTCGACTATTCAAACTTATAATAGTCTAAGCGCAGAAATGGAAGGGTTAATCCTAAAATATAAGAAATTAAAAAAAGATTATACTGGTAACATGAATGAAACTGAATTTAAAGATC
>Ga0209755_10000656_pt1 | contig 61162 bp, 42 predicted proteins | sample TergutCo191P1_FD_187301 | JGI IMG/M metagenome (GOLD analysis project Ga0209755, IMG submission 187301) | Cornitermes sp. P1 segment gut microbial communities from Petit-Saut dam, French Guiana - Co191P1 (SPAdes) (version 2) | ecosystem: Host-associated > Arthropoda: Insects > Digestive system...
CGGTCGCGCGGGACCTCGATCCTCATCGGCCCCTGGTCCGTCCGGAGCGTTTTGACGGACTTCCCGTTGCGCCGGTTCCCGGTCGGCTTTTCCCCCGCCCCGCTTTTTTCGTAGCCGATCTGCTCGGCCGGCTCCGCCTGCATCGCCCGCTCGATCAGGGCCTTGCTCAGCTGCTTTATCAGGCCGTCCGGACCGTGGAAATCCTCCGGGCCCTTGTATTCCTTCAGCAGCTCGTCCAGCGCTTCCTTCGTTATCGCCATGCTTCCTCCTTGGCAGTATAGCGTTTTACACAAAATTATTTATGGGCTCGGCTAAACTTGACCCACAGAATCATGCCAGCCACTCCTTGCAAGCAAGCAGCGTATTCAATTTTTCCAGGCCAATCCAAATAGTTTTAACACCAGGAGGGCCATCGCTGGGAGCCCGCTTCGGGCCGCCCAGCCAGCTTAAATATGTTACCGCTTCCGCTATCATGTAAGGTTTTTCAGGCGGCTTCCTGGTTTTGTTTGCCGTACAATACAGCACTTTCCATTCGTCTTCCTCAAAACATACCGTACAGGGAAAATGCGGGTTTATCCGCGCTATATAGGTTATATTCATGATGAAGGTTGCTATCACGGAATACATCAGAACCAATACTGTCGTTTTATCCATGCGCCTCTCCTGCAGCTTTTCAACGGCACAGCCGGATTTGAGCACGTGGTGAAACCGCTCTATCTTCCACCGCTGCATATACCAGACGGCTTTTTCATACGCGCCCTCAACGCTTTCTATTTTTTTATTGGCCATCAAAAACCATTCGACCGGCTCTGCGGCTTTGTCTTGTTGTCCTTCTTCCCGCACATAGATAACGGTTGCTTCCTGCGTGTCTTTCAGGTGTTTAATCTTGTTCAGGATACTCGGACGTTTTATCTGGAAACGGTCATGCCGTATCTGCAATACCGCCTCGCGTTCTTTCACCCCGGCGCGGGAATTGCGGGGAACCGCGGTTTTTACCCTGCCCATGCACGGTTTCGCGCGGATTGCGTCCAATATTTTCTCGTTCCCCGCCGTTTTTCGGTTCCGCGCTATCCGTATAAGAAACGCCCGCCCTTTGCCGTCCGCCTCGTCAAACAGTTCGTACATATCCCCTTCGCGGTCGCATACGGTGACAACGCGTATTCCTTCGGGCAGGGGTTCCGTGCTTTCCCCCGGCGTTTGCGCCCATCGGTAGCTTTCCTTTTCCTCCAATAGCCGGACTTTTTTGCTCTCATGCGTCCGCGTCTTGTCGCACGGCTTTTCGCGGCTATGCGATGGCTGGGTAGCGCTCCTAACACTAAACCATCGGTGGTAACGGCAAGGCGGCTGTGGATGTTTGCGCCCAGCGTCTGCTCGCAGACATAGCCTATCCCTTCCATTTTTGTTTGGGTGTTGTAGTTCAGGCTGGTTGTGTCTTGCACCGCCAGTATAGTCCCTCCGTGCTGCAGCATCCGTTTGACAGTCGCTTCACGGTGTGCCAGCAGTATTTCTTCCCGGTCCAGGTTCCCGTTGCCCAGCATTCGGTATATTGCTGCGGAAACTTCGTTTCCGACGCCTCGGCGCGGTTTTCGCTGCCCGGCCATATTGATTTGCCGGGCTGGCCTGCCAATGTTTCCATTGTCCTGGTAAACCGTTTCTCAAGCCGTTTTGGGTTAAAATCCAGTCCCGCAAACTCTTCCCCCATCTGTAAGCCTGTCCCGTTTTCCATAATTCCCCTCCCAGAGATTTGCTTTATCCGGGAATTATAGCAGTTCTACAGAATTTTGTGGGTCAAGTTTAGCCTTCAGGGCGGGGTTGTTGATTTCCGTGACGGCACGCAAACCTCGATACGCACGATCGCGCGGGCGTGCACCCTGCGGGCCAGGGCTTTTCACTCACGCAGGCCCGCAAGCCCCTCGAACAGGCGCAGAAACGGGTCGATTTCCGCGCGAAGGCGCTTGAAAAACGAAAGCGCATTCGGCGAGGCGGCGCCCAGTTGGGCGGCGGCATCAGGCCCCGCGCTGGGCGGGCGAAGAGCGCTGGCGGCGTAGTCGGGGAAATGCGCCCAAAGATAGTCGCACTCGCCGACAAGCCCGTCCAGCCCCGCCCCGCCGCCGCCCGGATCCGCCGAGCCCGTCAGCATTCCGCGCAGCAGCTCAAGCCGCCCATGCTCCGCCCGCGCAAACGCCCTCAGCGCCGCCGCCTTGGCGGCGCCGACCCCTCCGCCGCCCGCCCGCCCGGCATCCGCAGCCCCAGAGCCCGCAGGCAGCGCGCCTGACAGGCCAGCGCCGCCAGCCCCAGAGCCCGCAGGCAGCGCGCCTGGCAGGCCGGCGCCGCAGGGCCGCGAGCCGGCAGGCAGAGCGCCTGACAGGCCAGCGCCGCCAGGCCCAAAGCCCGCAGGCAGAGCGCCGGGCAAGCCGGCGCCGCCAGGCCCAGAGCCCGCAGGCAGAGCGCCTGACAGGCCGGCGCCGCCAGGCCCAAAGCCCGCAGGCAGAACGCCTGGCAAGCCGGCGCCGCCAGGCCCAAAGCCCGCAGGCAGAGCGCCGGGCAAGCCGGCGCCGCCAGGCCCAGAGCCCGCAGGCAGAGCGCCTGGCAGGCCGGCAGGCGCAGGCGCGGCAAGCAGCGCAAAGGCCTCTTCGCAGGCCAGCGCCCTGATCCCCAGCGGAAGCCCGCTGCCGGCGACGTCAAAAAGCCGCCCCCCGGCGCCTCCGCCGCTGAAGGGAGCGCCGCCCTTGAAAGGGGCGCCTTCTTCGAGGAAGGCGCCGCCGGGCGCGCCGAACTCGCGCTCGAACAGGTCGCGGTAGCCGCGCAGGGCGGGGGTCGAGAAAACGCCTTCGCCGCTTTTCGAGGCCGCGGAGAAGGCGCCGGGGCCGAAGGCGGCATGGGCGTTCAGAATGCCGGAAAGCCGGCTCTGGCCGCGCAGCCTGGCGCCGTGGCCCGGGCTCGAGCGCGCGTGGAACATGTCAAGGGTAAACGAAAAGTCGATGCCGGCGCAGATCACGGGCCCGCTCGTGAGGCGCAGCGCCGCAGCAGCCGCGGTCAGCCCGACCGAGCCAAGCGGCGGAAGCGCCGCCGGAAGCAGGCCGGCGCCGGCAAGCCTGCCGAAAACGCGCAGGGGCGCCCAGGGCGTGAAAAAAAGGAAAAGGCCGCCGGCCAGAACAGAGCCGGAGCGCGGCAGCGCCGAAAGATCCATCGCCAGCGGGACCTCCCAGCCGGAAAGCCCGACGAAGTCCCCGAGGTTCCAGTGCTGGCTTTCCAGCGCCACCGCAATGTCCGGCCGAATCCCCCGCGCCTTCAGCGCCGGCAGGCAGGTGTCCGCGCAGGCCACGCGGAAAGGCCTGGAGCCGGGCTCGCGCAGCGCCTCGCCGAAGCGCCTGAAAAGCGCGCCCAGCGTCCCATCCAGCGAGGGCCCGGCCCCCAGCGCCAGAACGGGATCGGCGCCGAAGGAAAGCTCGCCCAGCGAGGGCCGGCTCGCCGCCAGCGCAAGGTTGCGGGCCGCGTTGCGCATGTAGCGCCGGCCCAGCCGCGCCAGCGTCATCGCGTTGCCCCAGTCCAGCGCCGCCTCGCCCTGAAGCGCCCTCTCCAACGCGCCGTACAGATCCGCGTGAAGCTGCCAGCCGCCGCTCAGGCGCGCGGCCCTTACGTGCTTGAAGGCGCGCGGCCCCCACTCCCGCCTGACCAGCGCGCAAAGCCCCGCCGCGCCGCCGGAGCAGCCGGAAAGCCGCAGCCGAGGATGCGCCAGCAGCCCCGCTCTGCCAAGGCTTCGCCTGGAAAGCTCAAGCAGCTCCGGCTCCGCCTCGACGCACAGAACAGCCGCGCCCGGCGCCTGCTCCACGCGCTCAAGCAGCCGCGCAAGCCCGTGGCCAAACAGCGGCGAGGGGCAGAGGCAAAGAGTCCTGTCGGAAATGCCTACGGCACTGGCGGCGCGATCCGCCCTGCCCTCCGGGTCAACCCCGGAAAGCAGCGTCTTCCCGCCAAAGGAAAAGCCCCGCGCGCCTGCGCCTGCCGGATCGCCGCATGATGCGCCGCCCATGCCCGAGCTTCCCGCGGCGCCGCCTTCCGTGGGCGAAGGCCCGCGCCCGCCCATCGGCCTAGGGCATGACGAAGACGGCGCGGGAAAAGGTTTCCTGGAACCTGTCGTCCAGCCTGCCGCTGCCCATGACGTGCCTGTGCAGGAGCCGGCTGGAGGCGCCCGGCTGGCCGCCCGCAAAGCCGCCCAGCCACGCCGCGTACTCGGCGGCCGCGATTTCGGCGGAGGAAGGGTGCGCCGCGGTTTCCTCGGTCGGGAAAAGCACCAGCACGCTGTCGCCATGCACCACCGGCTGCGATCCCCGGCCAATCGGCGTGGAAAAGGCGGCCGTCCAGAAATGCTCGCTCATGTCGGCGCCGTCGTCCGCAGGCAGCGGCAGCCCGCCCCACCTCGCGAAGCCCAGGCGGTCGGCCGTGCTGAGAAGCTCAGACACGCCCTGCCCGGGAAGCGAGCCGAAAAGGCCCACGCTGCCGAAGTTTATCGGCAGCGCCTCGATCCTGCGCGTCCCGACCTCAAAGCCGGCAGCCTCGCCATGCAGCGCCGCCGCCTCCTCAAAGCCATGCTCGCCGGCCAGCGCCGCGAACTCCCCGGCCTGCGCCAGCGCCCAGTCCTCCATCCGCCCGCGCGCAAAGCTGCGCATGTAGGATCGAACCCTGCCCATTGCTATGGGGTCGGAAAGGTCCGCGTCTTGCGCGTCCGCCTCGGCGCGGAAGAAAGCCCAGCCCTCCGGGGTCCTGACAAGATCGCTCATTTCGCCGGAGCCAAGCGCAAGCGCCGCGTCCAGCGCGGCCTCGCTGTGGATGTAGCCGCGCAGCTCGTGGGCCATCCTAAGGCCAATGGCGCCGCCGCCATGCGCGAAGCGGTCGGAGGAGTAGACCCTCGCCGCCTCGCCGAACGAAAGCTCGCCGTCGGCCACCATGCCCATAATCCTGCGCGCCTCGCGCTCGCTGCCGCGAATCGTCGCCATCGAAAGCTGCGCCGAGCGGAACAGATCGCTGTTTTCCAGCGCGTAGGCCTCGATCTCCGAGTCAGGAAAGGCGTCCACCGAAAAAACGGCCACGCTGAAGCTGCGCTCCGTCGAGGCCATCTCGCCGATAAAGCGCCCCTCGGCCGAGGGCAGCAAAAGCCTGTCCGCGTCGGCGAAAAAGCGCGACCGGGCTATGTCGTCCTGCGTCCGGCGCCAAAGCGCCATCCGCCTGTTTTCGTCAAGCCGCCTGTAAAGCGCCACGGAGAAGCGCCCGTTCTCCTGGAACATGGGCAGGGAGGCCACCTCGCGATCGACCACCCTGGGCGGCGGCTCGTAGCCGGCCCTGCTCATCTCGCGCAGAATCGCCGCGTTGACCGCCGCCGCCTCGAAGGACTGGCGCCAGATCTCGCGCCGGTCGTCCGCGCCAAGCTCGCCCCCGGTGCGCCACTCCCAGTAGCGCAGGCTCATGCCCACCTGCTCCGCGAAAAAGTTGCCCGGCACGTAGGAAATGGGCGCCCTGTCGTAGCGCCCGAAAGTCAGGTCGCCGCCCATGCCCGCCACCTCCGGCCCCACCGCCGGCACAAAGACAAAGGCAATGACGACAATCACCAGCACAAAAAAAGTCCCCGCGAAAACCAGCGGGTTCGACCTGAACCTGCGCGCCATCTCCGACTCGCCCCTGCGCGCCGGTTTCGTTTTCCCCTGAGAAGCCATCGGCCAACCTCCGTTTGCAAGACAGTATTCCAGCTTTCCCCCAGTATACCCATTTGCGCGGCTTTGTCCAGCGCCGCGAGCCGGCGGGCGCCGCCTGCCAAAGCGCTTTACCGGCGCCGCTTTCCCGCCGATGAGTCATTAAGGAGCCCACTGGAAACCGGCCGATGAAGCGCTTTCTGACCGCTTTTCTGCTCACGCTTTTTTTCCTCCCCTCGCAGGCCTCCGCCTCGCTTTTCGACATGATTCTCGTGGGCGACCCGGTTTTGGAAGACATGCGCTTTCTGTCGCTTGAGGCGGGAAGGCCCATCCTCTCCTTCACCCTGCCGCTTTCGCCCCACGAGGCAAGGGCGTTCCTTGACTCCATCGACGAATCTGGCCTTTCGGCGCCGGCGCTGGAGGCCTACTCGCGGGCAAGCAGGAGGCTCAGCCCGCAGCCCCCCAGGCTGCACTTTTCAAGCGAGCTCTTTTCGGCGTTTGTCGGCGTCAGCGCGTCATTCGAGGCAAGGGCCAGGGCCAACAGGCGCGTTGCCTGGCACCCGCGGCATCCGGACGTGCCGCCCGTCGCATCGTTTCCCGTGAGGCTTTTCATCGGCAGCTTCATGCAGCTCTACATTGAGCCTGCCTGGAAAATGTCCCCGACGCGCTACCAGCGCGCGGGCTCGATTGCGACCAACATGCCCTTTGACTACTTCCAGTACGACCACCTGATGCCCCACAGGGCGTTTCTGGCGGCGGGCGGCCGAATGTGGAATTTTCAGATTGGCAGGGATCGCCTCTCCTGGGGCACCGGGCACATGGGGAGCCTCTCGATTTCGGACAGCCCCGACTTTTACGACTTCATGCGCCTGTCGTTTTTTGCCGGGGTCTTCAGGTTTTCCTCGATGGTAATCCAGATGCCCCTCGACATAAGGCACGGCCTTTTGTGCGGCTCGGTGTTTCCCGACTCGGCCGTTCCGGAGGGCCACCTCTACCGCGCGGTCAGCCGCCATCTTTACATGCACCGCCTGGACGTCATGCTTTTCAACTCCCTGGCAATCGGCATCATGGAAGGCGTCATGGTGGGGGATTCCCCGCTGGAGCTGCGCTTCCTCAACCCAATCATGATCTTTCACCAGATGATCCCCTGGGTAGAGTACGGCAGGTGGGGCGGCAGGGAGGCCGGGAAGGACGGCCACATGGTCGGGCCCTTTTTCTCCGTTGAGGCCAACTGGAACGTCATAAGGTCCCTCTCCGTTTACGGGCAGTTTGCCATGACCCAGTACGAGCTTCCCGGCGAGCTGGAAGGCGCATCGCATCCCTCCCCCGACGGCCTTGGCTATTTGGCCGGAATACAGTACAGCCATTCGTTCGGCGCCTGGGCCGCCGCGCTTTTCTTCGAGTTCGTCCACACGTCGCCTTTCCTCTACATGCACCCCAGCCCGTTCGCGAGCTTCATCCACATGCGCCTGCTGCTCTTCGACCCGCCGCGCTACTCCTTCATCGGGTTTCCCCGGGATCTTATGATGTTTACCCTGGGGGCGCGGTTTTTCAGGAACGACGAGCTGAGCGTTTCTGGGGTTTTCTCGCTGCTTTTCAACGGCGAGCGCGGCATAAGGTATGACTGGCAGGCCTGCTGGTCCGCTCGCGGCGAAAGAACCCCGACGGGCGCGGCCGAGCGGCAGGCCATCGCAACCGTGTCTGCCCGGTGGAGGCCCCTGCCCTTCCTGGCCGTCAGGGGCAGCCTCACCGGAATTCACTCCCGCAACAATGCCCACATTCCAGGCGCGCGCGAGGCGGGACTGCAGGCCGCCTTTTCAGCCGGCGTCTCGTTTTGAGCGGCGCGGCGGCGGGATCCCGCGCCGCCTTCGCCTTTCCGCCGCCGGGCGCCTAGCGCCTCCGGGCCTGTTTGCGGTATCATGTTGGCATGGAAAGCAAACTGCGGCTGCTCGTCCCAAAGGGCAGGATTTTCGACGGCGTGGCGCGGCTTCTCGCAGAGGCGGGGTTTCCCGCTGCCGTGTCCGACCGCGCGTACAGGCCCTCCATGGGGGCGCCCTGGCTCGACGCCAAAATAATGAAGCCCCAGAGCGTGGGCGAGCTTCTCGAGCTGGGCAGCCACGACGCCGGCTTCACCGGCATTGACTGGATAAAGGAAAGCGGCGCCAGGGTCGAGGAGCTCGCGGATCTCGGCTTCGACCGCGTGAGGATAGTCGCGGCCGTTCCGGCTGAGCTGGGCGAGGCGGAGCTGCGCTCCCGCCCCATAGTCGTCGCCACCGAGTACGTCAGCCTGGCAAAGGCCTGGCTCGACGCGGGCGGCTACAGGCACCGCATCATTCGCACCTACGGCGCAACCGAGGTTTTCCCCCCGGACGACGCCGACATGATCATCGACAACACCTCCTCCGGCCAGACGCTGCGGGACAACGGGCTTAAGGTAATCGACACGCTGCTGGAATCCTCCACGCGCTTCGTCGCCTCCTGCGCGGCGCTGAGCGACCCGTGGAAGCGCGGGCGCCTTGAGGAGATGGCCATGATCTTCCGCGCCGTCCTCGACGGCCGCGAGCGGGTCATGCTTGAAATGAACGTCCCGAAGGACAGCTTCGAAAGCGTCGTGAAGGCGCTGCCCTCGATGCGCAGCCCGACCGTGTCGCCGCTTTTCGGCGACGGCGGCTACGCGGTGAAAATCGCGGTCGCCAGGCGCGACGTGCCCTCGCTCATCCCGGCGCTGAAGAAGCGCGGCGCCCTGGACATTGTCGAGTACGAGCTGCGCAAGGCGGTTCCGTGACGGCCGCGGGAGCGCCGGAAGCCGCGCCTGCGGCGGCGCCGGGGGCTGCGGCGCCTATGCCGGCGGCGGCGGGCAGGGCGGCGGAAATCGAAAGGGCCACGAGGGAAACGTCCGTGCGGGCAAGGCTGGGCCTTGACGGCTCAGGCTCCGCGATCATAGCCCACCCAATAGGCTTCGTGGCGCACATGCTGGGCACCTTCGCGCGCCACGGGCTTTTCGATCTCGAAATCAGCGCCTCCGGCGATCTCGACGTGGACCAGCACCACCTGGTCGAGGACACCGGGATTGTCCTGGGCGCCTGCTTTGCCAAGGCGCTCGGCGCAAGGGAGGGGATTTGCCGCAGCGGAAGCTGCCTTTTCCCCATGGACGAGACGCTCGCGCGCGCCGCGGTTGACCTGTCGGGCCGCCCCTTCCTGTTTTTCGACGGCCGGCTTTCCGGCGCGCCGCTGGCCGGCGGCCCTGCCGGCCCGGCCGGCGCCGCCTGCCTTTTCCAGGCCGACGCGGTCGAGGACTTCTGGCAGGGCTTCGCCGCCGCCGCCGGGTGCAGCCTTCACCTGGAGGTTCTGCGCGGCAGGAGCGACCACCACAAAATCGAGGCCATGTTCAAGGCCGCAGCCCGCGCCCTGCGCTCAGCCTGCGAGATCGACCCGCGCTCGGGCGGCCTCGTCCCCTCGACGAAGGGAACGCTTGCGGCGCCTGCGGCGGCGGCGTGAGGGGCTTTCAGTGGTTGGGGTGATTGACTGCGGCTCCGGCAACCTTGGCTCGGTGGCGAACGCGCTGAGGCGCATCTCCGTTCCCATGCGCTTTGCCGCGGGGCCGGAGGAGCTGTCCCTTTCCTCCTCGCCCTTCGAGAAAATCCTTTTCCCCGGCGACGGGCACTTCGCCACGGCCATGGCATCGCTTGAAAAAACCGGCTACGCGCAGGCCATCCGCGAGTGGGCGCAGGCGGACAGGCCGTTTCTGGGCATCTGCATCGGCATGCAGCTTCTGTTCGACTCGTCGGAGGAGGCGCCGCCCGTCGGCGGCAAGGCGGCGCAGGGCCTTTCGATCCTCCCGGGGACGGTGCGCCGCTTTCCCGGCAGGAAGATCCCGCACATCGGGTGGAGCGAGACAAGGCCCCGCCGCAGCGCTTCCCTTTTCAGGGGCCTTGGCGACGACTTTTTCTACTACATCCACTCGTACTACGCGGACCCGGCGGACAGGTCGGTCTGCGCCGCCGAGGCGGAATACGGCCTGCGCTACTGCTGCGCGGTGGAGCGCGGCGCCCTGGCGGCGGTGCAGTTCCACCCGGAGAAGTCAGGCGCCGCCGGCATTGTGCTGCTGAGAAACTGGGCGGAGGGAAGCTCCGACAATTTGCTGGGCGCCGCATAGCCGGGCCGCGCGGCCCCTGGCGGCGCGGATGGCGGCGGCGGGCGCCGAAGGGGGTTGCCATGCAGGCAAAGCGGATCATTCCGTGCCTTGACGTCGACGACGGCAGGGTCGTGAAGGGGGTCAAGTTCCAGGGCGTTCAGGACGTGGGCGACCCGGTGGAAATGGCGCGGCGCTACAACAACGACGGCGCCGACGAGCTGGCCTTTCTGGACATCGGGGCCTCGCACAAAAGCCGGGCGACGCTGCTTGACGTCGTGCGCAGGATCGCGGCGGAGGTTTTCATCCCGCTGTGCGTTGGCGGCGGCATACGCAGCGTGGAGGACATGCGCGAGGCCATGGGCGCCGGCGCCGACAAGGTCTCGCTCTGCACCTCGGCGCTGCTGCGGCCGGAGCTTCTGCGCGAGCTTGCCGGCGCCTACGGCAGCCAGTGCGTCGTCCTGTCAATCGACGCGAAGCGCGTCCCGGGCGACGGCAGCGGCCTGCGCTGGAACGCCTTTTCCCACGGCGGCAGAACCGACTCGGGCATTGACGCGATTGAGTGGGCGGCGCGGGCGGCCGAGCTTGGCGCCGGCGAGATACTCCTCAACTCAATCGACGCCGACGGAACCGGGGCGGGCTACGACCTTGAGCTCACGCGCCGCGTCCTAAACGCCGTCCCCGTCCCGGTCATAGCCTCGGGCGGCGCCGGCAGCCTGGAGCAGATCGCGGGCGTCCTTCTGAGCACCGCCTCGCCCGAGATGGGCGGCGCAGGGCCAGGCGAGGTCCCCGGCGCCGACGCGGCGCTGGTCGCGTCGCTTCTGCACTTCGGGAAATCCACGATCCACGGGATAAAGCAGTTCGCCGAGGGAAAGGGCGTCTGCGTGAGGTGGTAGCGCCGCCGGAGCCCGCGCAGCAACGGGAAGCGCGGGCGGAGGCACAGCCCGAGGCGCGGCGCCGCCCGAGGCGCGGGGGCGCTAGAGGGCGCCCCTGATTATCCGGCGCTGGGTCTGCAGCGTCCAGCCCTCGCTTTCCAGCCTGAAGACGGCCTGGAGCCTGCCGCTCTGGCCGTCGTGCCAGGCCAGGTTGCCGTCGGAGTCCAGGCTCACTACGCTCCTGCCGCCTGAAAGAAGGCTGCGCGGAAAGCCGCCGGTTCTTTCGAGCCTCTGCGCCGCGGGAGGCCTTCTGCCCGGCCTGCCGGGGGCGGCGACCGGGTGAATGGCGCCGGCCTCGCCGCCCAGCGCCGACGCTATGCCGGCCGGCGCCTCGGCGAACGACAGCCCGGGGCGCTCGCCCGGGAACTCGGCTATCAGCGCCGAGTCCGCCGCGCTCGCCGGATCCATCCGCAGAATCGACGTCACCGCCCCGGACGCCTGCGCCGAGACCGTCACCGCGTAGACGCTGCCTGACGCGCCCCTCTGCATCATGATGCCGGCCTGCGCCGGATGCGCAATCGGGACAGTCTCGCCGGTCACGACGTTGAGCGAAAGGAACGGGGTGCCGCCCGAAAGCGCGCTGCGCCCCAGAATCAGCCGGTCGCCGTCGATGAAGGCGCCGTCAAGAAGCCCCACCGAGGAAAAGCTGAACGGGCTGCCGCCCTCCTCGAGGGGGGACAGCACCGCGAGGTTCCCGCCCGAGTCCATGAACATCGCCCTGCCGCCGAAGGAGCTCACCGAGCGCAGCGGGAAGCGCAGATCCAGCCCCTCAAGCCCGCCGGCGCCCGGCGCGCCGATTGACGGGGCCGGATAGCCCGAGCCGCGGCTTTGCCAGAAAATAAAGCGCCCTTCCCCTTCCCCGCCGCCCGAGCCGCAGTCGAACGGCGAGACGCGGCCGTAGCCCTCGGCGCCGAAGCCTGCCCCAAGCGACGCGCCGTCGGCCAGATCCGAGTGGCTGAGCGGGAGAAAGCCCCAAACGCCGCCCTCGGCGAGGAATGCTATCGAGCCGCCGGAGACAGCCGCGTCCAGGATGCGCCTGCGCCCGCCGTCGGCCAGCCTGCGCGGCCCCGGCTCCTGCCCGGCAACGGCGACTGCGCCGCCCGCGGTGCCAAGCGCCACCCTGCCGCCGGCGGCGTGCATCGCCGTGAAGCGCTGCCCGTCCGGAAACGGCACGTCGAAGACGGCAAGGGCGGCAAGGCTCCCGGTCTCGTGATCCATGGCAAGGCGGCGCAGGCGCGCCCTGCCGGCCATGTTGACAAGCTCGTACAGCGCCTCGTCCGTGGAGGCCAGAAGCGCCCCGGCCGGAACCGAGGCGTCCAGCGCCACCACGCTGCCCGACACCGCGTCCACAACCGAAAGGCCGCCCTGCGCGCCGATGCCGGCTATGAAGCGGCTGCTGCCGAAAAGCGCCGGCGAGGAAAGGTTCGGCGGCGCGCTGAACCTGTTTGTCTCGGCGCCGGTGCCAAGGTCGCGGTAGCTGATGAAGCCGGAGGAAAGGTAGACCATGATGTTCCGCTCCGCCCTGCCCGTGGCGGCCAGAGCGACGGTCCCGCCCAGCGCCGAAGGCGACGGGAGGATGGCCCCGCTTGCGGCGCTCATGAAGACAAGGCCCGGGGCTCCGGCGGCTCCGGCAATGACGAAGCTGCCGCCCATCGAGTAGGAAATGTGGGCAATGGGGCTTCTGAAGTCCTGCCGGAACAGGCTGCGGCGCTCCCTGTAGTTCCAGGCCGAGACGCGGTAAAGGCCGCGGCCGTCGGACTCGACGATGCTGACCTCGCTTCTGCCCGGCCTTCCGGCCATGGCGACGATGCGGTGGCCGGTGGCCTGGAAGCGCGTGGCCGCCTCGGCGCCGGGCTCCCCGGACCAGACCTCCAGAAAGCCGTCCTCGCCGGCGCTGACAATGTGGCTCCCCCTGTCAAGCACGGCGCTGACAGGGCCCCAGTGCCCGCCGACCGGCACCCCTGCGCCGGGCGCCATGGCCCAGCCGCTCCCCTGCCCCGGCCTTGGCTGCGCCTGGGCGGCGCCGGGCGCAGCCAGCGCAAAAACCGCCGCGGCCAGGATCGGCGCCGAAAAAGCAAGGCGCAAAGCGTCGCGCAGGGCCGGGTTTCTCATGCTCATGCCGTCTCCTCCATATCGCTCCATCGCTCCCGCGCCACTCCGGCGCGGCCCTGCCCCCTTTGCGCCGCAGTCCAAGCGGCGCGGCCTACTGCCCCAGGCCCAGGCGCCCGCCGAGGAACCTGATGTCGCCGAAAAGGGCGAACAGCATGAGGCCGAAGATCAGCGCCACGCCAACGGTCTGGAATGCCTTCAGCGCCCTTGGCGGGGTGGGCTTGCCCCGCGCCATCTCCACCGCGTACAGGACGATCTGCCCGCCGTCCAGAACCGGCAGGGGCAGCATGTTCATTATGCCCAGCGCGATGGAGATGAATGCCAGAAAGCTGACTGCCGAGCGCAGCCCGGCGCCGGCGCCTCCGCGGGCGAAGTCGGACGTTGCCACGTCCCCGACCATGTACGTTATGCGCAGCGGGCCGGACACCGCCTCCGCCAGGTTGACGCCCCTGAACAGAAGCGAGATGCCGTGGACGTAAATGGCCAGCGTCCTCCAGGTTTCCCGCGCGCCCCTGGCCAGCGCCGCCGGGGGGGAAAGCGCCGGCTCCCTGATCGCCACGCTGGGCCAGACTATGCCAAGCCCGTGGGTTGCCAGAAGCTCGCGCCTTTCCTCGGCGCCGCCCCGGACGAAGTCCACGGTAGCGTGCGCCGTCGCATGCGCCTGGGCCTCGGCCACGATCCTCGCGACGCCCATTTGGTGGGCGACCTCAATGCCGTTCACGCGAACGATGCGGTCGCCGGGCAGAAGCCCCGCAATCGCCGCGGCGCCGTCCGGAACGACGCCGGCCACCACCGGGTCAACCCAGAAGCCCACGCCGGCCACCCCGGCGCCGGTGCTCCTGTCAAGCTCGGGCCTGACGTAAAGCCCGAGAATCTCGCCGCCGCGATCCACGGAAAGCTCGAGGAGCCTGTTCGGGCTGCGCATGAACGCCTCCCGTATCTCGTGCGCGTGCATGGTGGGCCTGCCGTTTATCGCGACTATCCTGTCGCCGGTCATGAGCCCGGCCTCGTCCGCAGGGAAGACGGCGCCGGGATTCAGATCGGAGGCCAGCACGATTTTGTTGCCCTGGGTATGGCGCTCGAAGCCAAGGCCCCAGACGGCGGAAAGCGCCGCCACCGCGAAAATGACGTTGAAAACCGGCCCGGCAGCGCACACCCCGATCCTGCGCAGCGGGCCGGCGGCGTAGAAGCTGCCCTTTGGCGGCCCCCCCGCGGCGGCCCCGCCGGCTTCGGCGCCGACGCCCGCTTCGGCGCCGCCGCTCGCCTCGGCGCCGCCCGCCCCGCCGGATGCGCCCGAGCCCGGCTCGGCGCCCTTGATTTCGTCGTGGCCGCGCATCTTGCAGTAGCCGCCGACGGGGAACATGCCCAGGCGGTACTCGACCCCGCGGATTTTCCTTTTGAGGATTGGGCTGCCCCAGCCTATGGAAAAGGCCTCCACGTCTATGCCCGCCAGCCGCGCGGCGACGAAATGCCCCAGCTCGTGGGCGAATACGACGATGCCAAGGCCCACGAGCCCCAGCGCTATGTTTGCTATTGCCATTGCGTTTCCTTCCCCGCCATTTCGCGCTCCGCCGCCGCGCGCGCGCGGGCGTCCGCCTCGATGATCTGCGCCGCGCACGGGTCGCGGGCGCTCCAGTCCCCCTCCAGGACATGCCCCGTCACGCGCCCTATATCAATAAACCCGATGCGCCGCGAAAGATACGCCGCCACCGCCGCCTCGTTTGCCGCGTTGTACGCGCAGGGGTAAAGGCCCCCCTTTTCGGCCGCCTCGTAGGCCAGCGCCAGAAGCGGGAACCTCCGCGCGTCCGGCGGGAAAAACTCCAGCGTCAGGAAGTCGAATTCCAGCCGCCCGAACCCGGCCTCGCGCTCCTCGCCCGGGTGCAGCGCCTCGTGTATGGGCAGGCGCATGTCGGGGCGGGAAAGCTGCGCGTACACGGCGCCGCCGCGCATCCGGACCATCGCGTGCACGATGCTCTGGGGATGGACGGCGACCTTGATTTTCCCGGGGGGGAAGCCGAAAAGCCTCGCCGCCTCGATGACCTCAAGCCCCTTGTTCGCCATGGAGGCCGAGTCGATCGAAATCTTGGCGCCCATGCTCCAGGTCGGGTGCGCCAGCGCGTCGCTCGGCTGCGCCTTCGCCATTTCCTCGAGCGAGAGGCCCCAAAACGGGCCGCCCGAGGCCGTCAGGATTATTTCCTCAGCCCCCTCGCGCCCGTGAGCCTCAAGCAGCCTGAAGACCGCCGAGTGCTCGGAGTCGACAGGGATGATCCGCGCGCCTTTCTCGCGCGCGCGGCGCATGGCAAGCTCGCCGGCCATGACAAGCGTTTCCTTGTTTGCCAGCGCCAGGTCGGAGCCCGCCTCGATTGCCGCCAGCGACGGCTCCAGCCCGGCGGCGCCGGAAATGCCGTTGACGACAACGTCCGCGCCGCAGAGCGCTATGCTTTCCAGCAGGCGCTCCCTTCCGCCGGGGGCCCCGCTCAGCACGGCCCGGGCGCCGGGCCAGGCCCCCGCCGCCGCGGCAAGGCCCTCGCCGTCGCTGTGGGCGCTGAGAAGCGCCACCTCGAAGCCCCCCGAGCGGGCGATCACGTCAAGGGCGCTTTTCCCGATGGAGCCCGTCGCGCCAAGCACCGCGACCCGCCTCGGCCCGCCGCCTTTTGCCCCCGCGCCGCCTCCGAGGGCTCCGCCTTTTGCCGCAGCCGCCCCGCCATGAGCGGCGCGGCGCCGCCCGGCGGGGGCGCCTTTCCCGGATGCCACTGCGGCCGGCGCCCGCCTAGGGCAGGAAGAGCAGGGCGAAGCACGCGTAAAACGCCGGCGCCGCCATCGCCACGGAGTCGACGGAGTCCAGCACGCCGCCCCTGCCGATTATGAAGCTGCCCGAGTCCTTGACGCCTGCGCTGCGCTTGAGCGCCGACTCGGCCAGGTCGCCCAGAATCGCCGCGCAGCCGACTATCAGCCCGGCAAGCGCCCCGGCAAAGGCCGGGAGGCCCAGGGCGCCGCCGCGGCTCGGGGCGAAAATTTCCGGAAACAGGAGCGCGGCGCCGGCGCCGACTATCATCGGCCCCAGAACCCCGCCGGCGAAGCCCGCCGCGCTTTTGTTCGGGCTGGCCGGCACTATGCCGCGGTTTCCCTTGCCGAAAAGCATCCCGGCGGCCCAGGCCAGCGAGTCCCCGCCGAAAACCATGGCCAGGAAGGCGATGATCGCGGCCCCGGCGCCGTCCCAGCGGGCCATGGCGACGATCCACATCATGAAGGCGCCCGGGTAGAGCATGGCCGAAAGGCCGCCGGCAACCCCGCCCGCGAAGCCGTCCAGCTCGGCGCCCATGCGGAAAAGCCGCGACAGAAGCAGCCACGCGGCGCCGGCGGCGAGAAAGGCCGGCGCGAGGGCGGCCGGGGAGCAAAGGCCCAGGGCGCGCGATATCAGCGCCGCTGCCGGCAGCAGCGCCCCCAGCAGCGCCGCCTCGAGCTTCGGGACCCCAAGGCCCCTGCGCCCCAGCATCGCCGAGAATTCGGCGGCGCCGACCGCGGAGAAGAAAACCACCGCCAGCCCGAGCGCCAGGTGCCCCCTGTGCGGGAGCAGCAGCACGAGGGCGGCAACGGCCGGCACGCCGAGAAGGAACACCAATAGCCTCTGCGCCAGTTTGCTCATGCCTATCCCCCCGCCGCCAGTCCGCCGAAGCGCCGCTCGCGGCCGCGGTATTCGTTTATTGCCGCGGCCAGATCGCCGCCGTCCCAGTCCGGCCAGAGCTTGGGCGAAAAGCAAAGCTCCGCGTAGGCCCCCTCCCAAAGCAGGAAGTTGCTGATCCTCTGCTCGCCGGCGCTGCGTATGATGAGGTCCGGGTCCGGCACGTCGGGGTTGTCAAGGCAGGACGCTATGTCCCCCTCCGCGACGGCCTGGAGCGGCGCGCCCCTCGCCGCCAGCCGCCTGACAGCCCGCGCGATCTCGTCCCTGCCGCCGTAGTTCAGCGCCAGGATGACCTGCATCCCCCCGAAGCCCTCGGTGTCCGCCTGCGCCTCGGCCAGATCCGCCGCGACGTCGCGGGGAAGCCCCTCCGCGTCGCCTGAGTGGCGGATGCGGATGCCGTTTTCCCGGTAAAAATCCAGCTCGGCGCGCAGGTGCCTGCAAACCAGGCCCATGATGAAGCCGACCTCCGCGGCCTCCCTCTTCCAGTTCTCAGTCGAAAAGGCGTAGAGGGTGAGGTACTCGATGCCCATCGCGACGGCGGCCTTTGCCACGCGCTTCGCCGCCTTCAGCCCCTCTAGGTGCCCCTGCGCCCGGGCCTGCCCGCGCAGGCTGGCCCAGCGCCCGTTCCCGTCCATTATTATGCCGACGTGGCGGGGCGCGCCAGAGCCGGCCCGGCTCGGCGCCGCGGGCCCGGATTCGCCGCCCATCACACTTCCATGATCTCCTTCTCTTTCTCCTCGAGGACCTGGTTCACCCTGCCGATGTAGGCGTCGGTGAGCTTCTGCAGGTCCGCGGCGCCCTTGGCCTCGCCGTCCTCGGTGATCGAGGAGTCCTTGAGCAGCTTTTTCAGCTCGTCGTTGCCGTCGCGGCGGATGTTGCGGATCGCGACCCTGGACTGCTCGGCCTGGCCCTTTGCCAGCTTGACCAGCTCCCTGCGGCGCTCCTCGGTGAGGGGCGGCACGGAGACGCGGATCACCTTGCCGTCGTTGGACGGGTTGAGCGACAGCTCCGAGGTCAGTATGGCCTTCTCGATCTCGCCGATAAGGCTTTTGTCCCAGGGCTGAATCACGATGAGCCTGGCCTCCGGCGCGGAAATGCCCGCCACCTGCGCCAGCGGCGACTTCTCGCCGTAGCAGTCCACGCGGATTTTGTCGAAAAGCGCCGCCGAGGCCCGCCCGGTGCGCAGCCCGGCGAAGCCGTCCCTGAGGCTGGCAACGGTTTTCTCCATCTTTTTCTCGCAGGCGCCTATTGCGCCGCCGGCCCCCTGCATTTACCCGCCAACCCTGAAGTAGGCGTAATCGGCGACCTCGAGGGCGGCGCCGAGCTTTTTGCCCTGCTCGGCAACGGCCTGCGCCACGGTGAGCTTCTCGTCCTTCACGTAGCCCTGATCCATGAGGCAGATTTCCGAGAGGTGCTTGCCCAGCTTGCCCTTGAGGATGCCCTCCAGCACGCCAGCGGGCTTGCCGGCCAGCTTTTCGTCCTGCTCCATCTGCTTGCGGAAGATTTCCTCCTGCTCGGCAATGTAGCCCGGCGCGACGCGGCTTCTGTCCAGCGCCTGCGGGTTGAAGGCGGCGATGTGCAGCGCAAGCGAGAAGGCGAAGGCCTTTGCCTCGTCGCCCGCGAAGATTTCGGGCCTGTCCGAGGCGCACTTGACGACGACGCCGATCTCGCCGTCGCCGTGGACGTACCAGGAGAAATGCTCGCCTGGGCCCGCGGAAAGGAATTTCAGCCTCTTAAGGCCCATGTTCTCGCGAATCTTCGTGGCAAGCTCGGCGGCCATGGCGCAGAGCTCCCCGTCGCCGGCATCGACGCCGGGCCCCTTTTCCAGCGCCTTCCTGGCGATGGCGTTGCCCAGATCGATGAAGTCCGGGTTGCGCGAGACGAAGTCCGTCTCGGAGGAAAGCTCGGCCAGGACGGCGGCCCTTCCGTCGGCGCCGGCCCTGACGAAGATCTTGCCGCAGTTGGTGGCCCTGTCCGCGCGCTTCTCAAGCGCCGCCAGCCCCTTTTCCTTGAGCAGCTTTTCCGCCCCGCAGAAGTCGCCGCCGGCATCGACAAGCGCGTTCTTGCACTCCATCATCCCGGCGCCCGTTTTTTCCCTGAGCCGCTTTACGTCGGCGGCGCTGATTTCAGCCATGTCTCTCTCCTATTCCCCGTAGATTTTGTCTTCGTCCATTTGGATGCGGCCTTCCCCGGAGGCGTCCTCCTCCTCCGCGGCCGGGGCTGCCGGCGCCGCGGCGGCGTCCTCGCCCGAGTACTTTTCTATCGCGGCGGCGATGTCGACCTCCCTGTCCTCCTCCTTGACGGAGGCGCCGCCCATGAGCCCCTCCATGTCCTCGTCCTCGTCGCCCAGCGTCTCGATGATTTTCAGCCCGACCTCGTTGTCGGCCTCCACCACCGCGTTGGCGATGATCGAGGTGAAAAGGGAGATGGCGCGGATCGCGTCGTCGTTGCCGGGGATGGGGTATGTGATGCCCTCGGGGTTGCAGTTGGTGTCGACGACCGCGACTATGGGGATGCCCATGCGCTGCGCCTCGGCGACGGCGATGGCCTCCATGCGCGTGTCGATTATGAACAGTATGCCCGGCAGGTCCTTCATTTCCTTGATGCCGCCGAGGTTTTTCTGGAGCTTCGACCTTTCCTTCGCAAGGCCGGCGATTTCCTTTTTCGTGAGGTTCTCGAAGGTGCCGTCGACCTCCATTTTTTCCAGCTTTTTGAGCCGGAGCAGCGACTTCTTGATGGTGAAGAAATTGGTGAGCATGCCGCCCAGCCAGCGGTTGTTGACGTGGAACATCCCGCAGCGCTCGGCCTCTTTCTGGATGGTCTGCTGCGCCTGCTTCTTCGTGCCGACGAACAGCACCGCCCTGCCGGACGCGACGGTCCGGCGCACGGCCTCGTAGGCCTCCTTGATCGCCTGAATCGTCTTCTGAAGGTCGATGATGTGAATGCCGTTGCGCTCCGCGAAAATGTACTTTTTCATCCGCGGATCCCAGCGCTTCACCTGGTGGCCGAAATGCACTCCCGATTCCAGGAGACTTTTCATGGTGACTACTGCCAAAGCTTCCTCCTCGCCTCTCCGGGGCCGGCAAGGCCCCGGGGCGGGGCGCGATCCCCCGCCAATCCTGCCCTATGTCTCATTGCGCGCCGCGGGCCGCCCGGGAAAGGCGCCGCCCAAAGCCCGAGGGGGCCGGGGCGGCGCTTCCGGGGCGGCGCAGCGCTGCGGCGCAACGGAAGTTGCGGCGCGCCCCCTGCGGGCAGAGCCCGCGAAGGCCGCGCCGGGCGCCGGCGGGCTCAAGCCCATATCCGGCAGCCATTTTCCCTTAGCATGGCGCAAAACTCGCGCAATGGCAAGCCCGCCGCGGCGCTGGGCGAGCCTTTTGCAAAGGCGGCAAGGCAGGCGCCCCTTTCCTGCAGCCTGTAGCCGCCCGCGGCGCCCTGCCACTCGCCGGTGCCCAGGTACCACTCGATTTCCCCCTCTTCAAGCCGCGCGAATTCAACCTCGCAGGACGCGGAGCGAACGTCCGCCCTCCCCGAGAGCCTGTCCAGCAGCGCCATCCCCGTAACGGCCTCGTGCCTGCGCCCCGACAGCCGCCGCAGCATCTCCCGAGCCTCGTCCCTCCCGCCCGGCTTGCCCAGGATTTCCCCCCCCAGCGCCACGATCGTGTCCGCGCCCAGCGCCCAGCGCGCGTCCCCGCCCCCGGCGCCGCCCTCGGCAGGCGGGGCGCCGCCGGCAGCCGGGAGCGCCGGGGCTGCGCTGCCCGCGCCGGCGGAACGGCCCGCGCCTGCCGCCCGCGCCGCGAAGGCGGGCCAGCCCAGCATCCCTGCCGCGGCCAGGGCCTTTCTCAGCGCCAGCGACTCGGCGGCCTCGCGCGGGCCCGCGCCGGGCTCGACTGCTTCGTCGATGCCTGCGGGAACGCTCCGGAACGGCAGCTCAAGCAGCCGGAAAAAATCCAGCCTTCTGGGGGAGGCGGACGCGAGGATGATTGTCTCCATGCCGCATGATAGCAGCTTCGCGCAGGGAGCGGCTATGCCCTGGCGGGCCGGGCCGGCGGGAATGCCGCGCGGGCTCGGCCGCGGATTGCCGCGCGGCGGCGCCCGTTTCCGGGGCCGGAGCCCAAAAGCCAGCGCCGCGCCGCGGCGCGGCCGCGCCATGGACAAAAGCGCCGATATTGCCTATATTTATGAAGCCTGCCGCGGGAAAAGCGCTTTGCGGCGGGCATGCGGCTTCTCGCCCTCGCGGCGCGGGCTGACGCACTCAGCGGCCGCCTTTAAGCCCGGGCTTTGCGGGGCGGCCATAGGAAAGCACGGTTCATGCAGTTAAGCCGAATTTGCCCCGTTCTGCCGCGCCTCGCCCTTTTGCTGCTTGCCGCGCTGGCGGCCGGGTGCGCCAGGGGCGGCGGCGGAGCCGGAAGCGGCGCCATGGGCGGCGGCGCCGGCGGGGGCTTTGAGGGGATGCGCCTGCGCGGCGCGCCGGGAATGGCGCCCGGGAAAATCGCTGCCATAGAGGAAGCCGCCGGCCGCAGGGAAGGCTTCGTTCTCGCCATGCCCTACTCGTCCGAGGCCTTTCCTCTGGGCGACGGGAGCGCCGGCGGGTTTGCGGCGCACCTCGCCGAGTGGCTGGGCGGGCTGTTCGGGGCGCCGTTCAGCGCCAGGGTGGCCGAGCCGGGCGAGCTGCTCGAGGGGCTTGCCTCAGGCGCGATCGACTTTGCCGCGGGGCTTTTCCCCGAAGGCGGGCAGGGCGGCCTTTTCCTGGCCGGCCCCGTATCCGAGCGCCCCCTGGCGGCGCTGAGCATGGCCTTCGCAGAGCCGCGGGATCCGCTGAGCCCCATGCGCTTCGCCTTCGCCGAGGGAAGCCCGGCGCGCGGCATGGCCGCCCCGCTCCTGCCCGAGGGCAGCGCCGCCCTGGCCGCCGCCTGCCTCGCCGAGGCCTACCGCCTTCTGAGGGCCGGCGAGGCGGACGCCGTAATCGACAAGGCCGCGGCCCTGGCCGCCTTCAAGCGCTACCCGGATCTCAGGGCCGACTATTTCCTCCCCTTCGCCAGCGCCCCCGTTTTCCTCGCTGCGAAAAGCCCCGATCTCGAGCCGCTCGTCCGGGCGCTTCAGGCGGCGCTGGACGCCGGCGCAGGCGCCCACCTGCGCCGGCTGCGCGACAGGGGGCACACCGAGTACCTGAGGCACCGGCTGCAGATGCGGCTCAGCGAGGGGGAAAGGGAATTCATCGCCCGTCGGGGCCCGGAAAGCCCGGTTCTCGTCGCCGCCGACTCCGCCAGCTACCCGGCTGCGTTTTTCAACAGGCGCTCGGGGCGGTGGGAGGGGACGGCCTTCGACATTCTGGCCGAGATAACCCGGCACACGGGCCTTTACTTCGCCGTGGCCAACGAGCCCGGGGCGCCGCGCGCCGAGCTTGAGCAAATGGCGCTGGACGGGCGCGCGTCGATGCTCGCCGAATTCGTGCCCGCCCGCGGCGCCGGGCAAGGGCTCGCGCTGGCGGGCGAGCCGTTCCAGCGCGACCATTTCGCCCTGATTTCCGCAGAGGGCCGGCCGCCCGTCGCGATAGGCGACGTCCGGGCGAGCCGCGTCGGCCTTGTCGCGGGCTCCGCGGCGGCGCATGCGTTCGGCGAGTGGTTTCCCGGCCACGAGCTGCAGTCGAAGTTTCCCTGCGGCGCCAGCGCCTTCAGGGGCCTCTTCCGCGGCGAGGTCGACCTCGTCATGGGCGCGTCCAGGCACGTCCTCGCCGGCGTCCACTACCTCGAGCGCCCCGCCTTCCGGGCCGCCCTCGCCTTCGAGGGGAGCCGCGCCGACTCGTTCTTCGCGTTCGCCGAGGGCGAGGAGAAGCTGCGCTCGATCGTCTCCATGGCGCAGCCCCTGGCGGACGCGCGCGCCATAGCCGCGCGCTGGGAGTTCAAGGCGCTGGATCACCGCGCCAGGGTCGCCGAGGCGCGCCTGCCTTGGCTTATCGGCACGGCGGCGCTGCTGCTCGCCGCGCTGCTCCTGCTGATCGCCCTGATGTCGCGCATGAGGCGCGAGGGCAGGCGGCTCGAGGCGCTGGTGGACGAGCAGACCAGGGATCTGCAGGCCGCCTCCGAGGAGGCCGTCGCCGCGTCGTACGTCAAGAGCGAGTTCCTTGCCAACATGAGCCACGAAATCCGCACCCCGCTCAACGCAATCATCGGCATGACCGCGATCGCCCGCTCGTCCGACGACCTGGAGCGCATCTACGACTGCCTGCGCAAAATCGAGGGCGCCTCGCAGCAGCTCATGAAGGTCATCAACGACGTCCTTGACATCAGCAAAATCGAGGCCGGGAAGTTCGAGATGGCGCGCGACCCCTTCGTCTTCGCCGACATGATCGGCAACGTCAAAAACGTCATCGAGGTGCGCGCCAACGAGAAAAAGCTGCGCTTCGACGTCGACTTCGACGAGGGCATACCGAGCGTGCTGATAGGCGACGAGCTGCGCCTCTCCCAGGTTCTCCTCAACCTGCTCTCCAACGCCGTCAAGTTCACCCCGGAGGACGGCAGCGTGCGCTTCGCCGCCAGGCGCGTAAGCCGGCGCGGCGGCAGGGAGGTGATCGAGTTTCTGGTGCGGGACAGCGGGATCGGCATCTCGCAGGAGCAGCAGCGGAAAATCTTCGACGCCTTCGCGCAGGCCGACTCGGGCGTGGCGAACCGCTTCGGCGGCACGGGCCTTGGCCTTCCCATCAGCAAGAGCTTCGTCGAGCTTATGGGCGGCGAGATATTCACCGAAAGCTCGCTTGGCATGGGGACCTGCTTCACCGCGCAGATACCGTTCGAGCTTGGCGATCCCGAATTCGCGCAGAGGGCCCACGGCGCAGGCGGGGAGCGGCCCGAGGAGCGCAGCTACGCCGGGCGCGCCCTGCTGCTGGTCGAGGACGTCGAGATCAACCGCGAGATCATAGTCGCCCTGCTCGAGGGCACCGGCGCCGAGATCGACAGCGCCGAGAACGGCCAGATCGCCATCGACATGTTCAGCGCCGCGCCTGAGCGCTACGACCTCATATTCATGGACATACAGATGCCCGTGCTGGACGGCTACTTCGCCACCCGCGCCATACGGGCGCTGGACGCCCCGCGCGCGCGGACGATCCCGATAGTCGCGATGACCGCGAACGCCTTCGCCGACGACGTTGAAAGGTGCAGGGAGGCCGGCATGAACGACCACATCGCCAAGCCCATCGACGTCGAAATCCTTATGGGCATCGCGGACAAGTACCTCGCGGGCCCAAGGCAGCAGCGGTGACCGGCGCCGGGGACTGGCTTGAGATGCCGGGCAAAGCCGGCGCAGGCGGCGCCGATGGCCGGCTTGAGATGCCCGGCAAAGGCGGCGCAGAGGGCAGGGCAGGCGCCGCCGCGGCGTTCATTGAGTCGCTGAACCCCAGCCAGAGGCGCGCCGCGCTGCACTCGGGAAGCCCGCTTCTCATACTGGCCGGCGCCGGATCCGGAAAGACCAGGGTCATAACCGCCAAGATCGCCTGGCTCATAAGCGAGGGCGGCCTTGACCCGCGCTCGATCCTCGCGGTCACGTTCACCAACAGGGCCGCGCGCGAAATGGCCGAGCGCGCCGCGCGCATCGACGAAAGGGCCTCAGGCGCCATGCTGCGCACCTTCCACTCCTTCGGCGCCTGGGTTCTCAGGCGCAGCGCCGGGCTCTGCGGCCTTCAGAGCGGCTTCGTGATTTACGACGACGGCGACATGGCCTCCCTCCTTTCCACGATCATGAAAGGCGCGGGCAAGGCCGAGATGCGCGAGGCCGCGCGCAAAATCTCCCGCGCAAAGGACTACTTCCTCTCGCCCGGCGACGCGGGCCTTGCCGCCATAGACGGCAGCGCCGAATTCCGCGGGCTGTACGCGCAGTACGAGCGGCGCCTGGCCGAAATCGGCAACGCCGACTTCGGCGACCTCATCAAAAAGCCCGTCGAGATGATGCGCAGCCACCCCGAGGCCGCCGAGCGCCTGCGCCGGCGCTTCTCGGCCATCCTCGTCGACGAGTACCAGGACGCGAACGTGGCGCAGTTCGAGCTTCTGAAGGAGATCGCCTCCCCCGGCGCGTACGTCTGCGTCGTCGGCGACGACGACCAGTCGATATACCGATTCCGCGGCGCCGAGGTCAGAAACATCCTCGAGTTCCCAGAAAAGTTCCCCGGCGCCGAAGTCATCCGGCTGGAAAGCAACTACCGCTCCACCGCCCCCATCCTGCGCGCCGCATCCTCGGTCGTGGACTGCAACCGCGGCCGCCTCGGGAAAACCCTGCGCGCCGAGCGCGGCGGCGGAAAGCAGCCGGCGCTGGCCTTCCTGCCGGACCAGGACGAGGAAGCCGCCTTCTGCGCGGCGCTGATCGAGAATTCCGCAAGGCAGGCCCCCCCCGGGGATGGGGGGGGATGGTCCGACTGGGCCGTCCTGTACAGGACAAACGCGCAGTCGCTCGGCTTCGAGACCGAGTTCCTGCGCCGCGGCATCCCCTACCGCGTCGTCGGCTCCCTCAAGTTCTACGAGCGCGAGGAAGTAAAGGACGCGCTCGCCCTGCTTTCCCTGCTGGCAAACCCCCGCGACGAGGTCGCCTTTCGCAGGGTCGCCAACAAGCCGGCGCGCGGCCTTGGCGCCGCCGCGATCGAGCGCATAGCCGCCGCCGCGCAGGCGCCCGGCGCATCCGGCAGCTTTCTCGAGGCGGCAAAAGCCGTCGCGCCTGAGCTGAAGCCAAAAGCCGCGAAGGGGCTGGCGGCCTTCCTCAAGGCAATCGAAGGCGGCGCCGCCCTTCTCTCAGGCGGCGCCTTGCAGGCCGCCCCCCCCTCCCCCGGCCCCGAGGGCAGCGCGCCCGAAGCGGCGCTTCAAGCGGCGGGCGGGCCCGCGCCGGAAGCGGCGCCTCCTGCGGCGCCGAAAGCTGCGCGCGGCGCTCGGGCGCGGAAAAGGCCGGCGGCCGGAAGGGAGGGGGCGCTGGCGCCCGGCGATGGGCTTTCGCTGTGCGCGGCGCAGATGATAGCCGCCTCCGGGCTCGCCGACTACCACCTCGAGCGCGACGAGGTCGCCGGAAGCCAGCGCCTGAGCAGCCTGCAGGAGCTTGCCAACGCGGCGAGCCTGTACCCCGGAACCCGCATGGGCCTTCTGGAGTTCCTCGAGAGCATCGAGCTGGATCGCTCGCTCGCGGAAAGCGCGGGCGGCGACGGCGAGGACAGGGCAACGCTTATCACCTTCCACAACACCAAGGGCCTTGAGTTCCGCAAGGTGATCATGACCGGGCTCGAGCAGGGCGTCTTCCCCCGCGAGGACAAAAAGGGCGAGGAGCTGGAGGAGGAGCGCCGCCTTTTCTACGTCGGCGCAACCCGCGCCATGGACGAGCTCTACCTCACCTCATGCGCCCGGCGCCGAATGTTCGGCAGAACCGCGCCCGCCGAGCCCTCCGCGTTCCTAAGCGAAATCGACAAGGCCTGCCTGCGCATCCTCGGCCGCCCCCCCCCCGGCTTCGGCGCCGCGGGCGGCCTCGGCGGCGGCGCCTATGGCAGCGCCACTGGCGGCGCCAGTGGCGGGCGCGGGCCCGCCGCCGCGAAGGCCGAGGGGGGGCAGGGGCTTGCCGGATGGCGGCGCGGGCAGAAAGTCTTCCACGACGATCACGGCTACGGCTACGTGACCGAGGCGCGCGAAAGCGAGGACGGCCCGACTGTCGCCGTGCGGTTCGAGACCGGCAGGGAAACGCGCTTCCTCGCCGAAAGCCAGGGCGCGGCTTTTGAAAAAATAGGCGACGACGCATGAGCGCGCGCGCCCGCCCCGCCCCCGGCGCCGGCCCCGATCGCGGCGGCGACTTTTCGCTTCTGGCCCTGGCGCCCATGGTTCTCCGCGCCCGCGGCTTCCGCCTTTACACAGGCGGCGCCGCCGAAAGCGCCGGCGCGGGCGAAGCGGCGGATTGCGCCGCGGGCGGCGGCGGAGGCAGCGAGAAGGATGGCGCCGCAGGCAGCGGCGGCGGCAATGCGGGGGATGGCGCCGCGGATTGCGCCCCTCCGCGAAGCTCGGGCAAGGCAGGCGCCGGCAGGGGCAGGCCGCGGCTGGTTGACCTTTGGCAGAACGGCGGCGCCGCGGCGCTGGGGCACAAGCCGCCGCTGCATCTGCGCGAGCTGAAAAACGCCGCAAGCCGCGGCCTTTTCGCGCCTTTCCCGCACTTCGCGGAGGGGCGCTGCCTCAAGGCGCTGGCGCTCATCTTCCCGGGCAGGGACTTCAGGCTGTACGCGGCGCCGCCGCCCGGGCTCGAGGCCCTGGCCGCAAGCGGAAGCGCCGCGCTTTGGCGCCCCTTCCTAGACCCGCAGGCGCCGCTGGCCGTCCCCAAAAGCGCCCCGCCGATCCTGATCCCCGTCGTTCCCGGCATACAGGGCTGGCGCTCGGCCAAAGGCCCCGGCGGCGAGAAAACCGCCCTGCCCCTGGGCTTCTGCGCGCTGGCCATCGCAAGGCCCGCCGGAGGAAAAGGCCCCTCCGGCGAGCCCCTCTCCGGCGCCGGCGCCCCAGGGGCAGACGGCAGCGCCGCCGCCGCCCTCCCCCCCGGCGACTTCCTCCCGCCGGCGCTGCTTGCCGTCGCCGCCAGGGGCATCCACGACACAATCGCCGCCGCGCCCGCCAGATCAAAGCCGCCCTTCCGCCGCGCCGCAAGGGCGCTGGCCGCCATCCCCCCGAAGGCAGCCCTTTTCCGGCTCCAGGGCCCCTACCTTTTTCCCAGGCGCCCATTTTCCGGCGAGGAGTGGGAGGCGCTGTTCCGCCGCTTCCTAAAAGCCGGCTTCCTCCTCCCCCCGGCCCCCTTCCAGCCCGCAATCCTCCCCGGCGAGCTTTCCCCCGGCGAGGAGGCAAAGCTCGCAAATTTGCTGGCCGAATGCGCCTGGCCGCTTGACTAAAAGCGCGTTTCCGGTGTTAAATTGACCTAGGGAAGCGCCGGCTTTCGGCGCCTCCCCAGCGGGGATATAGCTCAGATGGTAGAGCGATGCGTTCGCAATGCATAGGTCAGGAGTTCGAATCTCCTTATCTCCAGAAACCTAATTCCTTGTGCAGCAAGGAATTAGCCTAAGGCTACTGGAAGAACCGGCGCCTTAGCTCCAATCACAATGAGTGAAAGAGTAGAAATCTTTCGCGAAAGGGGAGCTATGCGCCGTTATTACCTCCACACAAGGCACAACGGAATTTTCTACGCGGAGATCGTGAACCCGGAAACGGGGGCCAAGCTCGCCGCGCGGTCAACCGGAGCGAAAAACCGGGACGAGGTCCTGCTTAAGGTTGCCGAGTGGCTTAAATCCGGGATACCGACCGGCAGAACGCGAAAGCTTAGGCCGCTGGAAGAAGCGGCGGGGATTGAAAGCGTGCTGCGGGTCGTAAGAAAAGCGGAGCTAAGGGCTTATCCTTAAATAACCCCTCCCTTGCGAAAAGCAATAAAGGCGCAGGCGAACATCAGCAAACCAAGGTAGCTTGAGTTAAGTTTCTCGAACCGGACCAACAACTTGCGAAACCTGTTCATCCAGGAATGCGCGGCCTCCACCACCCACCGGCGAGCCTTGCGCCCCGGGTTGCCGGCCTTCCCCTCGCCCCTGCCCCTGACATGGGGGACGAACCCGCGCATGACAATGACCTACAGCGCCGGCTCCCCTGTGTACCCCTTGTCAAGGCACAGATGCTGCGGGCGCTCGAAGATGTCCGGCCGCTCCGCCTCTATCAGGCTCAGCAGCCTCTCAAGCTGGGTCACGTCGTGCCGGTTCGCTCCGGTCGCCGCTGTCGACAGCGGAACGCCGCGACCGTCAACAAGAAGATGGCGCTTGCTTCCTTTTTTTCCCCGGTCGGTGGGGTTGTTCCCGGCCGACTGGAGGGCAAGAGGCGCCTTGGTCATGCAGCCGTCCGCGCTCAGCCAATCCCACTGGATGCCGCAGACCTCGTCGTAGCGGTCAAGGCCGGCGACCCACAGGCTTTGGAAGAACCCCTTCTCGCACCAGTACCTGAAATATCGGCGCGCCGAGCTTGACGAGCCGAACTCCTTGGGCAGGGCCTTCCACTGCGCGCCCGTGCGCATGACGTAGAATATGCCTTCCAGCGCCTTGCGCATGTCCATCGGCGGGCGCCCTCCGCCGGGTTTTCTCCTGTACGTTTTTTCGCTGTCCCGCTCCGGCGGTGGCATGTGGGGCTTCGCGGCCTCCCAGAACTCGTCGGTTATTTCCCATGAACGCTTTTGTCTCATTGCTTTCCCTTCCAGTCTCTTCAGCATTATACTGAAAATCTCTGTTTGGGGATAAGCCCTACATCTTCTGGGCAAAAATACATGGTTCCGCCTATGATGGCCTCGTGAGGGATTTCCCTTGTCGCAATCAGTGCCTTTACGGCCGATGGAACGAGGCTTAGCATTTCGCCGAGGTCATCTTGCGTAAGCGGCATGGCTTGATTATTGGCTGGTTTTCAATCCTGCTTTAGGTTTTTAGGTAAAAACAGGGCAAACAAGATGTCTTTGCAGCTTGGCCGCGTGATTTTACGTGCGAAATATGGTCAATTTGTAGTATATTGCTAATTCAGCCGAAAACGAAAAAAACAGGCTTTGGCGCTTGACAAAAATCGAATGATCCGCTAGGATGAGGATGTCAGGTTAGAGGATATGCGAGGTTGCCTGTGCGTGCATGTCGTATAAGCCCCAGGGATTTGGCCTTCTCCTTCCAACCTCGCGCGTCATGCCCCCATCGCAGCATCAAACGCCGTACCATGCGTAATAGCCAAGGCTCGCCGCATCGTTCCCAAAGCTCCACTCCGTCGCCGTTCCCGCGCGGGCCGCAAACTCCCACTCGGCCTCGGTCGGAAGCCGCTGGCGGCCCAGTTCACCGTTGCGGCATCCCAAGCCGCGTTCCTGCTTGCAGGCACGTTTCCATACAGCCATGCGTCTGCATCGGCATTGCTCATGCCGGCGATGCTGTACGCCGGCTCAAGCCCCTGCAGTATGCTAAGCCTGTTGGCGAACGCTATCGCGTGGTGCCAGATCACGTTTTCCACCGGCCGCCTTCCCTGCGTTTCGCTGGGGGCGGGGCTGCCGGAAAAATGGCTGGGGTTTGCGCCCATAACCGCATAAAACTGATCCTGGGTTACCAGGCGCGCGCTCATGTAAAAGCCGCGGGTCAGCGTGACCTGGCGTTCCGGCGCGGGCAGCCAATCAGGCATGCCGCGGTTCTGCCCCATCGTGAAAGTGCCGGGGGCTATCCGAACCATGCCCATCGTTGCGCCCCCGCCCATGCTCACCGTCGCGTTCCCGGCGCGGCCTTCCTCCCCGTATCCCGCCAGCGCGAATGCGGCAAGCGCGACTGCTGCGGCTCCCATCGCCCGCCCGAATGCCCGTTTGCTCCTCGCCACAGAAAACCCCTTTTTGCGAATGCCCGCCTCTCCTTTTTTGGCGGGCATTCGCAAAGACCGCCCGCCCGCAGGGGCGGGAATATAAAAAGGCGGGCGCATCCCCGCCATATGTCCGAGAATTGGGAAAACTGCTGCCCGCTAGGCAGCCGGCGCGATTAGCCAAATATGGCATGCCGAAACGGCAGCCGGCGCTTCCGCCGGGAGCCCGGCTTGGCAGGGATCGCCCTTATGCAGAGCCTTCGCTCGCTTTGGCAAGCATTGAGCCCGCATTGCGGCGCCCTTGGCGGGAAGCGCCAAGCAGCCGGCGGCGCTACCTGACCGCGGCGACGATCTCGCGGATTACCCTGTCGGTTTCCTCGTAGGGAACCTGGCAGGTGCCGACAGCCTTGTGGCCGCCGCCGCCGTACTTCAGCATGAGGCTGCCCACGTCCACCGCGGAGGTTCTGTTGAAAACGCTGTGGCCCACGGTCACCACCGTGTTGACCTTTTTCTTGCCGTCAACGACCCACACCGAGATGTTCTGCTCGGGGTAAAGCGTGTAGAGCAGGAAGCGGTTGCCGGCGAAAATCGTCTCGACGTCGCGCAGGTCGACGTAAACGGCGCTGCCCTCGACCCGCGCGTACTTCTCGACCATCTCGACGAAGTACTGCTGCTGCTCGAAGTACACGTCCACGCGCTCCTTGACGTCCGGCAGCTCCAGGATTTTCTCTATGGGCATGGAAAAAGTCTCCTTCGAGAGCCTGCGCATGAGGTCGAGGTTGCTGACGGTGAAGCTGTGTATCCTGCCAAGGCCCGTGCGCGGGTCGGCTATTAGGCCCAGGAGCACCCAGCCGGAGGGGTTGAGCACCTCGTCCCTTGTGAGGTCGGCGGAGTCCATCTTGTCGACGTATTTCATCATCTCGGAGAACCTGCCGAGCTTCTCGTCGCCGCCGTAGTACTCGTAGATGACGCGGGCGCAGCTCGGGGCGATTTTCGAGACGCCCTTGAACTCGACGCCCTTGCCCAGGCGCTCCTCCTCGCTGGAGTGGTGGTCGAACCAAAGGCCGCAGCCGGGGATGTAGGGGACGTTGGCGACTATGTCGCTCTCGGTCGCCTCCACCAGCCCGTCCTGGATGTCCTTTGGATGCACGAAAAGCCATTCGTCGATGAGCCCCAGCGCTTCAAGCAGGGAGCCGCATGCCAAGCCGTCAAAGTCAGATCTCGTGATCAGTCGCATTCTCGAACCTCCGCGCCGGCTCCGCAGGCCGCCCTGAGGGCGCTTTGCTCCCGGCAGTTAATCCTACACAATGCCGCGCGTTTCCGCAACCGCCCGCGGCAAGCCGGCGCCCCCCTGCCGGGGAAGCGCCGCTTCCGCCCGGCCCGGCGGCTCCCTAAAAGATAGCAAGCCAATTTCGAAAGTCAAGGGAAACCGCTTCGAAGCCCGCGGCGCCCGGCCAGGCGCGGCGCCCGCGGCCGGGCGCTAGGGCGCAAAGCTCCACTGGCCGTTGGCAAAGGCGTAGAAGCCCGCCTGCCTGCCGTTGGCCTCGTAGAAGGCCGCGAACGAGGCGCCGTGGACGCCCATGGAGTCGGCGCCGGCGACGTCCACGCCGGCCGGCATTTGGACGCCGACTATCTCGTTGTTGAGAAACGCCCCCATGCCGATGCGCGCGACGCTGCCCGGAATGTAAAGGCCGGTCAGCAGGTTGTTCTGAAACGCCCAGTCGCCGATTTCGGCGACGCCGCTGCCAATCTCCACGCTGGCAAGCCTGTTGCCGGAAAACGCGTCGGAGCCGATGCTCGCGACGCTGCCGGGAATGGCGACGCTTTCCAGGTCGTTGCCGGAGAACGCGTCGCTGCCAATGCTGACGATGCCCCCGTGAATCTCCACGCTGACAAGGCCCCTCCGGCTGAAGGCGCCGGGGCCGATCTCGGAAACGGGCAGGCCGCCCAGGGTGAGCGGAACCGCCATGTCCAGGCTGGCCCCGTGGTACCTGGCAATCCGCGCCTCGGCGCCGCCGCCCACCGGAACCGCCGCGAAATAGGCCTCCGGATCGTGCTCCCGGGCCAGCGCCCCCGCCCGCTCCTGCTGGGCCTGCTCCTGCCGCTCGCAGGACGCGAGCGCCGCCAGCGCAGCCGCCGCCAGGGCGGCGCAAATAATCCCTCTTTTCGCCATACTCAGTCTCCTTCCGCAGGCGCCGGCATGCCCGCCGCGCCCGCGCAGAAATTTGCCCGGCGGCTTGCGGCTTTCCGCGCGGCCCGCCGCCGGCGCGACTTTGATTGTGCCGGCTGCGGCCGAAGCTGTCAAGCGGCCGCCCCGAGCATTGCAAAGGAAAGCGCCGGGCGGAGAGCGGCGCCGGCAGGGGCAGATAGCGCCGGCAGCGGCAGGCGGCGCCGGCAATGGCAGATAGCGCCGGCTCCGAGCGGCGGCGGCGCCTTGCCGGGCCCTTTGCCGCCGCCGTATAATTCCCCATGCGAAGGAGAAAACAATGCGAACGACGCTGCAAGCATTCCACCACCGCCCGCGCATCGAGCGCGTGGGCGAGAACATGCGCCCGTTTGAGGTCGTCTCGCCGTTCCAGCCGGCGGGCGACCAGGGCGAGGCGATAAAGGCGCTCGCCGAGGGCATAAGGGGCGGGGACAAGTACCAGACGCTGCAGGGGGTCACCGGATCCGGCAAGACCTTCACCATGGCGAAGATCATCGAGGAAGTGCAGATGCCCACGCTCATCGTCAGCCACAACAAGACGCTGGCGGCGCAGCTCTTCCGCGAGTTCCGCGGCTTCTTCCCGCACAACGCGGTCGAGTACTTCGTTTCCTATTACGATTATTACCAGCCGGAAGCCTACGTCGCCAGCCGCGACCTGTACATCGAGAAGGACGCGTCGATAAACGACGAGATCGAGCGCATGCGCCTTTCCGCCGCGCGCAGCCTGATGGAGCGCGAGGACGTCATCATCGTCGCCACAGTCTCGTGCATCTACGGAATGGTCACGCCGGAAGTTTATCGAAAAATGACTTCCACTTTTTCGCGCGGCGAGGTCGTGGACGTGGAGGCGCTGATCCGGCGCTTCGTCGAGCTTCAGTACGAGCGCAACGACGCGGTGCTGGAGCGCGGGCGCTTCCGCCGCCGCGGCGACACACTCGAGATTTTCCCGGCTTACATGGAGGAGGCGTACCGCGTGGACCTTGACTGGGACCGCGTCGAGCGCATCAGGCGCTTCAACCCGGTATCCGGCGAGATGCTCGAGGATCTCGACCGCGCGCTGATTTACCCGGCGAAGCAGTTCGTCATGCCGGCGGACATGGTGCAGAACGCGATGGGCGCGATAAAGGGCGAGCTCGCCGACCGGCTGGAATGGTTCAAGGCTGAAGGCAAAATCATGGAGGCGGAGAGGCTGAAGACGCGCGTGGAATACGACATAGAGATGCTGACGGAAATGGGCTACTGCCCAGGCATCGAGAACTACTCCGCGCTCCTGGCGGGGCGCAAGCCGGGCGAGTCGCCGGACACGCTGATCGATTATTTGCCGGCTGAGCATCTTACTTTTATTGACGAAAGCCACGTCACGCTTCCGCAGGTCGGCGCGATGTACGCGGGCGACCGCGCGCGCAAGCAGAGCCTCGTCGATTACGGCTTCCGCCTTCCGTGCGCGCTTGACAACCGCCCCTTGCGCTACGACGAATTCGTGGACAGGCTTGACAAGACCGTTTACGTTTCCGCGACGCCCGGCAAGGTCGAGGCGGAGCAGTCCGCGCGCGTGGTGCAGCAGCTTATCCGCCCCACCGGGCTTCTCGACCCGGAGATCGAGGTGCGCCCGAGCGAGGGGCAGATGGAGGACATTTACGGCGAGGTGCAGAAGCGCATAAAAGCCGGCGAGCGCTCCTTGATACTGACGCTGACGAAAAAAATGGCGGAGGATCTGACGGACTATCTTTCCGGGCTGGGGCTGAAGGTGCGCTATATCCACAGCGAGGTCGAGACGATCGAGCGCGTGGAGATACTCACGCGGCTGCGCCAGGGCGAGTTCGACATCCTCGTTGGCATAAATCTTTTGCGCGAGGGCATCGACCTGCCGGAGGTGTCGTTCATCGCGATCCTGGACGCGGACAAGATCGGCTTTTTAAGATCGCTGACAAGCCTCGTGCAGATAATCGGGCGCGCGGCGCGCAACGCGGCGGGCAAGGTGATCATGTACGCCGACCGCATGAGCGAGGCGATGGAGAAGGCGATCGCGGAGACTGCGCGCCGCCGGGAGATCCAGGTCGCGTACAACGAAAAGCACGGCATCACGCCTTCGACGGTGAAGAAGGCGATCGCGGACATTCTTACGCGCCATGCGGAGGAAGCTGGCGACGCGGCGGCGGCATCGATAGAGGTATTGAAGAAATCCCACAACGTGCTGATTCCCGACCAGCGCAAAAAGCTTGTCAAGGCTCTTGAAAGCGAGATGCTGGAGCACGCGAAGAAGCTTGAGTTCGAGCAGGCGGCGGCGATTCGGGACGAGATCGAGAGGATCAAGGCGCTGGGGAAGTGAGGGGCGCGGCGGAGCCCTGCGCCCGGCGAATCGGCATTTTGGGGCGCCGACGCCGCGGGGCGCCGCCTCAGCGGGGCGCCTCCCCCGCAGGGGGAGCTCCCCTGCGGGCAAGCTCCCCGCGGCGCCGGCTTTTCAGGCCCGCGAAAAAAGTGTAGGATGGGGCAGCGGCGCGCATGGGCAGGCTTTTCCGCCGGGCTTTCCGCGGCTGGAGGTCGGCATGAAAACTTTCGCGGGGATACCCGTGTCGGACGGCATAGCGATAGGCAGGGCATTTGCGCATGCGGAAACCGCGGCGCCAGACGTCCCGCGCCGCGCGATAACCGAAAAAGAGGCCCCGCTCGAGATCGAGCGCCTGATGGGCGCGGCGGCCAGGGCCGCGGGCGAGGCGGCGGCGCTTCTGGAAAGGGCCAGGAAAATGGGCAAGGAGCAGGCGGGCATTTTCCAGGCGCAGCTTTTCATGCTCGAGGACGAGGAGTTCCTCGGGGAGATCGCGGAGGGCATAAGGACGGCCCTGCGCTGCGCCGAGTGGGCCGTCCAGGAAATGTCGCGCGACCTTTGCCAAAAGCTCATGCAGTCGCCTGACCCGTCGCTGCGCGAGCGCGCCGCCGACATCGCCGACGTCTCCGGCAGGCTCATCGGCTGCCTGCTCTGCGCCGAGCACGCGCCCTCCTCCCTGGCCTGCCTTGGCGAGGACTCGATCGTCGTCGCCCGCGACCTTTTGCCCTCCGACGCCCTGCTCCTGGACAAGTCGCGCGTCATAGGCATAGCGCTGGACGAGGGCGGCAAGACCAGCCACACCGCGATCCTCGCCCGCGCGTTCGGCATACCCGCGGTGCTGGGGCTTTCGAGCCTTTCAAGGGAGCTGCGCGGCGGCGAGAGGCTGATCGTCAACGGCGCGACCGGCGAGGTCGTCGTCGAGCCCGACGCCGCGGCGCTGCAAAGGGGCAAGGCCGAGCGCCGCGCCCGGCGCGAGAGGGAGGGGCGCCTCGCCGAGCTGCGCGGGCTTCCCGCGCAGACCAGGGACGGCAGGCGCGTGGCGCTGCTCGCCAACATCGGCTTCCCCGAGGAGGCCGCCGGGATTCTGGCCCACGGCGCCGAGGGCATCGGCCTTTACCGCTCGGAATTCCTCTTCATGGCGCCCGGAAGGGCAGCCGGCGAGGAGGAGCAGCTCGACGCCTACGGCCGCGCCCTGGAGGCGATGGGCGGCCGGCCCGTCACCATAAGGACGATGGACGCCGGCGGCGACAAGATCCTCCCAGAGCTTCAGGCGCTCGGCGAGAAAAACCCCCTGCTCGGCTGGCGCGCCATCCGCCTCTCCCTGGCCAGCCCCGGCCTTTTCAAGGAGCAGCTTCGGGCTCTGCTGCGGGCGAGCGTCCGCGGAAACCTGAAAATCATGTTCCCGATGATATGCTGCGCCGAGGAGATGGACCGGGCGCTGGGGCTCCTCGACGAGGCCCGCGCCGAGTGCCGGAAAAAGGGGCAGCCCTTCGCGGAGGGCATCGAGGTGGGGATAACCGTCGAGGTGCCGTCCGCCGCGGTCTGCGCCGACATCCTCGCCGAGAAATCCGGGTTTTTCTCGATCGGCACGAACGACCTGATCCAGTACGCGATGGCCGCGGACAGGGGCAACGAGAGAGTGCACCACCTCAGCGACCCCTTCCAGCCCGCCGTCCTGCGCCTGGTCAAGCAGGCAATCGACGCCGCGCATGAGGCCGGCATAAAGGCCGCCGTGTGCGGCGAGATGGCCGGCGACCCCGCGGCCGCGGCGCTGCTGCTGGGCCTCGGGCTGGACGAGTTCAGCATGAACGCCCCCTCGATCCCAAAAGTCAAGGAAGTCGCGCGCGCCGCCGACATGCAGTCGTGCCGGGCGCTGGCCGCCGCCGCGCTGCGCGCGAAATCCGCCGCCGAGGCCCGCGCCCTGGCCGGCGCCTGGATGGCGGAAACCCTCCCCGGGAGCGGCGCCTCCGAGGAGCGCCGCGGCGCCATTGAGAGGCGCGGCGAATGACCGAAGCGGAAGGAGCCGAAAAGCGCGAAGGCGCGGCAGGAGCGCCGCAAGAGGCCGCGGCGGAAGGCGCCGGGAAGCGCGAAGAAGCGGGAGCGCCGCAAGCGGCCGCGGCAGAAGGCGCCGGGAAGCGCGAAGAAGCGGGAGCGCCCGGCGAAGCCGCGGCGGAAGGCCCGCCTGAAGGCGGCGCGGAATTCGACCCAGAAAAAAAATACGAGAACCTCCCCGTGGTCGCCCTCGCCGGGCGGCCGAACGTGGGGAAGTCCACGCTGTTCAACCGGCTGCTGCGCCGGCGCCGCGCGATCACCGACCCCACCCCAGGGGTCACGCGCGACCCAGTCGAGATGGACGGCTTCATCGGCGGGAAGCCCGTCAGGCTCGTCGACACCGGCGGCTTCAAGCTGGACAGGCGCGGGGGGGGGAGCAGAAAGGCCGCGGACGCCGACGAGATGGACGACCTGGTGCTGGAGAAAACGCTGCTCGCCGTCGAGAAGGCCAGCCTCATAGTCCTCCTTCTCGAGGCCGGCTCCGTGACCAGCGAGGACGAGGAGCTCATCGAGCGCCTGCGCCCCCACCGCCGGCGCCTCGTCGTCGCCGCGAACAAAAGCGAGGGCGGAAGGCGCGAGGCCGACTCATGGAACCTCCTGTCGTACGGCTTCGACAAAGTCCTGATGATCTCCGCCGAGCACGGCGACAACATCGGCGACCTGATAGAGGAAATCACAGGCCGCCTGGACTTTTCCGCCGTTCGCGAGGCCGGCGCCGGGGAGCGCCCCATCCGCATTGCGCTGCTGGGAAAGCCCAACACCGGCAAGTCCACCCTCTCAAACCGGCTCACCTCGTCCAGCGCCTCCATCGTCAGCGACGTCCCTGGAACGACCCGGGACGTGGTCGAGGGGCGCTTCCGCTGGAAGTCCCGCGCCTTCGAGCTTCTCGACACCGCCGGCATCCGCCGCCGCGCGAAAATCTCAGAGAGCATCGAGTACTACTCGGTCAACCGCGCGATCAAGGCCATCGGCGACGCGGACATAGTGGTGCTGCTGATCGACGCGCAGGAGGGCCTGACCGACCAGGACAAAAAAATCGCGGCGCTCGCGCACGACAAGGGCCGCGGGATAATCATGGCGCTTAACAAGTGGGACGCGATGCCCTCGACGAAAAACATGTTCGAGGCCGCCGCGGACAGAATCCGCTATTTCTTCGCCAAAATGGAATTCGCGCCGATACTGCCGCTGAGCGCGAAGACCGGCGACGGCGTCGACAAGCTGCTTTCCACCGCGGCCTTACTCTACGGCCAGCTCAACGCGCAAATCGAAACAGGCAGGCTAAACCAGGCGCTGAGGCGCTGGATGGAGGAGACCCCCCCCCCCTCCGGCCCGCGGACGCGCTTCGCCGTGAAGTACGCGGCGCAGGTCTCCTCGAACCCCGTAAGCTTCGTCCTTTTCGCCTCGCGCGTCCAGGCCGTGACCGAGTCCTACGTTTCCTACCTGCGCAACAGAATCCGCAAGGACCTCGGCCTTTCGTCCATCCCAATCGGCATCAAAGTCAGACCCTCGGCAAAGCGCCCGGAAAAAGGCGGTCCCCGGTAAGAAGGCCGGCGCCGGCGCTCCCCTAGTGAAACCCGCCCCAGCTCGCGCCGGCTTCCACGCTGACGCGCAGGGGGATGCTAAGCTCCATTGCGCCTTCCATTTCCTCGCGCGCGAGCAGCGCCGCCTCGCCGGCGCTTTCCGCGGGGCACTCGAGGATCAGCTCGTCGTGGACCTGCAGCAGGAGGCGCGCCGGGCTTTTCTCGCGATCGAGGCGCCGGGAAAGGGCTATCATCGCGGCCTTCACGATGTCGGCGGCGGAGCCCTGGATGGGAGTGTTGACGGCCACGCGCTCGGCGGCGGCCTTCTCGGTTTTGTTGCGCGAGTTGATCGTGGGGATGCTGCGGCGGCGGCCCAGAATCGTCGAGGCGTAGCCGCAGGCCTCGGCCTTCGCTATCAGCTCCTCGATGAACCGGCGCACGCCGGAGTAGGTGGCGAAATAGGCCTCGATGAAGCGCGACGCGTCGCCTCGGCCTATCCCCAGCTCGCTTGCCAGGCGGAAGGCGCTCATGCCGTACATCACGCCGAAGTTGATCGTCTTCGCGATGCGGCGCTGGTCGCCCTTCACCATATCCTCCGGGACGCCGAAGATCAGCGCCGCCGTTCGGGCGTGCACGTCCGTCCCGTCGCGGAAGGCCGCCAGCAGGCTCTCGTCCTGCGAGAGGTGCGCCAGCACGACAAGCTCTATCTGGCTGTAGTCCGCCGAGATCAGAAGGCAGCCCGGCGCCGCGACGAAGGCCTCGCGGATGCGCCTGCCCTCCTCCGCGCGGATCGGGATGTTCTGCAGGTTCGGCTCGCGGCTGGAGAGGCGGCCGGTCGCGGTGCCGCACTGGTCGAAGTTCGTGTGCAGCCGCCCCCGGGCGTCCGCCATTTCGGCGAGCGTGTCGACGTAGGTCGACTTGAGCTTGGCAAGGGTGCGGTTGCGCAGGATCAGCGCGGGGAGCGGATCCTCGCGCGCAAGCTCCTCTAGGGAGGCCGCGTCGGTCGAGTAGCCGGTCTTCGTCTTTTTCCCGGGCTTAAGCCCGCGCTCGGCGAAAAGCACCTCCTGAAGCTGCTTGGTCGACGCGAGGTTGAACTCGCGCCCGGCCATCTCCCAGGCGCGGCGGCGCAGGCCGGCAAGCTCGGCCTCAAGCTCCCTGCCGTAGCCCGCGAGCGTCTGCGCCTCGATTCTTATCCCGGCGCCCTCCATCTCCGCCAGCTCGGGCAGCAGCGGCATCTCAAGATCGCGGAAGAGCCCGGCGGCGCCGCAGGCCTCCAGCAGCGGCTCGAAGTGGCGCATCAGGCGCAGGCAAAGATCGCTGTCCTCGGCGGCGTAGCGCGCAGCGGCCTCAAGCGGCACCGCGTCAAACGCGCGGCCCTTTGGCACCACGTCGCGGTAGGCCGAGGCGGTGTAGTCGAGGGTGTAGGCGGCGAGCGAGTCAAGCGAGTAGCTGCTCCGCTCGGGGTCGCAAAGCCATGCCGCAACCATCGTGTCCCATATCCTGCACTTCCAGCGACCCAAGCCCCAGCCGCGGGTGACCTTGTAGTCGAACTTCGCGTTGTGCGCCGCCACGGTCATGCCGGGATCGGAAAGCAGCACCTCCAAGGCCGCCCTGGCCCTTTCCGGATCGATGAAGCCAGGATCTGCGGCGATGCCGTCCTCGCCCACCCCGTGCGGCGCAAGCGGCGCGTACCAGGCCTCCTTCGGCCTCAGCGCCAGCGAGACGCCGATGGGCCTTGAGCCCCACGCGTCCAGGGAGTCGGTCTCGAAGTCGATGGCGACAAGCCCCTGCCTTTTCGCCTCGCGGGCGATTTCCTCAAGCTGCCCAATGTCGCGGACGATCCCGTACTCGCCGGCGCCGAACAGCGACCTGTCCGTGGAGTAGGTGGCGTAGATCCGCGAGCCGCCATCCCCGCCGGGGAGGGGGGGGGCGCCCGACTCGGCGCCTAAGGCCGTCGGGCCCGCGCCCTGCCCCTCCCCGGCGCCCGGCAGCGAGCCGGCTGCGGGGTCGAGCTGCCTTGCGCTTTGGCGCATGCCCTCGCGGAAAAGCACGCGCGCGGCGGCCGGGCGGTCGAGGCTGCGAGCGCAAAGCGCCTCGGGGCCGCTGATTTCCAGCGGGACCGCGCTGTCCAGCCGGATCAGCGACTGCGAGAAGTAGGCGCTTTCCCTCCCCTCGGCAAGCCGCCTCCCCCTGGCGCCGGGTATGCCGGAAATGTTCTCGTAAATCCCGTCAAGCGATCCGTAGCGCGCGATGAGCTCGACGGCGGTCTTGTCGCCGATGCCCTTCACGCCCGGCACGTTGTCCGACGCGTCGCCGCAAAGCGAAAGCAGGTCGAGCATCTTTTCCGGCGCAATCCCCCACTCGGCCTTCACCTGCTCCGGACCGACAATCTCCCACGCCGGCCCCCCTCCCTGCGCCGCCGCAGCCGGCGCCGCCGCGGCAGCCTGCGCCTGCGCCGACGAAGGCGCCGCCGCAGGCGCATCCCCCCTGAACGGCTTCGCCGGGCGCAGCGCGTAAACGCCGCCGCCGACGAGCTGCAGAAGATCCTTGTCCGAGGAAATGACGTAGCACTGCCGGCCCTCAGCCCTGCACATTTCCGCCAGCGTCGCGATCACGTCGTCCGCCTCGTAGCCGTCGGCGCGGACGCTGGCGACGTTCAGCGCCGCCAGGAATTCCTCGACGAGCGGAACCTGCGCGCGCAGATCCTCCGGCGTCTTCTGGCGCGTGGCCTTGTACTCGGCGTACATCCTGTGCCGGAACGTCGGCGAGCGCGAGTCGAACACCGCGGCAAGAAGCTCGGGCGGCCTTTTCGCGGCGGCGCCCTCCCCTCCCCCGGCGGCCGCGGGGGCGCCGTCGCTAAGAAGGCCCGCGATCGCGCGCGCGAAGCCAAAAAGCGCCGAGACGTTTTTGCCGGCGCTGTTGCGCAGCGGGCGCGTCAGGAAAGCGAAGTACGAGCGGTAAATAAGGCCGTACGCGTCGATCAGGTAAAGGGGGGGCTTGCCAAGCATGGCGCAATGATAGCATGCCGGGGCCCTCGCAGTAAATGCCAATTTGCGCGAAAAAAGCAAAAAAATCGGCCCGCGGGCTAGACACATTTTTGCTTTTCTGCTATAATCCATTACGTACGGCAATTTTGCAGCCGCAGCGCCTGACAAGCGCGGTTCCTGCGAGCCGCGAATCCCAACCAAGGCCGCCGGAAAGGCGGCCCAACCCTAGAAAAAGGAGAAGAAACCATGTCAAAAATCGCGCAGTCCCCCGGAGAGTTTCTCTCGAACATGCTGGAGAAGCACAAAATCTCGATCCTAAGGCTTTCCAAGGACATTTTCCTCAACCAGTCCGCCGCGCGCCAGATCGCAATCGGCAAGACCAGGATTTCCGTGTCGGTCGCCATGCGCCTTGCGCGCTACTTCAACACGGCGCCTGAGTACTGGCTAGACATGCAGATGCGCTGGGATCTTTCCGAGGCCCTTCAGGACAAAAAGCTGATGGACGTTGTGAAGAAAATTTCCAAGTTCACCAAGGAGCCCGAGCCGGCCGGCAAGAAGGGCCCCGCGAAAAAGGCCGCGGCAGGAAAGGCCGCCGGCGCAAAAGCCGCGGCAGGCAAGAAGCCCGCAGGAGCAAAGGCAGCAGGCGCTAAGGCCGCTGCAGGGAAAAAGCCCGCAGGAGCCAAGGCTGCCGGCGCAAAGCCCGCGGGAGCGAAAGCCGCGGCTGGCAAAAAGCCCGCGGGAGCAAAAGCTGCAGGCGCAAAAGCCGCGGCAGGCAAGAAGCCCGCAGGCGCCAAGGCTGCCGGCGCAAAGCCCGCGGGAGCGAAAGCCGCGGCTGGCAAGAAGCCCGCGGGAGCAAAGGCAGCAGGCGCAAAGCCCGCGGCAGGCAAGAAGCCCGCAGGCGCAAAGGCTGCCGGCGCAAAGCCAGCGGCGGCCAAAAAGCCCGCCCCCGCCAAGCGCCCCGAAGACAAAGCCCCGGCGAAATAAAGCCGCAGGCTCCGGCGCGCCTTTGGGCGCCGGGAAGCGCCGCGCAAGCCGGCGCTTCCCGCCAGGCCGGAGCCGCCCCGCCCGCCCGCGCAATGCTTCTTCGATACACCGAAACCGGGTTTCTCGTCATCCTGCCGGGGGACGATCCGCGCGAAGCCGTCGACGCCATGCTGGCGACGGGCTACAGCGAGGAGTTCTGCGTCTCGCCCAGCTTTGAGCCGGGCTTCATAGCCGGCCTTATGGAGGCCGGCTTTCTGGTCATGTCGGCGAGGATCGGCGGGGAGGAAGGCGGCGGGGAGGATTCGGAAACGGGCGAAAGCCAGGAGGGAGGGGGCGGCGAGCCCCTTTTCCTGCCGCTGCCCAAGCTGCACCTTTCCCGCTCGGCGCTGTTCTTCGACAGGCTTCGCGTGAAAAAATCCATCCGCCGCCTCCTTGGCCGGTACGAGCTGCGCCCCGACTCGGACTTCGACCTCATCCTGGATCGCTGCGTGGAAACCCACGGCGACGGCTGGCTGACCCCGCCCCTCGTCGGCGCCATAAGGGCCATCCGGCGCGGCGGGAGGCCCCGGGGGGGGGCCTATCCCATGTCGCTGGCGCTCTACCGCGGCGAAAAGCTCGTCGCCGGCGAGTTCGGCGTGAAGGCGGGCCGCGTCTACACCTCCTACTCCGGCTACTACAGCGAAAGCGGCAGCGGCACGGCGCAGATCATCCTCGCCGCGCGCTACCTGCAGGAGCATGGCTTCGCGTTCCTCGACCTGGGCATGCCGCTGGGATACAAAAACGACCTAGGCGCCGTCGACATAAGCCCCGAGGAATTCGTGCGGCTGTTCAGGCTGGCTCAGAGGCCGCAGGATCCGGGCCATGCCGCGCCCGCCCGGGCGGAGCCCTGACGGAAGGCGCCGGCCGCGCGGCGCCCAGTCAGGCGGCGCCCGGGCGGGCGGCGCATTTGCTTGACCGCGGCGCCAGATGCGCCGCATAATGGGCGCTGGCGGAAAAAAATTCAGGGAGAAGCGCAGTGAAAAACAGGGCCCTAAAAAGAGCGCTGGTGGCAGCCGGCGTTTCCATCCACGCCCTGCGCCTGGCGGCGACGGCGGCGCTGATAGCGCTGGCGCTTGGGGGCTGGGCGGCCGAGGCTGCGCTCGCGCGCTTCGCGCAGGAGGAGCGGGGCGCGGCGGAAGGCGGCGGGGATTTTCTGCAAAAGGGGCGCGGCGATCTGCTGCGCATGCTGGAAGGGCGGCCCATGTACTTCGCTCGGTGGGACGGGGCCCGGAACGTCAGGGCCCTTTACAGCCTAGAGGCGGAGGGCGGCTATCTTGCGCTGCGCCGCATTGAGATCGTCGACGGGGAGAGGCTGGTTTTGAGCAGCGCCGCCCTGGACGCGGCAAGCACTGCGCGCGCGGCGGGCGGCTACCGGGTGACGTTTAGCCGCAAGGGCCATGGGCGCAGCGCGGAATGGGCGGAGTTCTTCGCGCCGGCAGGCGGCGGGGAGATAAGCGGCCTTAGAATTTCAGCCGGATACGGAAGCGAGCTTGCCATGCACCCGGCGGGCTGCATCGCCGCAATCTCCGCCGAGATGCGCCGGGGCAGAATAGCCAGGCAGACGCGCCACGTCGGCAGATACGCGCTCGACAGAATCGAAGTCATTCGCAGCCCCGAGGAGCCGGATCCGCATATGCCTTTCGGAAACTGGCCGCCGCGGGCAGCCGCCATGGAATACTCGGTCTCCTTTACCGGAACCGGAAACCTGCTCCTGCGCAGGGCCGGCGCCGGCAGGGAGTCCGACTGGCTTTTCTACGGCGGCGGCTCGGAGACCGTTCTGGACATCGGGGCCGGCTTCGTCCTGAGATACTATTTCGACGGCGGCTACCTCGTCCGGCACTCCTCGGCGGACTGGGAAGGCCAGGGCTACGAATACAGGATTTTCCACAGATTGGTTGAGTAGCCAGGGCCAAGGGGCGGCAATGCCGCCGCCCGCCTATTTTTTGCCTGATTTCAAAAAGCCGTCGATCCGCGCGCCAATCGCGCCGCGCACCGCCGTTTCCAGGTCGGCCAAAAGCCCTTCCTCAAACAGCCTCATGATCTCGGCCGGAAAGGAATTCATCGAAAAAAGCTGCGGGCTGTCGATTTCAAGGCCCCCCGCTATGCGCTCAAGCATTTCCGGCGTGGGAAATTTGTTCCCAAGCTCGATTTGGCCTACGTAATGGGTGCTGGTATCCACTTTTTCGGCCAACTGCGCCTGGGTAATGCCCAAGATTCGGCGCCGCTCTTTCATGTTGTGGGACAGCAAAGCGCGTAAACTCGTCATAACAGTTTGACCCAAACGATAAAGCATGATTTGCGGTTGACAGACTTCCCCAAAAGCAGTATTATGGCGCATGCTTCCTCTGAGAAAAGGCGGTCAACGGCGGTTTTTGCCATTTTTTTTCAAAAGCCGCGTGGGGCCTGCTTGAAAAAACCCAAGCCAAATTTGAGCGCGCTCGCGTTTTTCCTGCTCGGCTGCGTTTTTCTGCCCCGCGCCCACGCCGGCGAAATCCGCCCGCGCGACTCGCTTTACATCTACGCCGCGGGCAGCTTTTTTCACACCCCCAGGCTTTTCCAGGAATTCATCGAGCCGCGCCCGGGCTTCAGGGGCGCCGTCGGCTACGAGCTGCGCCGCTTCCACTTCGCGCTGGAGTCAGGCTTCACGCGCGTCGCCGGAACAAACCCGCTGGTGCTTGACATTGAGCTTGTCCCGCTGGCCTTCCGCGCCGGCTACGCCCTGCCCCTGCGCGGCGGCTTTGGCCTGCAGGGAAGCATCGGCGCGGGGATCGTGTTCTCAAGCGTGACGCATTACGAAAACGCCATCGCCCTGCTCACCGGCAACCTTCAAACCTCCCGCGCTCGGACCCCAATCGCGGGGGCTCGCCTGTTTCTTACCTACGATCTGCCGCTGAATTTCCGCCTGCACCTCGGCGGCGGCCTGGACGCGCTTTTCGAGAACGAAAGCCCCATCCCCATGCCGCTTATCGAGGCGGGCGTTTCCTTCAGACCCTTCGCGGCTTGCCGGGCGCGGCAAAGGCCCGCGGAAGCTCGCGCGGCGGAAATTTGCCGGGCGGAACTGGCAATACGCGCGCCGGCACACGCGCCGGCGCCGGAGCGCGCGATCCCGGAAGAGCCGCCCGAGCCGGAGGAACGCGCGATCCCGGAGGGGCCGCCCGAGCCGGAGGAACGCGCGATCCCGGAGGAGCCGCCCGAGCCGGAGGAGCGCGCGATCCCGGAGGAGCCGATCGCCGAAAGGGCGCCGATCGAGAGGGCGCTTTCCGCCGCGCGGTTTTACCCGGACGGCGCGATCCTCGTCGAGCGCTACAGGCCCGCCCTGCGCGAGGCGGGCGAGCGCCTGCGGGAAAACCCGGAGCTGCGCGTCGCCCTGCGCGGGCACGCGGCGCCGTTCGGGGATCGGGCGCTGCTGGAGGCGCTGTCGCGGGACCGCGCGCTTTACGTCAGGGACTACCTGGTTTTGCGCCACGGGATATGCGCGGGCAGGATAACGGTGGAATTTTTCGGAATGGACGGGGCGCCGGAACTCGCGGACGAAACGTGGGAATCCAGGCGCGCAGTGGAATTGACGATAGAACACGGGCATTGACAAGGAGAGCGACATGAAATCAAGCAAAGCGACAAAAGCGGCAATCGCCATCGGCGCGGCAATCCTCGCGGTTTTCCTCGGGGGCTGCAACAATTTCTTTCACGAATTGATCCCGCCGGACGGCGACAGGATTCTCTCGTTCGAGGTGCCGGGCCAGATCGGCGCGGCGGAAATCGCCGGCAACACCGTGCGCGTAAAGGTGAGCCCCGGCGCCGACCTCCACGCGCTGCTTCCGCGCATCGCCGTTTCCCCCGGCGCCAGCCTCGTCCCCGTGACCTTCGACTACGTGGCCGCCGCGTTTCCGGAAATCGACCTAATCGGCGAGGTGCTGGCGCTGCACACGGCGCGGGATTTGCCCGAGCACGTAAAGAACCTCATCAGATCCACCCCGGGATTCAACGTCCCGGCGCTGGACATGCCCATCGATTTTTCCGGGCCCGTCAACTTCTTCGTCATCTCTGGACAGGGAACCATACGCGAATACACCGCGTTCGTCGAGGAATACACCGCCGAGCCGCGCATCCTCGGCCTGCGCTTTTCCAAGTTCGACAACCCCGAGCTGCTGGCCGACGCCGTTCCGGCTTTCGCCGGGAGCGAGCTTCGCGTGACGGCCATGCATCCGGTCGAAATGCCGGGCCTGAGCTTCGCCCTGATCCCGTCCTTCGAGATTCTGGGCGAACTGCTTGAAATCGACGGCGCGGAAATCGCGTCCGGCGAAACCGCGATTCAGTTTGACGCGGCTTTCGACGTTCCGCAGGCAAGAACGATAACCGTGACGCGCGGCGGGCTGGCCAAGGACTACGCGCTGATCGTCACTTTCCGCGAGGACCCGGACACCGTGCGCAGCATAACGGACTTTAGGTTTGCCTGGGCGGACAACCCGGGCATAGCCGCCACCTCGGTGGCCGCGATCGTGGACGACGGGGACTTCGGGACGATAACGCTGCAGGTTCTCTACTCCGGCGCGCGGTCGGCGGCGCTGATCCCGCGCTTCGTCACGCCGGGAACGGCGCGGGTCGGCGGGGCCTTGCAGGCTTCCGGGCAAAGCGCCCACGACTTTTCCCGGACGCTGGAGTACAGGGTGACATCGCGCAATCTTATGTTCAGCCGCACCTACACCGTGCGAGTCGAGTTCGTCAGCCTGGCCCAAGACGCGCCGAGAATGCTGTCGTTCAATCTTTCGCAGGCCCACAACCCAGGCCTAATCAGGAGCAGCGTCGGCGAGATCGGCGACGGACACATCGTGATCGACGTGCACTTCGGCGGCGCCGCCGCGCCCGAGACGCTCGTCCCGGAATTTTCCGCGCAGGGAATCGTCACCGCGCTGGGCAGCGTCCAGGTTTCCGGCGCGAGCCCGCAAAATTTCGGCAGCCGCATAACCTACGCCGTGACCTGCCCGCTCGATCCGGCGCGAAGGCGGCACTACTCGGTGCAGACGCGGCTTATCAGGGACACGTCGTCGGACGCGCTGATAACGTCCTTCGGCTTTTTCCCGGAGGAAAACCCGTGGCTGAGCGAGCCGCTGATCGGCCGCATTCAGCAGGGAACGATAACCGTCTTCGGCCCCGCGGACGCGGGCCTTCTGGAACGGATGCTGATCCCGCGCTTCGAGGCGACCGGCCCCGTGAGCGTGTCCGGCGCGGCGCAGGTTTCCGGCATTTCCGGGCGCGTCTTTGGGGAGCCGGTGGAGTACGAAGTGGTTTCCGCCAACGGCCTTCACGGCAGAACCTACACGGTCGTCGTGCGGGAGCTGCTTTCCCTCCGGATTTTCGTCGACCAAAGCGCCGTCGGCCACGGCGACGGGACAAGCTGGCAAAACGCGTTCCGCTGCCTGCGCGAGGCCGCCGAAGCCGCGGCCATGTTCCCCGGGGGCGATCCCAGGGAGGTTTGGATAGCCGCCGGAACGTACAGGCCCAGCGATTCGGGCGACGAGCTGGCGTACATCCCGCTTTCGCCGAACGTTGGCTTCGTCGGCGGCTTCGCCGGCTGGGAAACGGCCAGAGGCCAGAGGAACCCCGCCGCCAACAGGACCATCGTCACCGGCGACCTTGGCGGCGGGCGGAGATCGTGGAACCTGTTTGGCTCGTTTGAAGGCAATGCCGCGCGGACGATCGGCGGCGACGTTTCCTTCGAGGACATCGAGTTCGCCGACGCGGGCTCCGCGCTCGCGGCCGGCGATAGGCGCCTCGCCGCCGCGATCAGCGCTAGGCTATCCGACGGCGCAAAGCTGCGGATAGGCGGCGCCTGCTTTTCCGGCCTGCGCGCCGCCGCCGTCCGGCTTTCGGGATCCTCGGGCGCGGAGATCAGCGGCGCGCGGATCAGCGGCATTGAGGGCCTGGGCATTGACATTGACAGCGCCGCCGGCGACATTGAAATAAGCGCCGCTGACATGCGGGACGTTTCCGGCACGGGCATTCGCATTGCCGGCGGAAGCGGGCGGCGCGAGCTTTCGGGCATTTCCGGCCAGGGCATCGGCGGCGACGGCATATCGATCAGCGCCCCCGGCAACGCGGGCATTGCCATTCGCGGCGCGGAAATGCGGGAAATCCAAGGCGGCGCGATTTCCGTCTCCGGCGGCGCGGGCCAAGTGGAGATCGGCGACGTTCGCATGGGCGACGTCTCCGGGGACGGCATAGTCGTTTCAGGCAGCGGCGGCGCGCGGCTGCTTTCCGGTGTTTCCGGAACCGGGATCGGCGGCTATGGCATAACAATCGACGGGATTTTCACCTCCGTCACCGTCGGCGACGTGGACTTGCGCGACGTAGGCGCGATCGCGGTTTCCGTGATCGGTCCAGGCGACGTCGAAATCGGCGACGCCGCCATGAACGGGGTCGAGCGCGAGGCCATCCTTGTCCAAGGCTCCGCCGAGGGAAACATACGGCTTTTCGGCATCCGCGCCGACAATTTTGGCAGATACTGGTGGTCCGCAGGCATTCAAATTCGATCCCGTGGCAACGTCGAGGTGAGCGACGCCGCAATGCGCAACTTTTTGGGCTTCTATCCCGCACTGGACATAGCGGGAAACGCCGTCGGAATCATCGACGCGCGCGTGGAAAACGCTCGTAATGCGGATAGTGGCGTAATGGTAAACGCAGCATCCATCGAAGTCGTCAATGCAGTCATTGAAGAAGCCCGTGCCGGCATGTTTTTTTTCACGACGGCCGCGGGCGAAAGAAGGCTGCTGGTTTCCAATGCCGCGCTTCGCGATCTTCGCGAATCCGGCATTTCCATTGGCTCGGCGTTCGACTGCATCCTGATTTCCGGCTCGACGATCGAAAATACCGGCGGAAGGGGAATCGACGCGCGGGGCAGCGTCGGAGCGCGAAACGTAAATTTTGAGATACGCGATTCGGCAATCAGGAACACGGCAGCGACCGGCAACGGCGGCGGCGTGCTTTTCAGCCCAAGCACTCCCGCTGCTGGCTACACGGCAAATTTCACAGCGCTGAGATCGCGCTTTGAGAGCAACTCGGCGACCGGCAGCGGCGGCGCCATTTTCGCAGGCGCAGGCGCGACGACCGTCACCGTGGCGGACTCGCGCTTCGAGGGCAGCAGCGCAACAGGCAGCGGCGGCGCTGTCAATGTTTCCGGATCCGCCGCCATTGCCATATCCGGCTCGCGCTTTTACAACTCCAGCGCCGGAAGCTCAGGCGGCGCTGTCAATGCACCTAGCTCCTCCTTCGCCATTAACATATCTGGCTCGCGCTTTTACAACTCCAGCGCCGGAGGCTCAGGCGGCGTTGTCCATGTCAGCGGCAACCGCACCATTGTCGTGGCAAATTCGGAGTTCATAAACACCAGCGCCGAAATCTCAGGCGGCGCTGTCAATGCATCCGGCGGCGCCGCCATTGACATATCCGGATCGCGCTTTTACAACAACAGAGCCGGAACCTCAGGCGGCGCTGTCAATGTGCCCGGCGGCGCCGCCGCCATTGACATATCTGGATCTCGCTTTGAAAACTCCTCGGCTATGGGAAGCGGCGGTGCCATCAGCATTGGCGGCTCTCTTGCCGTGGCAAATTCGCAATTCATAAACACCAGCTCCAGAGCCGGCGGCGGCGCTATCATGAACTGGAGTAATCCTGCCTTTGTCATATCGGGATCGCGCTTCGAAAACACCAGGGGCGGCCATGGCGGCGCAATTTCCGGCGGGGGTTCAGGTTTTGCCATAACGGATACATATTTCATAAATTCCACCAGTTCAAGAGGAGATGCCAATTTCATCCACTTGTTTAGAGGAACCGGGGGGACTATCCGCGGAAGCAGCTTTATCCATGACGATCGGTTAATTGAATTCGATCCTTCATACGCTACCAGCCCAGGATCAATGCTTAGATTTTCGCCTACTAGCGCAAGTGGCTACAGTACCATGACGGTTTTAATTGAAGACAGCGTGTTCACCAATCTAAGGAGCAATGTTCCTGGGGAAAGTTACATTTTCAACACATGGTATCAATTACCCGGCGGTGAAGCAGGTGGAGCAGGCGGCATGAGACACACTTCTTACACCTTGTTAACCCTGCGCAACAGCGTTTTCAATTTCGGGCCTGGCGGAGGGGTGGGCCTTCTCGCTTTTTATACCGGCTCGGTGCGGCAAACCAGCGGCACTGTCCTTATTGCTAACGACAGCTTGCTCATGGACGGCGTAACCATCAACGGCGGCGGAAACGGGCAGCCGCTCATCTGGCTGCGCAATGGATCAGATGCCACTCCCGGCACTTTTCGGTTCAGACCCAACAACGTTTTCAACGGAGTGACGCTGGACAGCGAATTTGCGCTGATGGGCCTGGCGGGCGCCGGCGTAATTCGCCTGCAGAACGGGGCCATGCCGGTGATGGTGGACTGAAAGCAAAGCGCGGCTAGGGTTTTTGCGTTTCCGAGCCGCGCTTTTGGCTCGCCGGGGAAACGCCGCCGCAAGCGCGGCGGGCGCCGCCGCCGGCATCACCTTCACGGACCAGCGCGCCAGGGAGGACTTCACGCGGGCGCCGTAGCAGCAACGCGCGCAGGAGCGCGGCGCCGCCTCCCGGCGCTTCGCCCCCGCCCGCTCCGCGCCTTCGCCGCGGCGCTCTACAGGGAAATAAACCGGCGGTTAAAAACTTTTTGCAGCTTTATAATTGTCCCCAGAGTCGGGTTCGTTCTTCGGGGATTCTCGATGCGCTGGTAATATGTCCAGTTGACGTTCAGCCGCTGTGCCACGTCTTTCTGGGACAAGCCCAGGCGCTCGCGCTCTTTTTTGAGGGTTATGGCAAAGGCGATTTTCAGTTCGGGCTCGATAAAATAAATCCCTTTCCCCTTTATTTGGGAAGGCTCCGGAATGGCCATTTTTCTCGAGTCAAAACTGCGCAGCATGGCGGAAATGGCTTCCTTTGCCATGGCCTTTGCCTCTTCCAAAGTATCCCCCTCCGTAACGCAGGAGGGTATGTCAATAAACTCAACAACATAGCCGCCCTCGGCCGCCTTTGAGAATTTTGCCGGATACGCAATCATTTAAAACCTCCCAGCTTTAACAGTTTTTGCTCTGTGCCTTTTTTCAAATCCTTGCCGTGAACGGGAATAGAGACGGCGGCCTTGCCCTTTATCACGATGTGGTGAGATCCCGTTACATGATCCAGCGCCCAGCCGTTTTTCAGGTAGAGCTTCAGCATCTCTTTTCCAGTCATCGGCATGCTTTCAACATACTACCCAAAGGTAGCATTGTCAATATGCCGGCGCTAGGCGCGCTTTAGCTGGGCGTGGCAGCGCTCGCTGTAAACGGCTGAGGCGCGATCCTCGGGGACTATGCTAAGCACGCGGCTGAAGTTGTCCAGGGCGTCGTTGTACTTTTTCTGGGCGAAGCAGAAAAGGCCCTGCTCGAAGCTGCGGCTCGTGCGCATCTTCTTTTCCATGAGGTCGTCGTCGATGCCGTTGAGGATTTCGTAGACCGAGGTGGGCGCGGCCTTGCCCTTCACCCTGACGTTTCCCAGGTAGCGGAACATGTACTTCTCGGGGTGCTCAAGCTTGCGGAAGGTCTGCCCGCTTATCGCCATCGCCACGCCGAAAATCTTCGTAAGGCCCTCGATGCGGCTGGCCAGGTTCACCGCGTCGGAAATGACGGTGTTCTGCATGCGGTTGTGGGTGCCGACCACGCCAAGGATTATGGGCCCCGTGTGAAGGCCGATGCCGATGTTCAGGGAGCGGTAGCCCCTGTTCGCGCGGTGCTTGTTGTACTCCTTGAGCTGCTTCTGAATCTCGACCGAGGCGCGCAGCGCCATGTCGGCGCCGTTGGACTGCGGGAAAATCGCCATTATCGCGTCGCCCATGTACTTGTCCACGAAGCCGCCGTAGCGGGTGATGATGGGGACGACGCGGGTGAAGTACGAGTTGATGAACTTGAAGCCCTCCTCCGGCGAGATGCTCTCGAATATCTCGGTGAACTGCCTGATGTCGGAGAAAAAGACCGTCATCTCGCGCTTGAGGTGGTCGCCCAGCTTCAGGTCCATGATCGAGCGCTTGCCCATGAGGCGCAGGAACTCGTTGGGGACGAAGGAGTTCATTTTGCGGTCGGCTATGATCTCGGCGGCCGCGGCGTCCGAGGCGGCGTCCGGGATTGAGGGCGGGCCGTCGGGCAGAGGCGCCCCCGCGGGCGGCACGCCGCTGGCCTCGCCCGCTGCGCCCGAGCGCCTGAGCCCCTCGGCCTCAAGGCCGTCAGTGTCCTCCAGCTCCTCAAGCTCCGCGGCGCCCTCGTCGCCAAGGCCGAACGCGCCGACAGGGGACGCGTCGCCCTTCTGCGCCAGGCGCAGGTCGGCCAGGTCCTCCAGCTCCTCAAGCTCGTCCAAGTCAAGCCCGCCCGAGCGCGCCTCGGCAAGGCCCAGCTCCTCAAGCTCCTCCGCATCGGCGCCGGGCGCGCCGCTCCCGCGCAGGGCGGAACGCGCGCCTGCGCCCATGGCGGCGCCTGAGCCGGCGGCTGCGCCGAAGGCTGGAATCGGGGCTGCCGCCCCCCCGCCCGCCTCGGGGGCGGAGGCGACCCGCGCCCCGGGAATCGTGATATCGGCCATCTTGCTACCCCTTAAGCGCATTATAGCGCATGCCGGCGAAAGCGCAACAAAAATCTGTCGCCAAAGGCGGCGCCGAATGGCCTTGCCCGCATGGCGCCGCGGCCTGTGGCGCCGCCGGGGGCATGGGCGCGGCAGGGCGGGCGGGGGCGCCGGGCAGGGAGGCGCCGCAAAGCGGGCGGCGCAGCCGGGCTGGGAGGCTGCGCCTCGCCAGGAGGCGGCGCCTCGCTGGGAGGCTGCGCCTCGCTGGGAGGCTGCGCCTCGCTGGGAGGCGGCGCCTCGCTAGGAGGCGGCGCCGCGCCAGGAGGGGGCCTCGCTGGCCGCGGCGTCGAATGCCGCGGGGTCGAAGGCGACGGCCCTGTTTCGGCCCGACTGCTTGGCGCGGTAGAGCGCCCTGTCCGCGTTGCGGATTATGTCGTGGAGGGCAAGGCCGCCGGCGCCGGAGGCCGCGCCAAGCGACACGGTGACGCGTATCTCGATCCCCTCGGCGGCGAAGGGCGTTTCGGCTATGCGCCTCTGTATCTGCCAGGCGATTTTCGAGGCGCCCTCGAGCCCCACGCCGGGGAGCATCACCGCGAACTCCTCGCCGCCGTAGCGCGCCACGACCGTGCCCTGCTTGAGGGCGTGGCGCGAGCGCGCGACGATTATCTTCAGAACCTCGTCGCCCATGCCGTGGCCGTAGGCGTCGTTGACGCGCTTGAAGTGGTCGATGTCGAAGAGGACGACGGAAAAGTCCCGCCCGCCGGCGTCGCACGCGGCCAGCTCGCGCTCGGCGCTCTCCATGAAGTGGCGCCGGTTGCTGGCGCCGGTGAGCGCGTCCGTGAAGGCCAGCTTCTCAAGCTGCTTCACCATGGCCACGGCGCCGTTTATCTCGCGCAGATCGCGCGTGTAGCTGATCAGCATATCCTTGCCGCCAATGTGGACGCGCACCACCGTCACCTCGCAGGGAATCGGCTTGCCGGACAGCGTCTGGTGCATCCACTCGAAGCGCGCCCTGCCGGAGGCCAGCGCCTGCCTGGCCTTCTCGCCCATCTTCTCGCGCGAGAGCCTGCCGTCCGGCTGGAACCTCGGCGACAGGTCGAAGAAGCTGCCCACGAGCCTCTGCCGGTCGGGCAGCTCGAAAAGCGCCAGTATCTCCTGGTTGGCCTCCAGAACGCTGAAGGCCTCGTCCAGTATCGAGCAGGCCAGCGGCGAGGAGTCCAGCATCGCCTGAAGCCTCTGCTGCGCCTTGTCCTCCGCCTCCTTGTACCTGTAGAAGTCGCGCAGGTCGCGCGTGTAGGCGATCACGAGGCTGCGCCCGTCGATCTCCACGCGCTGGAGGATTTCCTCGCAGGGAATCTCCTTCCCCTCCAGCGTCCGGTACATCCACTCGCTGCGGGCGCTGCCGGTCTCCATCGCCCTGGCCAGCTCCGCCAGCGCCTTTTCGCGCGAGATGCTCCCGTCCGGCTGAAGCTCCGGCATGAAGTCGAAGTACCTCTCGACGAAAACCCGCCGGTCCTGAATCTCGAACAGGCGCTCGGCCTCCCTGTTCACCTCCAGCACGCAGCAGCGCTCGTCGAACACGACGCAGACCAGGGGAGAGGTGTCCAGCATGAGCTGCAGCCTCTCCGTCAGCGCGCTGTCCCTCCTGCGCGACTCGTAAAGCTCGCGCAGGTCCCTGACGAAGGCCAGGATGTAGTCGCCGCCCCTGTACTCCACGCGCACCAGCGTCACCTCGCAGGGAACGGGATCGCCGGAGAGGGTTTGGTGCATCCACTCGAAGCGCTGCCTGCCGGTCTCGAAGGCCGCCGTTATGATCTCCTCGGCCTTTTCCTTCGAGAGCCGGCCGTCCGGCTGGCGCTCCGGCGAAAGCTCGAAGAACCGGCCCATGTACTCGCTTTTGTCCCTGAGGCCGAACAGCTTGGGCGCCTCGGCGTTGCAGTGCAGGATGTTGAAGTCCCGGTCGCGGAAGTTCGAGGCCATGGGCATGTTGTCGAAGATGAGGCGCAGGCGCTCCTCGGCCACGCTCTTCTCCTCCATGGTTTTCGTGAGGCGCCAGAAAATGAGCAGGGCAAGCGAGGAGGCCGCCGAGATGGCAAGCGCCGCCGCCGGCAGGGAAAGCGCCATTCGCCGCGCGGCGCCGCCGGAGGGCGCCCTGGCCTGCCCGGCGGGGACGACCGCGGCCAGCGTCCAGCCCTCCGCGGACAGGGGCGAGGGCATGAAGTACGCAGGGCCCACGAGCTCGTCGCGGAAGGGCGCCGCGCGCATGCCGGAGGCGATTGCCCCCGCGAAAAACTCGCCGCCCGGCAGCGACGCAAGGCCGGCGGCGCCGGCGGCGGGCCCGGGATCCAGGCGCTGGCAGGCGGCAGCCTCGCCGCCCTCCCCTATCAGCAGGAAGTAGCCGGCGAAATCCGGGGCGCGAAGGCCGGCCCTCTCAAGCGCGAAGCCTGCCGGGACGATCGCGACGACGGCGCCGCCCGAGCCGCCCAGATCCGGCGCCCAGGCGGCGACGGCCAGCGCAAGGCCCCCGGCGGAGCAGGAATGCGCCGGGGCGGCGAAGGAGCCGGGGCCGGCGGCCCTGGCCGCGGCCAGCAGCGGGCAGCCGCCCGCGCGCCAGCCCTCGGCGGCGCCGAAGGAGCGCCCGTCCTCAAGCCCCACGAAGGCCCTTTCGACGAAGGGGCGCCCGGCGGCAAGCGCCTCGGCGGCCTCGGCGAAGCGGGAGTCGCAGGCAAGGGCGCCGAGCGCGTCGGCCATGGCCCTGGCCGACGCGCCGGCCGCGGCCAGCCACCCGTCCACCTCCCCGGCGCGGATGGCCTTGTCGCGCCAGGCGGCGGCCAGCGCCCCCTCGCGCTCGGCGGACAGAAGCGCCGCCGCGGCAATGCCCAGCGCCAGGCACATGCCGGCAAGGGACAGAAGCGCCGCCCGCAGGAAAACCCCGGATTTCGCCCCCCTGGCGGGCTGGCGGGCGGCTAGGTCCATTCCGGGGCTCCCCGCCCGGGTCGGCGGCGCAAGCAGCAGCGGCGCGGCAAGCGGCGGCGCGGGCGGCAAGGCAGGCAGGGGGGCAGGCTGGGAAAGGCGCCGGCGCAAGCCTTGGCGCGGCAGACAGTCACGACGGCACCTCCGCGTTTTTGAGAAAGGCAGCGCGCCGCGCGCCCAGAAAGCCGCCGGGCCTGCGCGAAGCCAAAAGCCCGCTCGGGCCCGCCTCGGCAGAATCATCGCACGGCCGGGCGAAAATGTCAACGCTTTTTTTCGGAAGCCCGCGGCGCCGCGCCCGAAAATTCCGCCGCGGGGCGTGACGGGCCCGCCGCGGGGCGCCGCCAAGGGCGCCGCAAAGGGCGCCGCCCCGCCGCCCTCCCGGCGCCGCCGGCTCTTGGCGCCGCCGGCCCTCCCGGTGTAGCATTGCATTCGAGGCAATGAGCGCGATGACGGACAACAAGAAAAAGGCGCCTGGCGCCCCGCCAAAGGCGAAGCTGGACTTTTCCATCAGGCTGGTCATGGGAATCGCCGGCCTGTCGCTTTTGGGCATGGTCGCCGCGCTTTCGGTCGCGGGCGTCATGGCGCGCGACGGGATGCAGGCCGGCGCCATCGGCATGGCCAGCCGCGACCAGGCCATCTACGCCGGCGAGATTGACGCGTGGCTCGGCGCCGCCGCCAGGACCGTCTACACCCTGGCCATCGCGCTGGAGGCGCTTCCCGACGGCGAAAGCTTCCAGCGGATCGCCGAAACCCTGCTTGCCCGGCACGACTTCCTCGAAAACGTCTTCATCGGCTTCTCCGACGGGCGCGTGATAAACGGCGCCGGGTGGCAGGCCCCGGAGGGCTGGCTCGGCACGGATCGGCCGTGGTACAGGGCCGCCCGCGAAGCCGGCGAGGGCAGGGTCGCGATCACCGACCCCTACGTCTCCCACGCCAGCGGGAACATCGCCGTGGCCATGGCGGTGCTGTCGCCGGATCTGGGCGGGATAGGCGCCGCGGTCGGCGCCGCCATCTCCATGGAGGCCATCCTAGCCAGAATCAGCGAGCGCCCGGCGCCGGGCGGGGGCCGCGCCATCCTGGCCTCCATGGACGGCCGCGTAATCGCCCACTCAGGCTACCGGGCGGGGCCCGAGGCCTGGGAGCGCAGCCTCCTTGACGCGCCGGGCGGCGGCCTTATCCTTTCCGCCATTGCCTCCGGCGAAATGGCCGGCTCCTTCGACGATCCGGAGCTTGGCCGGGCGCGCTTCCTGGCGGCCCCGCTGGCCAGCGCCGACTGGGCGCTCATAGCGGTCTTCCCCGCGGACGCCGCCCGCTCGCCGGCGCTTCGGGGCCTGGCCGCGGCCGGCGGCGCCCTCGCTGCGCTGCTCGCCGGCCTTTTCGTGTTCGCCGCATTCTTCGCCGCCTACGTCGCCAAAAGCATCGAGGAGAGGAGGGGCTCCGAGGAGCGCCTTGGCATCATCATCGACAACATGCCCATGGTCTCCAACATAAGCGGCAGGGACTCGCGGATCATCGAGTGCAACGAGGAGGCGCTGCGCCTCTTCGGCCTGCGCGACAAGCGCGAGTACATGGACAGGTTCTTCGAGCTTCAGCCGGAGTTCCAGCCCGACGGCCAGAACTCGATGGAAAAGGCCCGCGCCATGGAGGACATCGCGTTCGAGGCCGGGCAGAACCGCTTCGAGTGGATGCACAGGCGGATGGACGGCGAGCCGCTGCCCTGCGAGGTCACCCTGGCGCGCGTCAAGTGGAACGGCGAGGACCAGCTTCTGAGCTTCGTGCGCGACCTGCGCGAATTCCACGAGGCGCAGAGGCGGGAGCGCAGGATACACGAGCGCATGAGGCTGATGCTCGACGCGACCCCGCTCATCATCGAGTTCTGGGACAACTCCCTGGGCTTCGTCGACTGCAACAAGACCGCGCTGGACTTCTACGGCTTCCAGACCAAGGAGGCCTACAGGGACAGGATGCGCGGGGGAATCCCCGGCTTCCAGCCGGGCGGGGAGCCCAGCGCCGGGGAGTGGAAAAGGCGCCTGGGCAGCATAGCCGAGGGCGGCTGCGACAGGTTCGAGTTCCGCTCCGTGAAGCGCGGGGGCCAGAGGGTCTCGCTTGAGGTGGTCGGCTACCGCGCCATGTTCGGCGGCGAGCAGGTAATCGTGACGTGCGGCAAGGACGTGACGCAGCTCAAGGAAACCGAGGAAAGGATGCGCGAGGCCGAGGAGCGCCTGCAGCTCATGCTGGACGGCGCCCCGATTTCCTGCTACCTCATCGACAAGGACTTCAGGGCCATCGACTGCAACCGGGAGACCCTGAACCTCTTCGACTTCGCCGGCAAGGCCGAGGGCATCGAGAAGTTCAGGGAGATATTCTCGCGCTACCGGTCCGACAAGCTCAGGAGCCACTTCGACAGGGCCATCCGGAACGGCCAGGAGCGCTTCGAGTGGGTTTTGCAGAAGCCCAGCGAGGGCGGCTACATCCCCTGCGAGATCGCCTTCGTCCGCTTCAGCCACAGGGGCGAGGACGTCGTCGCCGCGTACATATTCGACCAGCGCGTCCTGAAGGAGATGCTCTGGGAGCGCAGGCGGGTGGAAAGCGCCGAGGAGCACAGCAGGGCAAAGAGCCGGTTCCTGGCCAGGATGAGCCGGGAAATCCGCACGCCCGTAACGGCGATCCTCGACATCTCCGAAATCCAGCTTCAGGACAGGGCGCTGCCGCCCGGCGCCGCCGCCGCCTTCGGGAAAATCCAGGGCTCCGCCGGCATGCTGCTGCAGATCGTCGGCGACATTCTTGACCTCTCCCAGATCGAGGCCGGCAGCCTGGCCATCGAGGAGGCCGAGTACGACGTGGCCGCCATGATCCGCGAGGCCGCGCAGGCGCGCCCGGAAAGCCCCGGCGGCGGGAAAGTCGAGTTCCGCGCCAGCGTGGACGAGCGCCTCCCGGCCTTCCTGATAGGCGACGAGCCGCGCGTCAGGCAGATCATAGGCAGCCTCCTGTCCAACGCGTTCAGTCACACTTCCTCCGGCTCTGTGGAGCTTTCCGTCCAGCGCGAGCCGCGCCTCGAGGAGGGCGGGATCACGCTTTTCGTCGGCATACGCGACACCGGCCGGGGCATGACGCCCGAGCAAATTGACGAGCTTTACAGCGAGCGGGCGAGCCTCAGCGGCCGCGAGAGCCCCTACTCCGGGGGCGCGGGGCTGGGCATGCCGATAGCGTGCAGCCTGGCGCGCATGATGGGGGCGCAGATCAGCGTCGAGAGCGAGCCGGGAAAAGGCACGAGCGTGGCGGCGCGCATACCGCAAAAGGCGGCAGGCCCAGCGGCGCTGGGAAAGGCCGCCCGGAAAATCTGCGACGAAATAGCACGCGGGCGCGCATAGGGGGCATTTGAATGGGCATGGGCAAGAGCAAGGTTTTGGTGGTCGGGCGCGGAGGGCGCGAGCATGCGCTGGCGTGGAAATTCTCGCAGTGCCCGTCGGTAGGCGCCGTGTACGCGGCGCCCGGCAGCAGGGGCATGGCCGGCGCCGCGGAGCAGGTCGGCATAGCCGAGAGCGACTTCGGCGCGCTGGCCGCCTTCGCGAAAAAGGAGGGCATAGACCTCACCGTCGTCGGGCCGGAGGCGCCGCTGGTCGGTGGAATCGCCGACAGGCTCGCGAGCGAGGGCCTGCCGGTCTTCGGCCCGTCCGCCGCCGCCGCGCAAATCGAGGGCAGCAAGTCCTTCGCAAAGGGCCTTATGATCAGGCACGGCATCCCAACCGCCGGGCACGAGGCCTTCTCCGACTGTGCCGCGGCCTGCCGCCACGCCGAGGAATGCGCCATGCCCGTGGCGATAAAGGCCGACGGGCTGGCCGCCGGCAAGGGCGTCGTCATAGCCGCCGACAGGAAGGAGGCGCAGGAGGCGCTGCGCGAGATGATGGAGGGCGGCAGGTTCGGCGACGCGAGCCGCACCGTGGTTGTCGAGGAATTCCTGGAGGGCGAGGAGTTCTCGCTCATGGCGCTTGTCTGCGGGGAAAGGGCCTGGCCCATGGCGCTGTCCCAGGACCACAAGCGCGCCTTCGACGGCGACCTGGGCCCCAACACCGGCGGCATGGGCGCCTACTCCCCCGTGCCGCAAATCCCCGCCTCGGTCCAAAGCGCCGCGGAGGGCATAGCCGAGAAGGCCGCCGCGGCCCTGGCAAGCGAGGGGCGCAGCTTCACCGGCTTTCTCTACGCAGGCCTTATAGCGACGGCCGAGGGCCCCAAGGTCATCGAGTTCAACGCGCGCCTCGGCGACCCCGAGGCGCAGGCGCTGCTGCCCAGGCTGGAAAGCGACCTCTTCGAGGCCATATCGGCGCTGACGCGCGGCGGCCGGGAAAGCGCGGCCGGCATGAGGTGGAGCGGCGGCGCCGCCGTCGCCGTAGTGCTTGCCTCGAAGGGCTACCCCGGCGAGTACCCCTCCGGCTTCCCCATAGAGGGCCTTGGGGATCTGATGCCCGACACCCTGGCCTTCCACGGCGGAACCGACGTAAGGGGCGGCAGGCTGACGGCAGCCGGCGGCCGGGCGCTGGCCCTGGCGCGAAGGGCGCCGACCATAGCGCAGGCGCAGAAAGAGGCCTACGAGGAAATCGGGAAAATCAGAAGCCCCGGCCTTTTCTGGCGCGGCGACATAGGCTGGCGGGCGCTGGCGGCCTGCGGGGAGGGGGCCGCGCGGGGCGCCGACGCCGCGCGGCCCTGAGGCGGCGGCGCCGGCGGCGGATGCGCGCATCCGGCGCTAGCTGCGGCGAAAGCGGCCCGGGGGAACGCCGCGCAGCCTCTTGAAAATCCGGCAAAAGTACGACTGGTCGTGGAAGCCCGCCCTCTGCGCGATGGCGCTGACCGAGTCGCCGGTCTGCAGCAGAAGATCCGCGGCAATCGACACGCGCAGGCGGTTCAGGTAGTCCCACAGCGAAAGCCCCATCTCCCGGTGGAAAACGCGGGAAAGGTAGTCCTCGCTTGAGTTGACGGCGCCGGCCAGCTTCATGCGCGAGACGCAGGAGCCGGCGTTCAGGTCGAAGTAGAGAATGGCCTTTTTCACCAGAATGCCCGTGTGCCGCGGCAGGATGCCGGCGCCGCCGGCAATCTCCCGCGCGCGCCTGAGAAAGTCGGGGGAGGAAAGCGCCGCGCGGTGGCAGACAATGAGCCTGGGATGCGCCGCCAGCTCCGCCACCGCGCCCGGGCTGTCAACCCTGTCGCAAACCATGAGAATCGGCGCCGACGCCGCCAGCGGGTGCCTGCGCGCCGCCGCCGCCGCGCCCGGGTCAAGCCCGTCAATGACAATCAGCAGCGGCGCAGCCCCGCCCAGCGCCTCGCCGAAGGACTGCATAGAGCCGATGACGGCAAGGCCCGGCCCGGCCTCCCCCACGCCGGCAGGCGCAAACTGCGCCATCCTTTCCTCCCAGTAGTCCCTTGGCCCGACGAAAAGGATGACGCCCCTTTTCGCCGGCCCCTGCCCCGCAGGAACGATCTGCGCCGCAGCGCCGAACGGCGCCGCCGGCTCAATCGGCGCCGCCGGCTCAATCGGCGCCGCCGGCTCGAACGGCGCCGCCGATTCGATCGGCGCCGGCGCCCCGCCCCCCCCCCCCCCC
>Ga0209755_10000657_pt1 | contig 61020 bp, 73 predicted proteins | sample TergutCo191P1_FD_187301 | JGI IMG/M metagenome (GOLD analysis project Ga0209755, IMG submission 187301) | Cornitermes sp. P1 segment gut microbial communities from Petit-Saut dam, French Guiana - Co191P1 (SPAdes) (version 2) | ecosystem: Host-associated > Arthropoda: Insects > Digestive system...
TGTCGTGGGGCATTGCAGCTATGGTTGAGGCGGGTTTGGGAATCATGTTCAGCATTATCTATATGTTCATTTTGAGCCCAAGGCTTGCAGTGATACTAATTTTCATCATTCCTGTAGCTTGGTTTATAGCCTTTATTTTCCAAAGGAAGATCCTTGTCGTAAACCGGAAAGTCCGGGAAATTAACTCGCGGATTACGGGTGCGTACAACGAGGGAATCACAGGGTCAAAGACGTCAAAAACGCTTGTTATCGAAGATGTCAATGCGGCTGATTTTGCAACTTTATCGAATAATATGCAACGTCAATCTGTTCGCTCCTCGCGTCTCAACGCAATGATGCTTCCGATGATTGCCACTGTCGGGTCGATTGCTTTGGCATTTGTGCTCTACAACGGCGGTATTCTCGTAGGGCAGGACTTACTGGACTTTGGTATTCTGGCGGCGTTTGTGACCTACGCTGTTGCTACCATTGAGCCTGTTATCTGGGTTTCGGGTGTTATCACCGAGATGGTTTCCGCTCAAGTCGGAGTTGAGAGAGTCACAGGTTTACTCAATGAAAAAATCACAATCACCGATTCGCCCGAGGTTATCGAGAAGTACGGCGATACATTCAATCCCAAGCGCGAGAACTGGGAGCCTGTTTTGGGGCATATAACATTTGACGATGTTACGTTTATGTACCCTGACGGGGAAGAGAATGTTTTAGAGAACTTTACACTTGATGTCCCGAAAGGCACGACCGTTGCTATTGTCGGCGAGACGGGTGCGGGTAAGTCCACTATGGTCAATCTCGTGTGTCGTTTCTATGAGCCGACCGGCGGGCGTGTGCTCATTGACGGCAGTGATGCCCGTGAGCGAAGTCAGCTTTGGCTTCACTCTTCGCTGGGTTATGTGCTGCAAGACCCGCATTTGTTCTCGGGTTCTATTATGGAAAACATCCGCTACGGTAGGCTCGATGCAACAGATGAGGAAGTTATCGCAGCAGCGAAGATTGTCTCGGCAGACGTTGTAGCTGACCGTATGCCCGAAGGATACGATGCCGAGGTCGGCGAGGGCGGCGACAAACTATCTACAGGTGAGAAGCAACTTGTGTCATTTGCCCGTGCTGTTTTGGCTGACCCGCCGATTTTCGTACTCGACGAGGCGACGTCCAGCATTGACACGGAGACGGAACAACTTATCCAAAATGCAATTTCCCATATGCTTGAGGGACGTACTTCATTTATCATCGCACACAGGCTTTCAACTATATCAAAAGCAGATATTATACTGGTTGTTGAGGACGGAAAAATTGTCGAGCGCGGCACTCACGCAGAACTGCTGGAGTTTGGCGGACATTATAGTGAACTGTATCAGGCAATGCGCCTGGACGAAGCCGGGGCGTAAACTAAGCAACCCCGGCCCCTCAATAAATTTGTAAAAAACCCGATAATACGAGTAAGGACAATTTTATGCAAGGATGCAATTTAGCGAGGAGGCTAAAAATATGTCATACTCTCATCAAGTAGACAACGGTCTACACAAACAAACATCGAGCATCTACGGCATCGATGGACTTTACGCTGCCCAAAGGCAGACGGAAAAGTCAAATTGCATTAGTTTCTCGGAAGTTTATGAGCGTTATCAGAGCTCTGACATTGAGGCTGCGCTGGACAAGCTACGCGAAAGGTTCAGCAACGTTTCTTTCAGTGCAGTGAACACGCGAAAAGCAACCATGGAGAACGTCAACAGGAGAGATACCATATCGGTGCAAATCACGGAGAATTTACTCGCAAGAATGGCAAACGACCCGGACGAATTCAAAAGAGTTGCAGAGAAAATTGAATTCTGGCTCAGTGCTGCTGCCGAGTTTGCAGAAAAGATTGGTGGTATGCCTCACAGAATGGGTATGTCCATTAGCGAGTACGGCACGCTAATTTGGACTTCATCAAAGAACTTGTCGGGTGAAAAATCTGATGAAGATCTTGACCTGTGGAAAAGAGCGTGGGACAGGTTTATCGAAACTCTACTTGAATGGTTTAGAAACAGGGAAGAAAAGTGTGTATTTGAAGAACTGGATGATTACGAAGATGCAGTAGCATGAGTTAAGCGGCAAAAAATGAAAACGGGGCTGTTGCAAAACTCTCGCCCTTGTCATTCAAGGCACTTCGCCGTGCTCAGTGTAAACTCCGCAAAGAATCTTTTTGCTCGGAAAATGCCTTGCGAGAAAGATTCTTCGGTCGCTCCGCTCTCTCAGAATGACAAATTTAGTGTTTTGCAACAGCCCCGTTACTCACTTAGGTGTTACTCGCCCGTTGTTGTAGCATCGTGCATGGCATCTTGGACTGTGCCGCCACCTCTGCTCATGTTGTAGAGGTTGTTGCTGCGCATTTTTCCTACTACTTTTACCAGAACTTGCTGGTAGAATTTGACACCCAGTTCGGGGCGATTTTCTATAAGTTCATAAATATCGCGGCGATCGATGCCTATCAGTTCTGTAAACTGCAAGGCGCGGCAATTTAAGGTAAAAGGCTGATTTTTGATACAGCTTTCACCCAATATGTCGCCTTTGTTCAGACGGGCAATTTCTATTTCTCCGCCTGTGCTGTGTGTGCCGGCGAACAGCATTAGCTCACCTTTGAGGATGATGTACATTGTTTCGTTGAAATCACCACTTCTGAATAGCATCTCGTCTTCGTAGAATGTCTTAACATGGAATCTGTCTGCAAGTGCGTTCCAGCCTTCATCGCCGAGCTCGAAGTCGAATGCCTTGTGTAGAGCATCTACAATTTCTTCTTTTCCGAGCTGACGCACACTCTGCTCATTTCTGAGGATTGGATTATTTGTAAGGTTGTGTTCTTCCATGACCTTCCGCATTTCATAGCGTTTCTGCGCAATAATCGCACACATAACCTCCCACAGTTTTTGTGTGTTGCGATATCTGGAAAATGCATCAAAATCGGGCTTTGCATCTTTCTTGGCTATCATTATGTTGTTTAGCGATTCGAGTGCGCCTTCGGTGTCACCTTTCATCATATAATCCGTTGCGAGCATCATGTTTGAGCGGAATATTTTTTCGTCCAAATCTTCTCGTAAAAACTCGCCGGGGTACGGGTCAAAATCTTCGGGTGATACCATCACCATGTTGCCTTTTTTTACCTGAGAAGCAATCTTTTCACGCTCGTATACAAAACGGTAAATGTCTTCACGTATGCGCTTCCATTGGGGATGCTTTTTGGGAACCGGAAGATGTTTTATAGAAAGAGTGTTGTCGAGGAAAAATGAAAAGCCGTACATTCTGCTATTGATTAAGTAATCTATGTCCTCGCCTCTTGTTATTTCAGGGTCAAACGGGACGCTTTGGAACATATCGCGGTGAATTATCATTGCTCCGCCAAATGCAAAAGGTGTACGTTTTACTCTCGGTGCGCTGCCTATTATTTCGTCAAATGCTTTGGCTTTGAAACCGAACCTGTCCCAATAGGTCATCCAATGCTCCGTTTTTACGTCATCGTAGTATTGGTCATATTTGTTTGTGTAGTAGCCCGCCATTCCGTACACGACATCGCCGTATATGCGTTTTCCGAGAAATTCCACGGAGCGTTCAACCCAGTCGGCTTTTTCAAAAACTTCGTCATCGTCTATCAGTATTGCGGCATCTGCCGATAAAATGTCAGCACATAGCAGGCACATATTGCGGACATTTGCATAACCTGCCATGTTGAGCAGTGGCTCGACTTTTCGCTCATCGTCTTCCTTATACATGATTTCAGCTATTTTGGCGAGGTCAGAGATTGTGAAAATGTAAGTCTCCGCCTGTAGCTTCACGTTGCGCACCATTTCGACTACACGGCGCTCCGCCTCGTCCGCAACTTCCGGCGTTGTGGGGCATATGAGGAGCACCAGCTTGAAATCTTTAACAGACAATATTTTCATACTTTCGAGGGTGCGTTCAAGTGTTCCGTCTTCGTCAATCGGGGTTGGATGGTCGTAGACGGCATCGCCTTCTTTCCATTCTCTTTTCGCCCGTGACCAGTATGTTGGGATTAATACTACCTTTCGCATTATATGCCTCCTTAGTTTTTTGTAGATATATTAGCTGTAGAAATACTGCTTAGGAATTGTATATGCCAATCAGCGTGTTCATCAGGGAGCCTTGGGCGTAGTTCTCCAGTGCATATTTTGCGGCAGCTTTGCCTCTCTCGGATCTGTCAGCAGCGTGGATTTCTTTTCTTATAGCCGCTGCGAGACCTTCTGCATCTTCTACCTCTACAAGAGTGCCCACATCTTCGGTGATGATGTCTGTCAGCCCGCCTTGGTTTGTTGCAATGACAGGTGAGCCACAGGCGAGAGCTTCAATTGCGACCAACCCGAACGGCTCACGCCTTGACGGGACAATACTGACATCTGCTGTACTGTAAAGCTCCCGGAGCTGAGTGCTGTTTAGATGTCCTACGAAGTGCAGACTGTCGAGCTTTGCATCTGAGGCTTGTTTTTTCAGAGCAGTTTCAAGTTCGCCTGCACCGGCGATTATGCTGACTATTTCATTTGGATATTCACTCTCGTAGAGACGTAAAGCTTCTATGAGAATGTCTATGCCTTTGAAGTGAGCTAGTTTTCCGACAAAAAGAACAAGCTTTTTCTTCAGCTTAATGTTAAACATTTCTTCGATTTTACTGTTTGTGGTCGGGTCGGGATAGAATCTCTCCGTGTCATAGCCGTTTTGCATAAAAACAGCCTTATCTGCACTGTGGGGGAATAATTCGCGCACCAGCTCGTCATTGTCATTAGAAATTGTGATTATTTTTTTTGCGCCCTGCGCTGTTTCATCTGCATATTTTCTGAAATTTTCGCCTTTTTTGTATCCCATAAGGTCCGTGCCATGTGCTGTCACGATGTAAGGAATTCCTGTCTTTATCGCAAGCCAGCTCAGCAGCCATATGTGCTGACCGTGGATTATGTCGGGTTTGAAGCTTTCGACTGTTTCGGCTACTACTTTTTCAAATGCAGTGAGGTAGAGATTTGTTTCATCGTCCGTCATGTCGTAAAATGTTTTGGTGCTGCGTGGATGCGTGGTGAAGCACGGGAAGTTGAACGGCAACATTCCCTCAATGTTTTCCTCATATTTGAAGTATACGGGAATAAGCTTTACATCGGGTACTTTAGCGTATGCGGCAGTGTTTTCGGGAAGTATGACTGCGACTTCGTGACCTTTTTTGGTCAGGTGTACTGCTATGTTCCTTGTGTATGTTCCGCTACCTGAGCCTTCCAGCGGGAAATGGTTTATCATTAGAACTTTCATGGATGCACATCCTTTCAATTTCAGTTATACATCTTGCCTGTGAATGTTTGCCAGGCTTCTCTGGTTTGGTTAAACTCGGAAATGTAGCGGTTTACGTTATTCCAGCTTTCGTCAAAGTTTCCGAGGACGGTCTTAAACTTATCGTTTGAAGTGTATTTTGAAAGAGAGTCTAAACCTTTTGCGAGGTGTTCACGTTGGCTTTCTCTGGTTTGAGACAGGTCTTTACCCAGAATATGGTTGTAAAATGGGTTGCGCCCGACCCAACCGGTCAGAGCGTAGTAAAATCGCATCTGCGTGCCGGGGTCGTCTTGCAAATTTGGCTCTTCAGGATAATTTTTATAGGTGTCGTGCAGTGGGTGGATGCCTATGTCTGTGCAGACAAAACTGCTTTTTTCAATCTCAAAGCCAAGCACTGTGTCTTCTCCGCGACCCAGAAACATTTCATCGTTATATGTGTATGCCGTTGAAAAAAATGGTGGCAATCTTAAAAATGAGGGAAGCTTAATAGCCATGTTTCCACCGAGGATTTTTCGCGACGGGTTAACTTCTATCTCGTCGGGTTGATATACGAGGCACCTGTGCTTAGGGCTTGTTTGCCAGTAGCTCCGCATTGATTCTTTTTGCACGCCAAAGAGCAGGTCGTCCATATGGTCAAATACAGCCGGGGGCAAGATGTTGTAGCCGCTGTACTCTCCTGTTGTGGCATCGCTGCCTCTGCCTAATTGATCTAGGTGCGCTCCGTAGAAGTCTACTTCCTCAAGTTTTGAGCCGCTTAGTGTTTTCTTCAAGACTGCCGCGCTCACATCAGAGTCAGTAAAAAATAGGATGTCTATCTCGCGCAATATGGCTTCTATCACAACTACAGTTCGGTTGAAGCCATACGGGACTAAGCCGCTTTCCGAAACAATGGGACAGTTGAGAAGTGTGTCTCTCACTTTTTCGGGAATACCGTGCTGGGTCATTTGCTCTCTGCTGAAGGCGGGGTTGCTTATGTCTATGGTGTGCAGCGGCACTTTTTTGCGTATGCTTTGCTCCACAACAGGGTCGTTTTTCAAAGCGTGTGCGAGTATCACGCAGTCGAGCTTGTGTCCATATTTTTCCGCATTTTCAATAAAGCTCATGATTTCCACTTCTGAGCTCAGGTTTCTGACTATCATGCCTAATGCAACTTTCACAAGCCTCACCTCTCCTTTGTAACAGGGCATCAAAAACCACTTATTTCTATCTATTTTAGCATATGACTGAGGAAAAGTGAAGAGTGTTCTTTTTCTGACGTAAAAGAGTTGACAGATAACATGGTTATGTTGTAATATGACGTATCTGAAGTTCGATGTTGTTAAATATAGGGGTATAGCTCAGTTGGTAGAGCGGCGGTCTCCAAAACCGTAGGCCGAGGGTTCAAATCCTTCTGCCCCTGCCACATCTCCTGAAAGTCTTGCAATCGCAACGACTTCAGCACACTGAGAGTCGCGTTTGCACGATTCTTACACGATTTCACAAAACTATACAAAGGCTTGACTTGCAGAGGAAATCGTCCACTTACACGAAGTGGGCTGTTTCTTTTTTTTGAGCGTTGTAAAATCAACGGCATTATGGTAAAATCAGAACTACCCACAATGAAATGGTCTGTTATAAAATTGGAGGTTGGTGCATGAAAAAACTGAAGCTATATCTTGACACGTCTGTTATAAGCCATCTGCATCAGCCTGATGCGCTTGAAAAGCAAGAGGACACTCGTAAACTATGGGAATTAATAAAAGCCAATATATACACCAACAATATTAGTATCGGGAGGTGCAGACGATGATTCATAACAATCCAAAACCGGAAATAAGTTCGGCATTTACCATTGAGGATATACATATAGATAAGGGCGTGGAATTATGAGCGGCTGAAAGATGCAACTGCGGAGGAACGTAGCGCAGACCTAGAACAGCACGCCTCAAAAACTCGCCGTGCCATCGAAGAACGATGCCAAGCGAGATTAGCAATATTACAAGCATAATTTATAATCGTAATGTTGTAATTCTCGAAATGTGTAATGCTTACCAGACAACTCTCTTTGCACACATTATTCCGAAGCAAGCACCATTTTATAAATATCTTCAATGTAGGGGAATGAATTCTCAAACCCTGCGTTTTTGATAGAGTTAAGCGCTTTTTTCCAGTCGCCCCCATGTTGGTATTCGTACAAGATATGATAAGCGTGTGTCACATATTCCGCTCCCATGTCCCTGCCATCGCTGTAGAAAGGCATTTTTTCTGTGACAGAATCATCACACCACTTCCTGAATGTTTCATTTTCATCATACCACTTATCTGCAATAGAATTAGCAAAGCTATGATTAAATTCATGAATCAATACCGTGGCTTGGGAAAAGCGAACCAATGCAAAGATCTTTTTGCCGTTTACTGTTGTAGCGTAGTTGGCAGCGGTATTCGAAGGTGAAAGCACACAACGTAAATTTGATGTATCAACATACTTGCCAAACCATTCTAGGTCAACAGTGTGATAATACTCATCATAAAACTTCTGCGAAAGTTCTTCGAAGTAAGGAATATGATTTGTATACAATTGTGATGCCCAGTTCACAAAACAAGCAAAAGTAATAGAAATTTTACGGACAGTTTTCTTAAAAACATCGCAAAAAAATGGTGCAAAAGTCAGGCAAGCAGGATTAAAGCCTAAAGCTGATGAGATATTAGCTTGGAACGACTTTACACCGCATTAACTGCCATCGGTTATATCAACTGCTTTTCGTTTACGATGAGCTTAAACTCCAAGTTCAGCCGCTCGGCGGCTTTGCGGCACATAATCATGCGGTGTAGAAAAATCTCAAAATAATCCATGACAGACCCATACTTGGTATCAACGCTCAGTTTGAGCTTGATTAAAGTCTGGTCTTCATTGATTTTTAGGGTAGATTTCTTAACCGAATAGTTGACCCTGTCGTGAATGTCAAAATTTGAAATTTCGGGATTTCTGACACGAGTGCGGCGAACATCAGACTTATCGGCTAAAATCAAAGCGGCGCAAACAGGATTCACGGGGAAACCTGTGCCTTCGTCATGGTTGCCTATTGCGGTTGTTATCGTAGCAATGTCGGCTGCTTCAAAACCCAGAGGCCCGAGGAGGCTAAACGCCATAGCAGCACCAGAAAGAGCGTGATTAGCGCGGTTTACGAGGTTTCCTATATCGTGTAGATACCCCGCAATCTGAGCAAGCTCCACATCGCGCTCGGCATAACCGAGCGTTCTGAGAACGTAGCCCGCATCTTCGGCAGTTCTTGTCACGTGAGCAAAGCTGTGCTCGGTGAAACCGAGTGCGCACAAGGACTCATCAGCCCTCGTGATGTACGTTTTGACGGCTTCGTTGTTTTTAACGATTTCAAAGGTTGACATATATTTATAATCTCCAATCTTTACTGTTTAAAATTCAATGCCTTTTCGCGCCATAATGCCTTTGTCGTAGGGGTGTTTTTGCTTTTTCATGTGTGTAATATAATCGGCATGTGCTAAGAGTTCTTCGGAAGGGTTATGCCCTGTAAGGATTATTTCCAAGCTGTCGGGTTTTTGTGAAATCAGGTTTTCCAGCAGCTTAGGAGTCAGCATTTTAAGGTTTAGTGCATCAATTACTTCGTCCAAGACAAGAACGTCGCAGGCTTTATTTACAGCGGCTTCCGTTGCTTTTTTTAGACAATCGTCGCATGATTTTTTTGTTTCGGCTTTCTCCGCTTCACTCATTTGTGAAATGAACTTACCGCCTGACGGTATTCCTTGCAGGAGAGTTATGTTTGAAATATCTTTGAGCGCATTATGCTCTCCGCATGGTCTGCCCTTAAGAAATTGGGCAAATATGACATTTTTGCCCACCCCTGCTGCTCGAAATGCAAGCCCGAGTGCGGCAGTTGTTTTGCCTTTGCCATCGCCATAATAGATGTGAATTAAGCCTTTTTCGGACATATTCCGGGCACCTTTCGTTTGTTTGATACATTGTAACATATTTTAAATGCAAAGAAAAGTGTTGCATTGCGCGATGGACTGTGTTACAATTTCTGAGCGCAAAAATGGTGATAAGTTTAGATGGTGGGTATAGCTCAGTTGGTTAGAGCACTGGATTGTGGTTCCAGGGGTCGTGGGTTCGAATCCCATTATCCACCCCATTTAGTGGGCTGTCGCCAAGCGGTAAGGCACCAGACTTTGACTCTGGCATTCGTTGGTTCAAATCCAGCCAGCCCAGCCATGGGACCTGCTAGCTCAGTCGGTAGAGCATCTGCCTTTTAAGCAGGTGGTCCCGCGTTCGAGTCGCGGGCAGGTCACCAAACCCTTGTAGTCTTTAGGCTGCAAGGGTTTTGCGCTCTATGCTTGACAAGTCAGACAACCTGCTTCAATCAATCCAACCAAAAAACAAACGACGGCAGCTGACAATGTGCTACAACTTCAATGTAATAAAAATTTTTGCGCCACAGAAAAGTCGCAGAAAAATAACATAATGCTTGCATATTATAGGAGTATTGTGATAGAATCATGTAAAAATGTTGTAAACAACCAACAACTCGCAACCAGTTTAGACGGCGACTGCTAAAAAAACAAGAAGGGTGGTGCAGCGTGGAACCAACAAAAAACAGTATACTGATTGTGGAAGATGACTTTTTAAGCATACGCGCCCTTAGCGAAATACTGCGGCATGATTATACAATCTATGTAGAAAAGAAAAGCAGCAGGGTATGTGATCTGGCAAAACGCATTTTGCCGGACTTAATTTTACTTGATATAATGATGCCTGATATGAGTGGTTATGAGGTTATTAACGAACTAAAACGAGGAGAGGAAACGAGTGATATTCCTGTTATTTTTGTGACGGGAATGACAAATTCGGAAGATGAGGCAAAAGGTCTTGCGTGCGGAGCGGTTGACTACATAAACAAGCCTTTCAAAGAATCAGTTGTAAGAATGAGAGTGCAGCACCAAATAAAGATAGTAAATCTGATACGAAAGCTTCAAAATCTAAGTACAACTGATGAACTTACCGGGGTGGGAAACCGCAGATATTTCTTAACATCAGTGCAGCATGAGTGGGAACGAGCAAAAAGGGAGCAAACTCCTATGGGCGTTATGATGCTGGACTTGGATTACTTCAAGAAATTAAACGATACCTATGGACATATCACAGGAGATGAAGTGCTGGTTCATGTGGCGCAAACTATTAAGTCAGGACTCAAGCGAGCCACTGATAAAATAGCTCGTTGGGGTGGCGAAGAATTTGCAATTATTCAACCGAACACTACTTTTGCAGGCGTTCGCAAAATTGCTGAGGATATACGCATAGCGGTAGAAAAAAGCCGATTTCCAATGGAAGGTCAAGATCCGATAAGTCTGACAACCAGCATTGGCGTACATTGTGTGACTCCAAATCCGGATGACGAATATACAGCGGACGACCTGATTGCTGCCGCGGACAGAGCTCTCTACAGGGCCAAACAGATGGGGCGAAATAGAGTTTGCTATCATAACGAGCCAGATTGATTTCAACAAAGCAAAAAAAGAAAAATTTTAGGGTATATATGGACTTCCGAAACCTGACAAAATGTCATGCGGCGATTATCCATATATACCCTTTATTTAAGGCTAGCGATTGGTGGTCAGGTCGCGGTCGTGACTCCCGCCAGCCGGACGACTGACCACTAATCGCTAAAACACCCTTTTCCTAAACATATTTATAGTAATTTTCTTCTTGACTTTCCTCGTAGTTTCCTTCGTAATTACTCTCATAATTACTTCCATAATATGTTTCGTAGCTCTCTTCTTCACTATCGCTACTGCTGCTGTTATCGGAACTTGAATTTGAATTTGAGTTTGCAGCTTCGGCTTTCATATTCATCAGCTTGTTAAAGAGCATCTGCGCCAAGGCTTCATCAATATTAAACGTAAACTGAGGAGGTCCGTTATTATTGCTGCCGGAAGGACCGCTGCTGCCGGGACCGAAAGAAGGTCCGGGGTTACTGGAAGGCCCGGAAGGTCCGGGAGAACCTGATGGGCCGGAAGAGCCCGGAGGAGCGGTGGGGCTTGATGCACCGCCTGAACCGGGAGGTGCGGGTGCACTATTTGTGTTATTGTTGTTGTTGTCGGTATTACTTGCGTTGTGGCTGGCACGAGAATTATCGAAGGTAATAGCGAGAAGTGAAGGAGCAATCTCGCTATCAGCAAGATGCCCGAGCACTTTTTGCACATATGCCTGAGTTTCTCTGAACGGGGGGATACCACCGTGCTGCTTAACTGTGGGCCATCCCGCATTATACGCAGCAAGTGCAAGTTCTATATCACCATTGAATCTGTCAAGTTGTTCTCTTAAATATCTTGCGCCTCCGAAGATACTTTGCTGGGGATCAAACGGGTCGTCCACACCTAAATATCTTGCGGTACCGGGCATGAGTTGCATGATGCCCATAGCACCGGCGCGCGAAGTTGCATCAGTCCTGAAATTTGACTCTACTTTTGCTACAGCCTTAAGCAAGTCCGGAGACAAGTTATATCTTCTGCCTGCGGCTTCAAAGATTGAATCCAGTTCATCGCATCCGCTTGTAAGCGAGTTTGTTCTGAATGTGCCGCCAAAATTGGTAGGGTTAAAAAATTGATTGAACTGTGTTCCGGACACTTGCTGGTTCGGCTGAGGCTGGTATGTAGGTTGTACGGGTTGAGGTTCCGGTTTGATTACTCCAAGTGTCATAAAAAGTACAGTTTCCTTTCAGTTACTTTTGGAAATCATAAGCTACAGTTACTAAAGTCGAGATTATTACCCCGGTCTATTTTCCTGTGTCTTCAAATTTCCCTTTGTACTATATTATATCGTGTGAAAAAAAAGAAACTTTAGCAAGAAATGCAGTGGTTGCTTATATTTATCGGAAGATTTAAAAATTTTTAACAAAAAAACTCAAAAAAATGAAAGTTTTTATTGACAAGTGAAGTACCGTTTGGTATTCTACCAGAGCATCCTTTTACAGAGGATGGGAAAAACTGCGTAGAACCGAGAGATTGCAGGCACCACCTGGTAACTTTCGGGGAGCAAGTCCGGCGCTGAAAAAATTTTGCGAGTATACGTGAGGTCAGCGTGAAATCGGGCGGCTAAAATTACACCCGGCAAAGTGTCATGTAATACCGCCGGAGAAAATCCGGTAAAAATTATCGGAAGAAATGACACACACGGCAGAGTGTGCAGAATTTTTAGGAGGATAAAAAATGGCAGCAACAAAGAAGATGATTAGAATAAGGTTAAAGGCATACGACCATCAACTCATTGACCAAGCAGCCTCAACAATCATCGAAACAGCAAAGCGGACAGAGGCAAGAGTCTCAGGTCCGATTCCACTACCCACAAAAAGAGAAATTATCACGATACTGCGCTCGGTACATAAGCACAAAGACAGCAGAGAGCAATTTGAGAGACTCACACACAAAAGGCTTATTGATATCATGAGTCCCACACAAAAAACAGTCGAAGCTCTGATGTCCCTAGAACTTCCCGCCGGCGTAGAAATCGAAATAAAATTATAGTAGACGGGCTTGCCCGCACCACGTTGCAAAGCACATAATGTTGGCGTACTGTTAAAGTGTAAGTCAACCAATTATAGGAGGAAATCAGTAATGGTCAAAGCGATCATCGGAAAAAAAGTAGGTATGACACAAATCTTCGACGAAAACGGAAAAGTCATACCGGTTACGGTAATAGAGGCCGGTCCATGCCTTGTCGTACAAAAGAAAACGCAGGAAAATGACGGATATGATTCGGTACAACTGGGTTTTCAAGATGTAAAGGAACGCAGACTCACAAAACCGAGGCTCGGCCACATCAAAAAAGCCGGAGTAGCACCTAAGAAATATCTCAAAGAGTTCCGCCTTGACGACTCAGCCTCATTTAGTGTAGGCGATGAGCTGAAAGCTGATGTGTTCGCAGAGGGTGATAAAGTAGACATCACGGGAATATCGCGAGGAAAAGGATTTTCAGGTGTTATCAAGCGTCACGGAGCCAGCAGAACAGCTACATCACACGGTGGCGGTCCCGTTCACAGGCATGCAGGCTCAATGGGAGCAGGAACAGACCCTGCAAGAATCTTCAAAGGCAAGATTGGCGCAGGACAAATGGGTAACGAGCAAGTTACAGTACAAAATCTTGACGTAGTAAAGGTAGACCCGGAGAGAAACATGATAGCTGTGAGAGGCGCAGTGCCCGGTCCCAGAGGCGGCATTGTATACCTAAAAAACACAGTTAAAAACGCATAAAAGCTCAACGATAGTATAGCGAAAGGATGAATACCTATATGCCAGCGATTAAAGTATACGACATGAAAGGCAAGGTTGTCGGCGAAGTGACACTCTCCGAAGCTGTTTTTGGAATAAAGCCGAATACAGCAGCAATCCACGCTGCGGTCAAGAACCATCTTGCAAATAAAAGACAAGGCACACAATCTTCGCTCACACGCGCAGAAGTAAGAGGCGGTGGCGCAAAGCCACATCGCCAAAAAGGAACGGGCAGAGCGCGTCAAGGGTCAAAGAGTGTTCCGCATTATACACATGGTGGTGTTGCATTTGCACCCAAGCCACGTAGCTACCGTTATTCTCTCAACAAGAAATACAAGCGACTGGCTCTTAAGTCAGCTCTGTCTCTTAAAGCAGCGGGAGATTCAATAATCGTAGTTGATAAACTTAAAATGAAAGACGTCAAAACAAAAGACTTCGTGAAGTTTCTTGATGCAATCGGTGTAGAAAATAAAGCTCTGTTAGTTACAAAAGAGCCGGACAACAACATCGTTTTAAGTGCAAGAAATGTTCCCGGTGTGACAACCACGTTTGCAACACTCCTCAGCACCTATGACATTATGAATGCAAAAACATTTATAGTTGACAAGGCAGCTCTTCCTAAAATTGAGGAGGTGTACGCATAATGAAAACAGCATGTGATATTATTTTACGCCCGATTATCTCCGAGCAGTCAACAGAACATGTAGAACTTAAAAAATACGTTTTTGAAGTTGCACCAACTGCCAACAAGATAGAGATAAAAAAAGCCGTTGAAGACCTTTTTGATGTTGAAGTTTCAAAAGTGACAACACTCAACATGAAAGGCAAGAAAAAACGCATGGGCCGCTATCCGATGGGAAGCAGAAAAGACTGGAAAAAAGCAGTCGTTAAGCTAACAGACGCCTCAAAGACAATCGAATTCTTTGAAGGTCTTGTCTAGGGAGGTAACAAACAATGCCTGTAAAATCATTTAAGCCAACCACCCCGTCAAGAAGACATATGACCGTTTCAGGATTTGACGGAGTAGATAAAAGAGCAAAACCGGAGCGTAATCTCACCGAGGTTCTTAAAAAGAATTCGGGGAGAAACAATCACGGACGGATTACTGTTCGCCACAGAGGCGGAGGTAATCGCAGAAAATACAGAATTATAGACTTCAAACGCAACAAGTTTGACGTATCGGGAAAAGTTTTGCGTCTTGAATATGACCCGAACCGCAGCGCAAACATCGCTCTCATCGAATACGAAGACGGCGAACTTCGTTACATTTTAGCACCTGCGGGACTGGGAAAAGGCGACTCGGTTATCTCATCTGCATCAGCAGACATCAAACCCGGCAACGCTCTGCCTATAACATCAATCCCGGTAGGTACAGTAATTCACAACATCGAGCTTCACCCCGGAAAAGGCGGTCAGCTCGTGAGAGGAGCCGGAACAGCAGCTCAGCTCATGGCAAGAGAAGGCGCAATGGCTCAAATCAGGATGCCTTCGGGAGAACATAGACTGGTGCGTAGTAACTGCATGGCGACGATAGGACAGGTTGGAAATACGGACCACGCCAACATCCACATAGGAAAAGCAGGAAGAAAGCGCCACATGGGTATTCGCCCGACTGTACGTGGGTCGGCAATGAATCCGGTTGACCATCCGCATGGAGGCGGTGAGGGTAAAGCCCCGATAGGCCGTCCCGGACCTGTAACACCCTGGGGTAAGCCGACACTCGGATACAAGACCAGAAAAGTTAAGAATCAAAACGACAAATACATCGTTAAGCGCCGTGGCAAGAAGTAGGGAAAGGGGGAACTGAATATGAGCAGAAGTGTTAAGAAAGGTCCCTTTGCCGCACCGGAATTGGTTAAGCGTATAGATGAGATGAATACGTCAGGCAATAAGAAAGCTCTTAAAACATGGTCAAGGGCAAGCACAATTTTTCCGACATTTGTGGGGCATACAATAGCGGTTCATGACGGCAGACGCCATGTTCCGGTATACATCACAGAAGACATGGTAGGACATAAACTCGGCGAGTTTGCGCCGACTCGCACATACCGCGGTCACGCCGGCAGCAAAACGTCGAAATAGGAGGGGCAGATAATGAGTACCAAAGTAGCGAAAGCACATTCCAAATACGTGCGTATCTCGCCGCGCAAGGTCAAAATAGTCTGCGACCTTATAAGAGGCAAAGATACACAAACAGCAAAGGCGATTTTGATGCAGACCCCGAAAGCGGCATCCGAAATAATGATTAAACTTCTAAACAGCGCAGTTGCAAATGCTGAGAACAATCATGAAATGGACCCCGACAACCTGTTCGTGTCGGAAACCTATGCAAACCCCGGTCCGACTCTCAAAAGAATCAGAGCAGTAGGGCGCGGCAGAGCACACAGGATTTTTAAAAGAACATCACACATAACCATCGTAGTCGCAGAAAAGGAATAGGAGTGCAGTATGGGACAGAAAGTTAATCCGCATGGCTTTAGAGTTGGCGTAATAAAAGACTGGGATTCTCGCTGGTATGCTCGCGAAGATAAAGTTGGCGATTTAATAGTCGAAGATTACAACATTCGCAAATACCTCAAACAACTGCTCTTTTCTGCAGGTGTTCCGAAAATCGAGATTGAGCGAGACAACGCAAAGGTTAAAATATTCATCCATTGCTCACGCCCCGGTGTGATAATAGGAAAAGGCGGCGCAGAGATAGAAAGACTCCGCATGGATATGGAAAAAAGAATAGGCAAACCTGTTGCGATTTCTATAGTTGAAGTCAAAAACCCCGACACAAATGCGCAACTTATAGCAGAAGGCATTGCGGCGAAGCTCGAAAAACGTATCGGTTTTCGCAGAGCGATGAAAAATGCAATGAGCAGAGCAATGCGTCTCGGCGTTCGCGGCATCAAAGTAATGGTTTCGGGCCGTCTCGGCGGTGCGGAAATTGCCAGAAGCGAAGCCTACCACGAAGGTACGATTCCGCTTCAAACACTCAGAGCAGATATCGAATACGGTTTTGCCGAAGCAGCGACAACATATGGTCGTATCGGCGTAAAAGTATGGGTATATAACGGCGAAATCCTCAGCCAGACATTGCGCACAACACCAAGGACTATGGATGTTTCAAAACCACCCAGAGAGCGTCGTGACAGAGGCGATCGTTCACGCGGCGACAGAGGCTCGTACGGCAGAGACAGAGGGTCGCAGGACAACAGAGGCGGCTACAATCGTCCTCCGGGTCAGGGCGGTGGAATGGGAGATCGTCCCCGCGGTGACAGAGGAGCCAGACCTCCGCACACACCAAATGCGCAGAGAAGTGCGCCACCGGAAGGAGGTCGTAACTAATGATTTCACCGAAAAGAGTCAAGTACCGCAGAGTACAAAGAGGCCGCACGAAAGGCAAAGCCACACGCGGCACAAAGATAACATATGGCGAGTTTGGACTACAGACACTGGATCCTGCATGGATTACGGCAAATCAGATAGAGGCGGCACGTATCGCCATGACACGTTACTCAAAACGCGGCGGTAAAGTTTGGATAAAGATTTTCCCCAACAAGCCGGTAACATCAAAGCCTGCCGAAACGCGTATGGGTAAAGGTAAGGGTTCGCCGGATCACTGGGTAGCGGTAGTAAAGCCCGGAAGAGTGCTCTTTGAAATTGGCGGAGTGACCGAAGAAGTTGCACGAGAAGCGATAAGACTTGCTGGGCACAAACTCCCATGCAAGACGAAATTCATAAAACGCGAGGATCAAAGCGAGACAGGTGGTGAATAAGATGAAGGCAAGCGAGGCAAGAACACTTAACCCTGATGAGCTTCAAGAGAGGCTTACAGGACTGAAAAATGACCTCTTCTTTTTGAGAATGCAACATGCGACAAACCAACTTGACAATCCTCTTAGAATATCACAAGTCAGAAAGGACATTGCCAGAGTCAAGACGGTTATTCGCCAGCAGCAGCTTGATAAGGCAGGAGGTTAGTGCAAATGAGTGAGCAAAGAACATCCGGAAGAAAAACAAGAATAGGCAGAGTTGTGTCCGACAAGATGGATAAGACAATAGTAGTCGCGGTGGAGACTCGCGTACCACATAAGCTATACAAAAAAATTATCAAAAGGACATATAAACTCAAGGCTCACGACGAGAACAACGACTGCGGTATCGGAGACACAGTGCGTGTAATGGAAACTCGCCCGATATCGAAGGATAAACGCTGGAGACTCACGGAAATAATTGAAAAAGCCAAGTAAATTAGAGTAAATGGAAAATGGAAAATGGAAAATGGAAAATAGTTAGTATGTCTGATATCCGGCATAGCACACGAATTTAACTAATAATTTTCAACTTTCAATTATCAATTTTCAATTCTCTTGAAGAAGGGAATAGTGTAAACCATGATACAACAAGAATCATATCTAAAGGTAGCCGACAATACAGGCGCCAAAGAAATTAAGTGCATAAGGGTTCTGGGTGGCTCTAAAAGAAGGTACGGAGGCATCGGAGATGTCATCGTTGCATCAGTTCGTAAAGCTGCTCCCGCAAGCACGGTAAAAAAAGGTGAAGTCGTTAAAGCTGTCATCGTGCGCACAGCAAAAGGTGTGCACCGTGCAGACGGGACTCACGTCCGCTTCGATGAAAATGCTGCAGTACTTATCAGAGAAGATGACAAAAACCCGCGAGGGACACGTATATTTGGTCCAGTAGCACGCGAGTTACGTGATAAGGATTACATGAAAATTCTATCACTCGCGCCGGAGGTGATATAATGCACGTTAAGACTAACGACACAGTAGTAGTTCTTGCAGGCAGAGATAAAGGTGTGCAAGGCAAGGTAATGAGTGCCGACCTGAAAGCAGGCAAAGTCCTGGTTGAAGGAGTAAGTGTTGCAAAGAGACATAAAAAACCGCGCAAGCAAGGCGAGCCGGGCGGTATCATAACCATGGAAACTCCAATACACGCGAGCAAAGTCATGCGGGTGTGCCCAAAGTGCAATAAGCCGACAAGACATGCACATCGCTTCGACAAAGAAGGAAAAAAAGTTCGTATCTGCAAAAAATGTGATGCAGAAATCTAAGGAGGGAGTATAAGCCATAATGACAAGAATGAAGAAAAAATATAAAGAAGAGGCTGCTCCTGCACTTATGAAGAAGTTCGGGTATAAGAGTGTCATGGAGATACCTAAGGTTGAAAAAATCATAGTGAATGTCGGCTGCGGTGATGCTCGCGACAACGCAAAGGCAATAGATGCAGTTGTTAAAGATGTCACGCAGATAACAGGTCAGAAGGCAGTTGTCACCAAAGCGCGCAAATCGGTAGCCAACTTCAAACTTCGCGAAGGTATGCCTGTAGGTGTCAAGGTTACGCTAAGACAAAACAAAATGTGGGAGTTTCTTGACAGACTGTTGAATGTGGCTCTGCCCCGTGTCAGGGATTTCAGAGGAATCAGTCCTAACGCGTTTGACGGACGTGGAAACTATGCCATCGGGCTCAAGGAGCAACTCGTTTTTCCTGAGATAGACTACGACAAGATAGAGAAAATTCGCGGCATGGACATAGTAATTTGTACAACAGCAAAAACGGACGAAGAAGCTCGTGAATTACTCACACATCTTGGCGCACCGTTTATACAGGTGTAGGAGGAGAGAAAAATGGCAAAAAAAGCAATGATTTTGAAACAGCAAAGAGAGGCGAAGTTCTCAACTCGTCGCTACAACCGTTGTAAAATCTGTGGTCGTCCCCATGCATATCTCAGAGACTTCGGAGTGTGCCGCATATGCTTTAGAAATCTGGCGTATAAAGGGCAGATTCCGGGAGTGCGTAAGGCTTCTTGGTAGATTTTTCGCTTATGCTTCATCTCAAAACCTTGCAGTATCTCGTACAGCGGCGGTTTCTCAACTTCGCATGACGATTAAATCTCCGCACGAATGCCACATAACAATTCTCGATGGCAAAAGTCAAGCATAACCGGTTTGAAACCTTGCCACGAAAACAAGCAAAATGGCTTGTAACTCTCAAATGGAGGAAATAAGTATGCAAATCACAGATCCCATTGCCGATATGCTTACGCGTATCAGAAACGCAGGCGCAGCAAAACATGCGACTGTTGATGTCCCTGCATCAAACATGAAAAAAGCGATAGCAGAGATATTACTTCAAGAAGGATACATAAAGAACTTCCAACTTATAGACGATGGAGTTCAAGGCGTTATTAAGATTGCGCTTAAGTACAACGGTGCAGAAAAAGCGATTACCGGATTGCGCCGTGTTTCAAAACCGGGACTTCGCGTATACGCAGGTGCCGATGAGCTTCCCTATGTCCTCAGAGGGCTGGGTGTAGCGATTATTTCAACATCTAAGGGAGTCATCACCGACAAGAAAGCCAGAGAGGCAAATGTTGGTGGCGAAGTCCTTGCATTTATCTGGTAAGGGGGCGGGAAAATGTCAAGAATAGGGAGAAGTCCAATAACCGTACCCGCAGGGGTTGATGTAAAAGTATCAGACAAAAATATTGTGACGGTTAAAGGTCCGAAAGGGACACTGGAGCAACACATAAACCCTGTTATAGAAGTCAGTCTTGAGGCAGGAACTCTCAGCGTAGCCCGACCGACTGACACTCCGGAGCATCGCAGTTTGCACGGTTTGTCTCGTTCGCTGATAAACAACATGATCATCGGTGTGACGGACGGATTCATCAAAGAACTCGACATCAACGGAGTCGGCTACAGGGCGACAAAAGAGGGGAAAAAACTCGTTATGAACCTCGGATACTCACATCAGGTTATAATGGATGAAGTTGAAGGCATATCAGTAGACGTGCCCGCACCAAACAAGATAATAGTCAGCGGCATAGACAAACAAGCCGTAGGGCAATTTGCAGCAGATGTCAGGAAGAAAAGACCACCTGAGCCTTATATGGGTAAGGGAATAAAATATAGCAACGAGGTCATACGCCGCAAAGAAGGCAAGACCGGTGTTAAATAGATGAGGTGTGTACGATGATAAAAAAACCGGATACTAACGCTCAGCGTAAAAAGCGCCATAAAAGAGTGCGCAGCAAAATATCGGGCACGCCGGAGCGTCCCAGACTCAATGTATTTCGCAGCGGGAAACACATCTATGCGCAAATCATTGACGACATTGCGGGAACAACGCTATGCTCGGCCTCTTCACTTGAAAAGAGCTTCACCGGCTCCGGAGGGAATAAAGAGGGCGCGGCAAAGGTCGGAAAACAGGTTGCCGATCGAGCCAAGAAAAAAGGCATAGAAAATGTTGTTTTTGACAGAGGCGGATACCTTTACCACGGACGCATCAAAGAACTTGCAGAAGCTGCCCGCGAGGGCGGACTGAAATTCTAACGGGAGGAGAAAAGACTTATGTCAGGTAGCAATCAGCAGCAAGGTCAAAGAAATGATAACAGACGCGACAACAGGCGTGATGGCAGAAGAGATAATAGACGCGAAGATGCGCCGCCACCGGAATTTGTAGAAAAAGTCGTTTCCCTCAACCGTGTTGCCAAGACAGTTAAGGGTGGACGTATATTCAAGTTTTCGGCTCTGTGTGTTGTTGGTGACGAAAAGGGTAGAGTCGGGTTCGGACTCGGCAAAGCCGGTGAGATTTCCGAAGCCATCCGCAAAGGCATCGAAGATGCTAAGAAGAACGTGACAACAGTTACGCTAACAGGCGGAACAATCCCACATGAAATTATCGGTGCATTTGGTGCCGGACGAGTGCTTTTGAAACCGGCACCTCCCGGAACCGGTGTTATCGCAGGAAGTGCAGTTCGTGCAGTGGTCGAAGCCGCAGGAATCACCGACATCAGGGCAAAATGCTTGCGCAGCAACAACCCTCAAAACATAGTCGCGGCAACCATGGTTGGTCTTAAATCTTTGCGCGATGCCACTCAAGTGGCAAGAACCCGAGGAAAAACAGTCGAGGAAATAGTCGGCTAATCTTGGAGGTCAAAAATGGCAAACTTAAAAATAAAACTGACAAAAAGCCTCAGTGGGAGATGCGATAAGCACATAGCAACCGCAAAATCCCTCGGGCTTAAGAAAATCGGACAAGAGACAACTCAACCCGATAATCCTCAGACAAGAGGTAAAATCGCTAAAATCAGTTATATGATTTCGGTAACTCAAGAATAAGGAGGGTAAGGTAAATGAATCTTCACGAACTTTCCCCACCCAAAGGATCCACACACTCATCAAAACGCAAAGGTCGCGGTCATGGCAGCGGTCTTGGCAAAACATCAGGGCGTGGGCATAAGGGTCAAAAATCAAGAAGCGGCGGCGGAACCAGAATAGGTTTTGAAGGCGGACAGATGCCACTCGCGCGCCGTGTCCCAAAAAGAGGATTTAACAACATATTTGCAAAACCGCTCAGTTCGGTTAATCTTTCGGCACTTAACAGGTTTAAGAGCGGTTCGACCGTGACAGAAAAAGAACTTCTTGAAACAGGCGTACTCACAAAGTGCCGCCACGGAGTCAAGATTTTAGGAAACGGCGAACTAAAGAAAAAACTCACTGTAAAAGCAAATGCCTTTTCAGAGCTTGCCAAGAAGAAGATTGAAGAAGCAGGCGGTAAGGCAGAAGTGGTTTAGTAACCCCGACGAAAGGAATGGACGTTTAGTATGCTTCAGACAATACGCAATGCATGGAGAGTAGAAGATATTAGAAAAAAACTAATCTTCATGATGTTTATAATCCTGATATTTCGGCTGGGAAATGCTGTCACAGTGCCATTTGTAGACACATACCTCCTCTCGGCTTTTTTCCAAGAGGCAAGGGGCACGATGTTTGGTTTTCTCAACACAATGTCAGGCAGTGCGCTTGAACAAGCAACGATTTTTGCGCTGTCAATACAGCCATACATCAATGCATCCATTATTATGCAGCTTCTAACAATTGCAATTCCGGCTCTTGAGCGTATGCGTAAAGAGGGCGGCGAAGAAGGCAAGAAAAAAATTGAAAGAATCACTCGTTACGCAACAATCGGCATCGCAGCACTTCAAGGTTTTGCGTACTACACAATGATTAGCAATCACAACGACCACCTTGGCGGCTCAATGCTCATGCCCGGCGCAGAAGGGATATTCCCCGCAATTGTTATTGTAGCGACATTCATGACCGGTAGTGCTCTACTCATGTGGATGGGTGAGCAAATAACAGAGTTTGGCATCGGGAACGGAATCTCAATAATCCTCTTTGTGAGCATCGTTGCAAGATTCCCACATGAAATCGGGCAAATGATACAGCGGACAATTGCAGACCCGTCAACATGGCTCATTCATGTACTTGTGCTTCTCGGAGCACTGGCAATCATTGTCCTCATTGTAATTGTTCAAAATTCTGAACGCAGGATTCCCGTTCAATATTCAAAACGTGTTGTCGGAAGGAAAATGTACGGCGGACAGTCAACACATCTCCCAATGAAAGTCAATATGTCAGGTGTTCTCCCGATAATCTTTGCACAATCAATAGCATCAATACCTGCGACAATTGTTATGTTCGTGCCTCAATGGCAGGAAGGTAGGCTTTTACAGATACTCTCAATGCCCGGTATCCAGCAGGATGGCACACACTCGCTTGGCATACCATATATGCTGGTATACTTCCTGCTTATCGTATTTTTCTCATACTTCTACTCAACAGTTCAATTCAATCCGGTAGAAATAGCAAACAACCTAAAGAAAAACGGTGGATTCATTCCCGGGTTCAGGGCAGGTAAGCCCACAAGTGAGTTTATTCAAAAGGTGCTTACAAAAATAACATTGTTCGGTGCAATATATCTTGCAATTGTGGCAATATCTCCCATGGTAATCGGAGCTATCTCCCCGGTCGCAGCGGCGGCAGGTATTACAATGGGCGGCACATCAATCATCATCGTAGTAAGCGTGGCACTGGAAACCATCAAGCAACTGGAATCCCAAATGCTCATGCGCCACTACAAAGGTTTCTTGGAATAAACCGCACGGCTGGATATGCTTGATTACGCAGAGGACGATGTCCCAGACTTCCGGCAAATCATAGGAGGAAATTACAACATGAGACTGATACTATTAGGTCCCCCCGGAGCGGGGAAAGGCACCCAGGCAGAAGTCCTAGTTGAAAAATTAAAAGTTCCGCAAATTTCCACAGGCGACATCCTGCGTGCAGCAGTTAAAAATGGGACACCTGTAGGGCTAAAGGCTAAAGCTTATATGGATGCAGGTGATTTGGTGCCTGATGATGTAATTATCGGAGTGGTAAAAGAACGCCTTTTGGAAGCCGACTGCAAAAATGGTTATATTTTCGACGGAATGCCGAGAACAATAGCTCAGGCAGAAGCACTGGATGCCGGAAAAGTGCAAATAGACACAGTCCTCTCAATCGAGGTTCCGGATGATACAATCATTAAGAGACTTGGCGGCAGACGGTCGTGTCCTGAATGCGGAGCTATATTCCATGTCGTCACAAAAAAACCAAAGAAAGACGGCATATGCGATGTGTGCGCTACTGCACTTATAATCAGAAAAGACGATGAGGCAGAAACCATAAAAAACAGACTTCAAACATATCACAAGGAGACAGCACCGCTGATTGACTATTACAAAAAACAAGGGAAACTTAAAGAAGTGGGCGGAGATTTTGGGATAGCAGAGCAAACAGCAGAAGTGTTTAAAGTACTCTCACTATGATTAAGCGAAAATCTGCTCGTGAAATAGACTTTATGCGGCAAGCAGGACGAATAGCCGCCGGGGCGAGAAATCTCGCAGGTAGCCTCGTTAATGTCGGAGCAACGACGAAGAGTATAGATAAAGCAATACATGACTACATCATATCCCAAGGTGCAAAACCAGCTTTTCTGGGATACAGGGATTATCCTGCGAGCTCTTGTATCTCGGTAAACGAGGAAGTAATTCACGCAATCCCATCAGCCAGACGTCTGGTATCGGGCGACATAGTCAGCATAGATATCGGAGTGGTAAAATGTGGATATATAGGAGATTGCGCTGCAACATTCGTAGCCGGGCAGGCAACAGAAGAAGCGAAGAGGCTTATAAGGGTAACCAGGGAATGTTTTTATGAAGCACTCAAGAAAGCGAAAGCCGGAAACAGGGTCTCAGATATAAGCAGAGCAGTTCAGCAACACGCCGAAAAAAACGGGTACTCGGTAGTAAGGGAATACACAGGGCACGGTGTAGGAAGTAAAATACACGAACCGCCCGAAGTGCCAAACTTTGTAGAAGTCCCTCGCAAGAAGGCAGACCCTCGCCTGATGTCGGGAATGACCATAGCGATAGAACCCATGATAAACGAAGGCGGTGCGGCAATATTTGTTAAAGAAGACGATTGGACTGTGACCACAGCAGACGGGAAAAACTCTGCACATTACGAAAACACAATCTTAATTACCGAAGATGAACCTGAGATTCTTACTGCCTGTGAGGATTAGCCATGAAAGATGATACAGAGATTGACTCGCAGAAAACAAGACCACAGTTTAAAACACCAAAACCAGCCGATATTGTAATGTCAAATAACGGCAGAGACACAGGGAAAAAACTTATAGTCGTAGAGGTGAAAGATGATGGCTACTCGCTGATTGCCGATGGTAAGGGTAGAAGATGTGACAAGCCTAAGCTGAAAAAGAACAAACACCTGACTATTATCGGTAAAGCAAGTGGTGTCGTTGAGGAGAAGCTCTCAAGAGGAGATAAAGTAACAAACAATGAAGTCAGGAGAGCTTTAGTGGAGCACACAACAGAGTCCGGTGTCGCGCATGGGAGGTAAGATAGGAAATGCCAAAAGATGACATGATTGAACTTGAAGGAACTGTGATAGATTCGTTGCCAAACACAATGTTCCATGTAGATATAGGCAACGGGCACACAATTTTGGCGCACATTTCCGGAAAACTCAGGATGAATTTTATTAGAATTCTTCCCGGAGATAAAGTAACGGTGCAAATGTCACCCTATGACCTAACCCGCGGAAGAATAACATGGCGCAGCAAATAAGAAAAGGCGGAACCCTCACGTAGGGGTGATTATAATCGCCGCTCCGATTGCACACTCCGCCAAACAAAGCAGAATCGAGGTAGATGAAATGAAAGTAAGACCGTCAGTAAAACCCATGTGCGAAAAATGCAAAATTGTTAAGCGCAAGGGAAAAGTTAGGGTTATATGCATCAACCCCAAACACAAACAAAGACAAGGCTAGACTTGTAAACAAATTACGGAAGGACGGATTAGAAATATGGCACGTATAGCCGGTGTTGATTTGCCTAAGGACAAAAGAGTAGAAATAGGGCTAACCTATGTATTCGGCATAGGCAAATCAAGTGCGAAAAAAATCCTTGAAGAGACAGGCATTGACCCGAATACAAGAGTAAAAAACCTCACGGAATCAGAGGAAACTGCATTACGTGATTGTATCAACAAGAGTTACACGGTTGAAGGTGATTTGCGTAGAACAGTTGCGCTTGACATTAAGCGCCTTACAGAGATAGGCAGCTATCGTGGGCTACGGCACAGACGCGGGCTACCTGTGCGTGGACAGCGCAGCAAAACAAATGCGCGTACACGTAAAGGCCCGAAACGCACAATCGCCAATAAGAAGAAGTAAGGGAGGGAGTAAAGCACATGGCAGCACCCAAAGGTAAAAAAACCAGAACCAGACGTCGCGAACGGAAAAACATTGAGAAAGGTGCCGTTCACATCAGATCGTCTTTTAACAACACGATGGTAACGGTAACAGATGTAAACGGAAATGCAATCTCTTGGGCGTCAGCAGGCGGAATGGACTTTAGGGGAAGCAGAAAATCAACTCCCTTTGCTGCGCAAACAGCAGCGGAAGCCGCAGCCAGAGCCGCTATGGAACACGGACTGAAAACAGTTGAAGTTTTTGTAAAAGGTCCGGGCAGCGGTCGTGAAGCTGCAATAAGAGCGCTTCAAACAGCGGGACTTGAAGTTACAATGATTAAAGATGTTACCCCGATTCCGCACAATGGCTGTCGTCCGCCAAAAAGACGCAGAGTTTAAGGGAGGGACAATAAGTATGGCAAGATATACAGGAGCAGTATGCCGTCTTTGTCGCAGAGAAGGTCAAAAACTGATGCTTAAAGGCGACAAGTGCTACTCAGAAAAATGCGCGATGGATCAAAATCGCAGACCTTACCCTCCGGGACAACATGGACAAGGACGCGCAAAGAGTTCAGAATACGGGCGTCAAATACGTGAAAAACAAAAAGCAAAGAGATACTACGGTGTGCTCGAACGGCAATTTCGCGGTTATTTCGCCATGGCGAGTAAGCGTAGAGGCAAAACAGGTGAAAACCTGCTCGCTATTTTAGAATCACGTCTAGATAACACAGTATATAGACTCGGCTTTGCAATGAGTCGCGCTGAGGCGAGACAACTGGTTCTGCACGGACACTTCCAAGTAAACGGAAGAAAAGTTAATGTGCCTTCTTTTCTGGTAAAGCCAGGTATGATTATTACGCTCAGTCAAAAAAGTAAAAATCTTGGAAAACTAAAATCATCTATCGAGGCAAACGCATTCAGACAGCCCCCAAAATGGTTGGAATACGATGCAAACGCACTGATTGCTAAGGTATCAGGCGTACCTGTGAGAGAAGATATTGACTTCCCGATTGAGGAACAACTCATTGTCGAGCTCTATTCAAAGTAATATAGCTGACCCTCATGAAAGATTTTTCAGCAAGCCGGTTCATCGTGCGCGTTGCACAATATTTATGAAGGAGGGTAATAATTAATGATTGAAATAGAAAAACCACGAATCGAATGCATAGAATCCCCCGAGGACGATTCATACGGCAGGTATGTTATTGAACCACTGGAAAGAGGTTATGGCACAACACTGGGCAACTCTATAAGAAGAATTCTCCTGTCATCACTGCCGGGAACAGCGGTAACAACCGTCAAAATAGCCGGAATTCAGCATGAGTTTTCAACAATACCCGGTGTAAAGGAAGATGTCACAGAAATAATTCTTAACATAAAAGGATTAACCGCAAAACTCCACGCTGACAAGGCAAAAACGGTTTACATTGAAGCATCAGGAGAAGGGGTAGTTACTGCCGGAGACATAAGAGCAGATGCTGAAGTCGAGATTTTAAACCCAGATATGCATATAGCAACACTCAATGCAGACGGAGCACTCAGCATGGAGCTCACTATAGACCATGGACGCGGATATATGTCGGCAGAAAGAAACAAACTCGGGCAACCGATTATAGGTGTCATACCGATAGACTCTATTTACACACCGGTTCAAAAAGTCAACTACACAGTTGAAAACACCCGTGTCGGAAATGTTACAGACTTTGATAAGCTCACGTTAGAAGTCTGGACAAACAAGACGATAACTGCAAGAGATGCAGTATCGCTCGGAGCAAAGATTCTCTGCGACCACTTCACTCTGTTCACAGATTTATCTGATACAGTGGGCGAAAAACTGACGGTGGTTGAAAAAGCGGAAACTCAGAGAGACAAAGTTCTGGAAATGACTATAGAGGAACTGGATTTGTCTGTAAGAAGTTTCAATTGTCTAAAGAGAGTAAACATCAACACAGTGGAAGATTTGATTTCAAAGTCAGAAGACGAAATGATAAAGGTTAGAAACCTTGGTCGCAAGTCGCTTGAAGAAGTCATTCACAAACTTGGGATGATGGGGCTTAAGCTCAATAAAGTCGAGTAATTAGGAGGAAAAAAAGATGCCGGGAACACGTAAACTCGGGAAACCAACGGATCAGCGCAGAGCAATGCTGCGCCAGCAGGTTACCGACTTTTTGGATAACGGAAGAATGGAAACAACGGTTACGCGGTGCAAAGAAATTGCACCGATGGCAGAAAAAATGATTACGCTGGGAAAAAAGAACACACTTGCATCACGCCGCTCAGCTTTATCATTTATCACACGTGAGGATGTTGTGACAAAAGTTTTCAGCGAAACAGCCCCGGGTTATGCAGAGAGAAATGGCGGATACACACGCATAACAAGAACAGGTCCCCGCAGAGGCGATGGCGCAGAACTTGCAGTCTTGGAGTTGGTGTAACTATTGCTGCATAGGCATAGTAATCGAAAAATATGAAGCATTATATCAACGCTACGCTATTGGTATAATATATCAGGAACTCGCAGTGAGAAAGCAAGCACCTGTATAAAAGAGCAACAGAGGGCGGTTTCTTACCGCCCTCGTCTTAATTGTGGAGCCAGGAAGATACAAATGAAGTAAACGGAGGAAATGCAGCAATGCCCGATACAATCACAGGAAGAATTGAAATGGAAGACGGCGGAGTGATAACATTCGAGTTATACCACGACGTAGCCCCGCAATCAGTCAAAAACTTTGTATGCTTAGCACGCAGCGGATTTTATGATGGACTGACATTTCACCGCATTATAAGCGGATTTATGATTCAGGGAGGCTGTCCGGAAGGCACAGGTACGGGCAACCCCGGCTATTCCATACTAGGTGAATTTGAAGCAAACGGAATAGAAAACGACCTCAGCCACACACGTGGAGTAATGTCTATGGCAAGGGCAGGGCATGACTTTAACTCAGCAGGTTCGCAATTTTTCGTTTGCCACGGCGACCCTGTCTTTTTAGACGGTGAATACGCCGCTTTCGGTATGGTTACAGAAGGAATGGATGTAGTAGACAGGCTGACAGAGACCCCCGTTATAGATGGAAATGGCAGCGTTGCCCCCGAAGATAGGTCTGTAATCAGAACTATTAAAATCGACATTGATGATGAAGTCGCCGAACCCGACCGCATAGGCAGATAGTTTGCAACATACTACGGAAAGGACATAGCCCATATGACATACGACTTAATAATTGTAGGTGCAGGCCCATGTGGTATATATGCCGCAGTAGAAGCGACAAGGCTCTCACCAAACGCAAAAGTGCTGATAATTGACAGGGGTTATGACATCTACAGTAGAAAATGCCCGATTATGAGCAAAAAAGCCAGATTATGTCCCATGTCAGAGGGCGAAGACGGCTTTTCAGGGTGCAAACCGGCATGTAGTGTAACTTGCGGATTTGGCGGAGCGGGCGCATACTCAGACGGCAAGTTCAACATAACATCAGAGTTTGGCGGCTGGCTCGGAGACTACATGCCCGCATCAAAGCTGCTTGGGCTAATTAACTATGTCGATGAAATCAACCTTTCACACGGCGCACCGAATACGATAACAAATCCGGAGAGTCTTGAAGTCGATCTGATAGAGCAAAAGGTATACGGAGCAGGTCTCAAGTTGCTCCGCGCAAAGGTTCGCCATCTTGGAACAGAGATGAATCTGCGCATAATGAAGTCAATCTTTGACGACTTGAAATCAAAAGTAGAAATGTTATTCAAAACTGATGTTGAGGACGTAATGACTGTAAGGAGTGACGGCGAAATCAAAGCAGTGGGTGTCGTCACAAAAGATGGGAAGGAATTTAAAGGTAAGGAAATCCTTGTTGCCCCCGGACGTGACGGTTCAGCGTGGTTATCCTCAATTTTGGCAAAAAACGGCATAGAAGTGACATGTAATCAGGTTGATATCGGAGTCAGAGCAGAGACTTCAAATGTCATAATGAAAGATATAAACAAGCACCTATACGAAGCGAAGCTGGTGTTCAACTCATCAACAGGCTCGGTAGTGCGGACATTTTGCGCCAACCCGTCGGGATATGTAGTTGTAGAGAATCACAGCGGTGTTATAGCCGCAAACGGACATGCGTACTTTGACAAAACTCTCGGCTCAGATAACACAAACTTCGCACTTTTAGTGTCTCATATATTCACAAAGCCTTTCAACAGACCAAACGAATACGCTCGTGAAATCTGTAGAAGAGCAAACGACCTCTCGGGCGGCGGGCTGATTATACAAAAATTCGGCGACATTTTGCGCGGCAGACGTTCCACGGAAAAAAGAATAGACGAGGGTTTCTTGGAGCCAACACTAAAAGAAGCAGTCCCCGGTGATTTGGGGCTTGTGCTGCCATACAATACTATGATAAGTCTTATCGAAATGACCAGAGCTTTAGACAAGGTAACGCCCGGTTTTGCGGCGGAACACACATTGTTTTACGGGGTAGAAGCTAAGTTTTACTCGGCACGTCCCGAGCTGAGCAAAACACTCCAAACATCCATAAAAAACCTCTACGCCGCAGGCGACGGAGCAGGCATTACAAGAGGTCTAGCCCAAGCAGGAGCAGCCGGAATCCACGTTGCAAGAACAGTGTTTGGCGAATGAAAACACCCTTGCAATGCAACGGTTTTCGGACAAATTGTGGCGGAAGCGGTGGGATTTGAACCCACGGTACCTTTCGGTACACCGCATTTCGAGTGCGGCTCGTTATGACCACTTCGATACGCTTCCATGTGTACACTAAAAATACAACAAAACCTTGTAATTGTCAACAACCGGAGAAAGGTCAATATGAAACTGAATTTTTCAGTCCCTTGCTTGTTTGGACTTGAGGGGCTCGTGGCAGACGAACTGCGGCGCTTGGAACATGAGGATGTAAGAGCCGAAAACGGACGGGTGTTGTTTCGCGGAGCAAGTAACGACATAGCAAAGGCAAACATAAACCTGCGCACAGGCGAGCGGGTGTTGCTAACTGTCGGCGAAACTCCTGCAAATAGCTTTGACGAACTTTTTGAGGGAGTTCGCTCATTTCCGTGGGAAGACTTTATTCCAAAAGATGGAGAGTTTCCCGTTAAAGGTCACTCACTGGGCTCAAAGCTCCACTCAATACCCGACTGTCAAAGAATAATCAAAAAAGCTGTGGTAGAGCGGCTAAGAGCAGGACACAAAACGGAAGCACTCACAGAAAAAGGCGAAAAATACGGGATACAATTTGCAATAATGAGCGATGTTGCGACTTTACATATAGACACATCGGGCACAGGCCTCCACAAACGAGGATACAGACCTGCGCAAAGTGCGGCACCACTCAGAGAGACATTAGCGGCAGCAATAGTCAAACTGTCGCGCTACAGAGGTAAAGAGCAAGTGCTCGATCCGTTTTGCGGTTCGGGTACAATACCAATTGAAGCGGCTCTCGCAGCTTTAAACAGAGCGCCCGGGCTAAATCGCAGCTTCTCAGCCGAAAAATGGGCGTGGCTAGATAAAAAAATATGGGAAGATACAAAAAAAGAAGCAAAAAGTCGTGAGTTTAGCGGAAAATATGATATAATCGGTACGGACATAGACCCGAGGTGCATAGAAATCTCAAAAGAGAACGCAGAGCGAGCGGGAGTTTCAGAATATATTCGCTTTGAAGTGGCTGATGCTACGGCATTTCGGGCAAGCGAAAGTGAGCGCGGCACAACAATTATGACAAACCCGCCCTACGGAGAGCGTGTCATGGAGCAACGTGAAGTTGAGGCACTTTACAGAGGGTTCGGAAAAGCGATAGGAAAAGAGACAGATTTCAAAATATACATTCTATCATCACACCCCGAATTTGAGCAATTTTTTGGCAAAAGAGCGAAAAAAAAGCGCAAGCTATACAACGGCATGATAAAATGTGACTTATATATGTATTTTTAGGCGGAGGCAAGCAATGAAACATCTTTTCATTATCAATCCCATAGCAGGGGGCAAAAACTGTCGCTTTGAAGAGACTCACAGAGAGGTTCAAGAGTTTGTAAAAACACTCAAGGATCCGGCAGAAATCTATGTGACTAAGGCTCCTTTTGATGCATGTACAAGGATTGAAGAAGTCGCGGAAACTGTAGATAAGTTGTTTGTCTACGCTTGCGGAGGCGACGGCACCCTAAACGAATGCGCCAACGCAGCAGCAAACCGTCCAAATGTGGCGATAACACACTATCCGTGTGGGACAGGAAACGACTTTCTAAAAACATTTGGCAGCGAAAATGCAGCTAAGTTTCGCGATTTAGAAGCGCTTGCGACAGGCGAAATTCGTCCGATAGACCTTATAGAGTGTAATGACCGTTATGGTATTAACATATGCTCGGTGGGTATAGATGCACGAATCGGCACCGACGTACATAAGTATAGCAAACTACCAATCATAGGCGGTGCAACGGGTTACGTTGTTTCACTTGTAATAAATGTTCTAAAAGGAGTTGTGCAGAAATTCAAGATAACAGCGGACGGAGAAGTTCTCGATAAAAATATAACACTCGCCTGTGCCTGTAATGGCAGATATTACGGTGGCGGATTCAACCCTGTACCTGATGCTTTGCCTGACGATGGAATACTTGATTGCCTCATAGTCGAGCCGGTTTCACGTTTTCAAGTGGCAAAAATCGTAGGCAAATATGCAAAAGGAAAGTTCAAGGAGCTCCCGGACATAATAAGACATCTGCGTACGACAGAGCTTCAAATCGAAGCAGACAGGAAGTTTGTAGTTAACATCGACGGCGAAGCGGCATACACAAATAAAATGAGATTTAAGCTCATAAAAAACGGTGTCAACTTCATTTTTCCGGCAAAAATGTCATGTTTTAGAGCGAAAGCATAGCAAAAGAGTGAAAAACAGAGAAAACAGCCGAAAAACAGAGGAATAAATACTTATATGGGCATAACAAGAGAAAAGAGAAGAAAATCAGGCAAATTCGCCGAAAAACATTGTTGCGAAAAATTTGAAAATTATGTATTATATGACTTGCGTTAGCACTCGACCGCCGAGAGTGCTAACGCAACCAGAATGTTATTACTAAAATATATACTTTTAGGGAGGTATTATCACATGACATTAAAGCCACTAGCAGACCGCGTTATTGTCAAGCAAGTTGAGGCTGAGGAAACAACAAAAGCGGGCATCATTCTCACCAGTGCAGCGCAAGAAAAGCCACAGGTGTATGAAGTTCTCGAAGTTGGTCCCGGCGGACTTGTTGACGGTAACGAAGTAAAAATGGTCGTTAAAAAGGGCGACAAAATCATCACAGGAAAATACAGCGGAACAGAAGTCAAAGTTGACGGCGAGGAACTGACAATTGTGCGTCAGAGCGATATCCTTGCAATAGTAAAATAAGTATTTTAGGAGGGAATTTAAGAATATGGCAAAGCAAATTATTTATGGCGAAGATGCCCGCAGGGCTCTTGAAAAAGGCGTAAACCAACTCGCCGACACAGTGCGTCTGACAATCGGTCCCAAAGGCAGAAATGTGGTTCTCGATAAAAAATACGGTTCCCCGCTCATCACAAATGATGGTGCTACAATTGCAAAGGAAATTGAAATTGCTGACCCGTTTGAAAACATGGGCGCACAGCTCGTTAAAGAAGTAGCTACAAAAACAAACGATGTAGCAGGCGACGGGACAACGACAGCAACACTGCTCGCACAGACTATGATTCGTGAGGGTATCAAAAATGTAGCTGCCGGCGCAAACCCGATGGTTATGAAAAAGGGTATAGAAAAAGCAGTCGAAGTTGCAGTTGATGCAATAAAAGCAAACTCAAAACCCGTTTCAGGCACAAAAGATATAGCCAGAGTCGGAACTGTCTCATCGGGTGATGAAAACATAGGAAAACTCATTGCAGAAGCAATGGATAAAGTTTCCCGTGACGGTGTTATCACAGTTGAGGAATCAAAGACTGCTGAGACATACTCAGAAGTAGTTGAGGGTATGCAGTTTGACCGCGGGTATATTACACCTTACATGGTCACAGATGCGGAGAAAATGGAAGCCGTTATTGACGAGCCGCAAATTCTCATTACAGATAAAAAAATCTCAAACATCCAAGAAATTCTTCCGGTTCTTGAGCAAGTAGTTCAAGCAGGCAAGAAGCTTGTAATTATTGCAGAAGACGTTGAGGGTGAAGCATTAGCTACAATTATCCTCAATAAAATCCGCGGCACATTCGTATGCCTCTGCGTTAAAGCTCCCGGCTTTGGCGATAGACGAAAAGAAATGCTCCAAGATATCGCTGCTCTTACAGGCGGTCAAGTCGTTTCAAGTGAGCTCGGTATGGAACTCAAAGATGCCACTATGGATATGCTTGGTACAGCGCGTCAAGTAAAATCTTCAAAAGACAACACAATCATTGTCGAAGGCGCGGGCAAACCTAAAGACATAAAAGCAAGAATCTCTCAAATCAACACAGAGATTGAAATTACGACATCAGATTACGATAAAGAAAAACTCCAAGAGCGTCTCGCTAAACTCTCAGGCGGCGTAGCAGTCATTAAGGTCGGCGCAGCAACAGAGACAGAGATGAAAGAGAAAAAACTCCGCCTTGAAGATGCTCTCAATGCCACACGCGCAGCAGTTGAAGAAGGCATCGTAGCCGGTGGCGGAACAATCTATGCACTCGCCTCCACAGCAGTTGACAAAATGCTCGATGGTGCATCAGGTGACGAGAAAACAGGTATGGCACTGATTGCAACCGCACTCGAGAGCCCGATTAAGCAAATTGCAATGAACGCAGGTCTGGAAGGCGCAGTAGTTCTCGATAAAATAAAGAACTCAAGCGATGCAAAGTTTGGCTTTGATGCAGCAAAACAAGAGTACTGCGACATGATTAAAGCAGGGATAGTAGACCCGACAAAAGTATGTCGCTCTGCCCTTGAAAACGCAGCTTCGGTAGCCGCCATGGTGCTGACAACAGAATCACTGGTGTCAGATATCCCCGAACCTCCCGCACCCATGCCGGCAGGCCCCCCCGACATGGGCGGAATGTACTAAATCGCAATAGAACCAATAAGTGTGCATCTCCAAAAGAGATGCACACTTTACATAGGGTAATGAAAGAGGGTAATCAGCGATGGCAACAGATTTTTTCCTGGCAACCCAGGAAACAGTTCGCGAGCTAAATAAAACTGAGCGGGAGCTCTTTGAATACGTGGTGAAGAACATACACAGCGTGAAACAAATGAGTATAAGAGAACTTGCTGAAAGCCGCTTTCTATCTACAGCAACGATTTTTCGCTTTGCCCAAAAACTTGGATTTTCAGGCTATTCAGACTTTATAGAAAGCCTTATAGTCACCTCATACACGCAGGAAAACTTAGAAATTCCGGACACCATAAAAAAGGGACAAAATCACAGCGAAAATTACCTGAAAAACGTCATGGAAACAGCCAGGGTGATGTCGCCTAAACAAATTGAAGAAGTACTCGCTGTTTTAAAACAAAGACCGAATATCTACATATTAACAGACGATAAAACTCACACACTGGGGCAATACTGCGAGAGATTATTTATAGGGCTGGATTTCCACGCATACTTTCCCGAAACAGCATATCAAATGCAAAATCTCGTAAACCGCATAGGCAGCCGTGACATGATTATAGCCCTGTCATACTCAGGCGAGGATGCTGTTTTGCTCGATTTTGTAAAAAGAGTATTTCTCAAAGAAAAGCCATATTTGCTCTCAATAACAAGAGCAGACAACAATCCGCTCGAAAATCTATCAGACACAAACTTCTACATATTCGCCGATGAAATGAACATATCAAACATGGACTTGACCTCAGGAGTAGCAATGCTAATGATAGCCGAGCTGCTCATGTATGAATACATCTCACTGATGCAGTGACGGATAAGAACAAAAAGACGGGGCTTTCTTTTAAAAGCAATTATCATGCCTTTGAGACACTTCGCTTGACAGCGGCGTGAACCTGTTCTATACTACAACATAGATGCAATTTCTTGAGCCCTTTCAAACACAATAAATTAAATAAATGGAGAGGCTCTGCAATCAAACTTGATTGGAGTTACCTCTCTTGTTTTTGTTACAATTGCGAAGTTCTAAAAATTACGCACAACTCAAAAGTACACATAAATTGAAAGTCAGGGGTATCATAATATGTTATCAATAGGCGAAATTATACGTTCGAGTCGTATAGACCAGTCAATAAGCCAAGAAACGCTATGCTTTGGCATTTGCTCGGCAAGCAACCTTTCTCGCATTGAAAACGGAGAACAAGTCCCCACAAGAATCACGTATGAAGCACTGCTGGAGAGATTAGGGCAAGCTCCGGAGGTTTATCCGTCATTTCTGGACGATAGAGAGCTTGAAGCTTTTCGTTTGAAGCATCAGATAAATCAAAGTCTGCGCACAGAGGATTTTGACAAGGCGGAGATGCTTGTTAATAAACTAAACTCAATGGGAAAACTTGAACGTGTTTATGAGCAACTAATTTTGCATGTGCAAGCACTTTTAATGAAAAATAAAGGAATCGACTCCAAAGATATTCTGGATGCAATGAAAAAAGTCGCCGCCATGTCGATTAAGAATTTTTCGCCCGGCGGAATCCTCCGCTATTTATTATCAAAGGATGATTTGACGATACTTAACAACCTCGCCATCTCTTATTATGAAGCAGGTGAGCATGATACCGCCATCGAGATTTTATATGCGGTTAAAGAGTACATTGAGCGAAAAGTTGTAGACGACGAGGGCATATCGCCTTTATATGCGGCTATACTACATCCTCTAACCAATTGGGTGGGTATGAAAGGCCTTCACAAAGAGGTTGTGGCACTTTGCGACATCGGGATTAAGCGATGTGTAGAATATGGTGCATACCGCTCTTTTGCTGCTTTATTATTCAATAAAGGATACGCACTTGTTATGCTGGAAGAGCATGATGAAGCAAAAAAATACTTGCAGGAGGCGTATTATGTAAGCAGAGCAACAGGTGATACGAAATCGTGCAAGATTTTTATGAGCTTTGCTGTAAAGCAAGGGTTAGTCCTATGAATAGCGGATAAACCCTTGTTTTTATTAATCTTTACTAACTCACTTTTTTATTATCTCATTTGGAGGCGGAGCAATGTAAAAAGGCTGTACTACTTCGCAAGACGGGAAACTGCTGTCATAATGCGGTGGTATCAAATTCACTGTAAGGGTGATGGTTAGCAGGAAAGCACATAAATAAGCGATGATTTTTTGCACGATGGGTTCCTCCTTTTTCTCTTTTTGAAGAGACTATTATAATAGACACATTATAACCTTTCTTCAGTCGTCCTACCATACTGTTTCGCGGAAGAATAATTCCCGTCAAACAGTATGGTGCTATGTTTATAGATTGTGCTATTTTGGGTGTATGTTCTGCGAAGAGTTAACCTGAATTACAAAATATGGTTATGTTTTGTTTTTTCGGTTTTAACCAGCCAGCTTATTTAGATGCAAGTGAAATGCGCCCAAGTAACAAAGGAGGATTCTATCATGTTAATAGTTAATCAAGAAAAACTGAACCAAAAGCTACAAGGTGTAGATTTTGAACCAAATGCTTCTGTTTTCTGCGGAGCATCAGGCAATCCCCCTAACAGCCTTTAAACAAAACAATCCACAAAGCAAAGACGCTTATCAACAAAATAGTGTATTGAACAGCGAATAATAAGCTGAGCTGGTTAATTCATATAAGGTTAAGAGGCATAAAATATATGATACAAAACTACAAGTTTTCCGAAAAATGGCCACAAAAGGGGCAGCTGCAATTTCTTTATCTGAATATTTCCAATGTCTGCAATCTAAGATGCTTTTATTGTTATGATGAAGAGTATATTTCTACCACTGCAAAGGAAGAGCATATAACGTTAAGTGAAATAGAGTTGATAGCTGAAGATTGTGTAGAGTTAGGCTTGCCAGCCATTGCCATTACAGGTGGCGAACCTTTGTTAAATAAAAATTGGTTTGAAATAGGCAAAATTTTTAGCGATGCCGACATTCTCGTTTCATATTCAACAAACGGCACGTTGTTGAATAAAGTAGAAATAGAAAAACTTGGGAAAATCAATGCTAGCTTACAAATTAGCCTTGATGGTAATGATGAAATAATGGAGTTTATTTCAAAAGGGAAAAAAATATATACAAGAACACTGGCAAATCTTAAGGTGCTTCAATCCCAAGGAGTAGATGTTTTACTCAACTGTGTTGTTGGGAAACATAACTTTAGTTTCTTGGATGAATTTATACATGAATTAGATCAAAGAAAATTACGGTGTCGATTTGTGCCTTTTCATGCGGAGCTAAATTCTAAGCATAGTGAATATATGCTGTCTGTACAAGAAAAATATGATTTGATTATGAAAATAAATCAGCACAATAAAAGAACAGGAAGCAGAAATTGTTCCATGACACTTCCATTCTTAATGAATCCAGAATATATTACTCCATCATTTCAGCCAGGCTGTGGGTGGGCGTACAACATCGCCGGCATTTTACCTAGTGGCGATGTTACTGTATGTGCCCCTGCGGCAGGGATAGATTTTTTTGTGGCCGGCAATGTGAAGAAAACAAGTTTTAAAGAAATTTGGAAAAACTCCGATGTCTTTAAAAATTTAAGAAGTTATGAGGCTAATGATTTGACAGGAGTTTGTGAAATGTGCCCTGTTAAAGATAAGTGCGTTGGGTCTTGTCGTGTAGCTGCATATCTCAAAAATGGAGATACGAAGAGTGCGGGTACAATGTGTCAGGAGTTCTATGATGCTGTTATGAACGGCGAAATAGATACCGATGAGTTTCCGGTCGGATGCGTGAAAATAAAGAAGGAGGTCGCTTAACATATGCGCGAAATTTGCTTAAGACATAAATCCATCTTACTTATATCCATTTTGTTCGCATTTTTAACTACAGCAACAATGGTGGGATATGCTTTTTTGTTCCAATTTCTTGTGGATTATATTGTAGCATTGGACTTGAGTGGGGCGTTGCTCGCCACCGGAGGGCTTATACTTATTTTTCTATTATCTGCGACATTTTCCTTTCTTCGGGGAGTCTTTAAGAACAAGTATTTCAGAGCGACATTTCTGGCCTTGAAAAACAAGATGTTTGAGGTATTTATGAATTCGGATTATCTGAAATTCTATGAAAAGGCTGAAGGTGACTATTTAAACACAATGACTACGCTAATGGATGATTTGAAAACACAGTATATGTTGCCGTTGTACGCAATAGTTACTTCTTCGGCTCTTGCTATCTTTTCTCTAATGGCAGTGTTTTTTTACAGTTATATTATGGGGTTTGTCGCCATATTGTTGCTGTTGGTCCAAGTATCTATCCCTCTGCTTTTCAAAAAAGCAACAAGCAATGCCTCTGCAAAATATGTGAAAACAGCAGGCGATTTCTCAGGTAGCGTAGCAAACTATTTAGGCGGATTTGAACTGTTTGCATCAAGAAGCTTGCAATCGGAAATTCTGTCAAAATTCTCTGATGTAAATGAACGGCTTGAAAATAGTAAGTTAAAGAGAAATAACCTTTTGGTAGGCTCTAACTCCGTAATATATCTAATTCGGATGTTGCTGATATTAATCCCTTGGGTTGTAGGCGCAATTCTTATCATACAGGGGCAAATTACACTTGGGGCAATGATGGCAATTAGCCAACTAAATAACTCGATTGCAGAACCTTTTTCGGAAGTAATAGAAAACTATAATCTTTCTATATCAGGAAAAGAGGTCGCCAAAAAGATAGACGGCGATATTACAAAACACTCTCGGCAAAAAGCCTTACTTGAGTTAAAAAACGAACTCAAAAAAATAGAAGTAGAAAATTTGAGCTTTACGTATGGAGGGGAAATTGTTTTAAATAGGCTAAGCGTTACCTTTGAAGCCGGTAAGAAGTATGCTATATATGGAGCCAGTGGCTCCGGGAAAAGCACATTAGCGAAAATACTGGCAGGTCTTTTGACGGGCTACTCCGGCCGTATTTTATTTAATGGCGACTGTATCAGTGCAGAACACTATAATCTATCAAAGTTCATAGGCTACTTACCTCAAGAAACCTATCTCTTGAACGACTCCTTAATAAACAATGTGAGTTTGTATCAAGATATAGACGGCGATAGCATTATAAGTATTTTGAATAACCTAGGGTTGTCTGAAATGGTTAGCACTCTTGAATTTGGCGTAGATACTAATATGGGTAATGCCGGTCAATTTGTCAGTAGCGGTCAAAAGCAGAGAATTGGTCTTGCAAGAATCTTAACAAGCAACCTTCCTGTTATCATTTTTGATGAGCCTACTTCATCAGTGGATGCAGATACAAAGATGAACATCGAAAAATATATTCTGTCGCTAGATGGAGTAACTGTGATAAATATAACTCATAGTATTGATGATGGCTTGAAAGAAGAGTATGACCACCTACTAAGAATAGATGAGGGTAAGATAATTCCGATTTAGAGAGTTTGACGAAATTATACAAATGGGAATACTGTAACATCGTTACGTGAAATGTAACGCGTTACAGCTTCCGAAGAGATGGTAATAAACAACGAAAACCCCTATCTTTTTATCAAAGTTTGAGCTAAACTATGCTTAAACACGGGTATCTCTGAAAATCCACTGAGTTTTTACAGAACCCTAAAAGGAAAGGGGCTTTTTTTATGCCTTCGCGCAAAAAAGTAGTCAAAAGACTACACGATGAAAAAATGCAGACAAAAAAATTCAAGCTGTTTGATGCGGTTCTGGCAGCAGTGTGTGTCACAATGGTAGTAGAATCCGTGGCACCGACAGCGGCAATCGGGAACAGTCAGTACTTCTGGTGGCTACTGATGTTTATAGTGTTCTTCATTCCCTATGGCTTCATCACCGCAGAACTCGGCTCAGCCTATCTTGACAAAGGTGGACTCTACGACTGGGTAAAACGCGCCTATGGAAGAAACTGGGGAAGCCGCTCAGCTTGGTATTATTGGATACAATTCGTGTTCTGGCTCGCATCTCTTGCAGTGCTGTTCACAGAAGTTCTTTCACAAGTCATAGGCAGAGAAATCTCAGTGGTTCTCTCGGTTGTATTGCAACTACTGCTTATATGGGCAATGACCTATGGAAGCCTCTTGCCCATATCCGTTAACAAATGGCTGATAAATCTCGGAACATATGCAAAAATCATACTCATGCTTGGACTCGGCATATTTGGTTTGTATTGCGGAATAGTATTCGGTTTTGCAAACCCGATAACTTCGGGTGCAGACTTGCTGCCAGGTATCGGTGGGATAACATTTATCTCGGTAATAATCCTAAACTTCAAAGGCTTTGAAGTAGTAGCGGCTTTTACCAAAGACATGAAGAATCCGAAAAAAGAGATTCCGAGAGCGTTTCTCTTAGGCGGCATATTGATATGTTTCTTCTATGTGTTCGCCTCATTCGGTATCGGAGCGGCAATTCCCGTGGCAGACCTGAGTACATCAGGCGGACTCATAGATAGCTTCGTACATTTCTTCAATGTGATCGGACTACCGGGCAATATACTGGTGCCAATCGTAGGGGTTCTTTTCCTGTTCACGCTGTTCATAAATGTTCTCTCGTGGGCACTCGGGGTAAACTACGTAGCCTCACACGCAGCGGAGCAAGGGTCATTGCCAAAGGTTTTTGCCAAAAGAAACAAAGATGGTGCACCAATCGGCTCGTCTATAATGATTGGCATAGTGGCATCGCTGATGGTTGTGATTGTACCGTTTATTCCTAATCCTGACATATTCTGGGGATTCTTCGCATTGCAGATAATTACTCTGTTCTTTGCATACCTGCTCATGTTCCCCGCGTTTGCAAAACTACGCAAAATTGACCCTGACACAGAGCGGCCGTTCAAAACCCCCGGCGGTCCTCTGATGATAAAACTCATAGCCTATGTGCCGCTTGTAATGTTAATAATATCGGCAATATTTTCAAAAGTATATCCTCTGGAAGACGGTACGTGGTACTTCGACGCCATGATAGTAGCAGGTACAATAATTGCCGTAATCATAGGCGAGGTTATAGTTATAACCTCGAGGAAAGAGCGGAAACGGCAAAAACTGGTGGATGCAAAAAAGACTGAAGAGGAGGCACATACTGTCAAACAGTCAATTGAGTCTCAAGCAAGTAGCTCTGCCCATCCACAAAAATCCTAAAACTATCTCCGGACAAGAGCGAAAAGACCATTTTTTCGGCGTAGAGGCAGACAGATAAGATCCGTCCCCTAAAGCAGAGCTTAAACGAAACCGACTCCCATTTACTCGGCAGATGCGGCGCAAAATGTAGCCCATCTGCCTTGAGTCGTAGCCCTGCAAACCCCATCACGAGAGCGAGCCAACTGCCGCCGAGATTAGCTGTATGTAGTCCGTCTTTGGTGTTGCCGTGAGTGTTTTCCAAATCGGTATAGAGCGTGTCCATGTAGTAATCGTAGGCCTTATCGGTCATACCGAGCCGCGCTGCCATAATGCTGAACACACAGCGGGAGAGGGAAGAATCATGGGTTGTGATTTTTTCATAATAATCAAAGCTGTTACGCATGGTTGACTCAGTAATGCCATCTTCAAACAGAAAATGAGAGAGAACAGTGTCAGCCTGCTTGCAGACTTGATGACGATACAAAAATAGTGGGTGATAGTGCAGCAGCAGAGGGAAATTCTCTTTAGGAGTGCTGCTTAAATCCCAAAGCTTTTTACTTAAAAAGCTGTCGTCCTGAGCGTGAATATCGAGTTTTTCATCATACGGAAAATACATAGAATTTGCAGCTTTGATAAAAAGCTCAACTTCCTTGCGAGTAACACCTGTAGCAGAAACAACTTTATCTGAGAGGTTTTTCTCCCAAAGCTCCGTACAAAGAACGGCGGCAGAGCGCAGATTGGCTTCGGCACAGCGGTTGGTGTAGTAGTTGTTGTTTATGAGGCAGGTATACTCATCAGGACCGGTTACAGTGTGGATGTGAAAAAGACCGTCGGCGGCAAAATGACCAACCTCAAGCCACAACCTCGCAGTTTCAACCAAGACCTCCGCACCCTTACTTGCCATAAAATCCATATCGCCTGTAGCATACCAGTATTGAGCAAATGAATGCGCAATATCGCCGTTTATATGGTATTGTGCCGAACCCGACGGAAAATACGACGAACACTCGCTACCCGAGATGGTTCGCCAAGGAAAAAGCGCACCTTTTGTGTGTCCGAGAATCTTTGCATGTTCCCTCGCGCTGCTCAGTGTGTTGTACCGAAATTCAAGCAAGCTCTTAGCAGTTTCAGGCTGAGTAAAGAGGAAGAACGGAAAGCAGTAAGTTTCGGTGTCCCAGAAATAATGACCTTCATATCCCTCACCCGAAATTCCCTTGGAAGCAAGCGCAGAAACACCATCACGGGCAGTGCTTTGGAGCAAGGAGAAAATATTAAAATCAAGTGCTCTCTCGATATCGGGACATCCCGAAATTTCAGGCATTGCAGCTGCGCGAAAACGCTCAAGATACTGCCGTTGCTCCGCTATAATCTTATCTTTCCCCGCAAGAACACACTTCTCGGCGATAGCGATGGCATTAGCAGCAGGATCGGAGACATGCCGGGAATCGCTGATTACAGTGAACTTCGCCAGAGACAAACTTTCACCCGCGCTGAGTTTGTGCGATAAAACAGCACTAAAGCCACCATCGTTTCGCCTTATATCCAGCGAATCAAAGTTGCCTGAAAATCGCTGAACAATAGAGGCGTGAAGCTCAGATTTAGTGGTACTAAAGGAGACAATGCCACCATCATCAAGCAGAGTTACATCACCCGGAACAATATGAGAAATCGCCTCTGCGGCAACCCTTGGGTCATCAGGGTTTGAGTAGTTTCTGACATTCGAGTCAACACCCGCATGAATTTCGAGAAAACCGGACACATTAGTGCCCTCAATTTTCACAAGTGTCAAAAACAGTTCAGGGCGAACGAAAGAAGCCATTCGGGTAAAGCAGAGCGTAATGATTCCGCCTGAGTGCGAATACTTGATAGTTCTTTTGGCAAGACCGTCCGCTGTGTCGAGAGTGCGGTAGTATTCCACAAGAGGTGCTCCCAGAGGATCCAGAGCCTCTCCATCAAAATAAATCCGCATAGTCTGAACATCAGGCAGGTTTATCATCCGCTGAACATTTTCGGGAAATCCAAAGAGCTTCTCAGGGTATTGCAGCTCCACGGTATCATAAAATCCGTTGAGATAGAAGCCCCTGACCGAGCGCGAAAGGGGGAGTTTTTCCTCAAAATTCCCCCGTACTCCTAAATAACCATTCGCCACATGATAGAGAGTTTCCTCAAGCAGCAACGAATTTTCGTCTAAACATGTACTTTTTAATATCATTTTATCGACCCATCAACCATGCCTTTTATTATGTGTTTTTGCAGGAAGAGGAAAACTATGATTATTGGGACCATTGCGAGTATAGTTGTAGTAAGTATAAGATCCCACTGTCTGACGTACTGTCCGACAAATCCGGCAACAGCAATTGGTAAGGTTTGTATGTCGTGGCGACCACCTCTGAGAACCATTCTGGGAAGCAGGAAGTCATTCCATATCCACATACCGTTTAATATCATAACGGTTATCGTAATAGGTTTTAGTATTGGGAAAATTATGCTGAAAAATGTTTTTGCCCTGGAGCATCCGTCAATTGTGGCAGCTTCTTCAAGTTCAAAGGGTATCCCCTTGATAAAGCCATGATACAGAAATATAGATAGCGATGCACCAAACCCCATATAGCTCAATACAATACCGGGATAATTTCCTAAAAGTCTAAACGGTGTCCCTGAGAGCCCCAAAGTTCGCTCAATGGTGGCGAGCCAAGAAATGAGGGGGAACATTACAACTTGAAACGGCACTATAATCGCACCAACAAACATCATAAAAATGAAGGATGATGTTTTTGTTTTGGTGCGCACAAGAACCCAGGCTGCCATTGAGGTAGTAAGAACAATGAGTGCAACAGAAACGACAGTGACAATAACTGATGTCATAAATGATGAGCCGTAAGCGACAGTTCTATCGTTTAGAATTCGCCATACATTATCAAAGAATACACTCGGATTTTCAGGTAAAGCAAGCGGGTCGGCGATGACTTGAAGCGTGGGTTTTGCAGCATTTATAAAAATGATGACAAATGGAGATAAATATGCCAAAAACAAAACAACAGCTAAAATTTCAAGCCCTATGTTTTTACGTTGCTGAATACTCACATCTCTATCTCCTTTCGCTTATTGAAGTACACCTGAATTAGCGAAATCGTCATCAGAGCAATAAAGAATATTATGGCTCTTGCTTGACCTTGCGCAAAATCGTTAAAACGGTGCGCTGTATTAAATATATTTAGAGCAAGAAGCTCAGTAGTCCAAAGTGCTTGACCCATAAACAAGCCTGATGGCCCCCCTGCGGTGAGCGCAAAATTGACATCAAACATTCTAAAAGAATTTACCAATGTCAGAAATAAGGTTATTGTAAAAGCCGGTGCGATTAGAGGCATCAATATATACCTGAGCCTTTGATGATACTTAGCCCCGTCAATTTGTGCGGCTTCAAGAAGGGATGCAGGTACACTTTGGATAGCTGCCACATAAATCATCATGATGTATCCTGCCATCTGCCATGTTGTAACTATAATCATGGCAAAAAGTGATGTGAATCGGTTTCCTAAAAATGACATAGCCAAAAAATCTGAACCAACAGTGCTGCCAATAGCAGTTATTGCATTATTGAATATAAAGAACCAAATATAGCCCAGCACAATACCACCGATAAGATTTGGCAAAAAGAATCCGGCTCTGTATACACCCGCAAATTTTAATTTTGCGGTGACAAGCAAAGCAAACATAAACGCAATAAAATTAATTAATAATATGCAGACCAGTGAAAATGCGACAGTCACTAAAAACGAATGCAAAAATGAAACGTCGGAAAACATAACAAAATAGTTTTCAAGCCCAACCCAATTAATGGGGGTGCCGGGAACTGCATTCCAATCTGTAAATGAATAGTAAACTCCCATGATAAGAGGAACAACGATGATTATTGTGAATGCTAACATCACCGGTAGCAGAAACAAAAAGAATATAGGCGTGTGTTTTCCTGTCTTACCGCCCATCAAAATCAACTCCTTTAAAAACAATTAGGGGCTGTAGCTGTTTATGCTACAGCCCCTTAGAAGCCTATTATATACTATTTGCGAATCTTGTGCTACCCTAATTCTGAAACCGCAGCGGTAAACATATCAACAAATTCAGTCACGCCGATTGTTCCGTCTGCCAGCAAGGCAAATATCGGGCCGAGTGTACCCATTCCGAAACCGTCAGGCATTTCATTTTGATGCCATGCATAAATCTGACCTCTTCCGGACCACTCCATAACGGCTACGGATAGCGGACCTTCCGGCTGTAACGCAACAGAGCGAAATGCAGGTACTTGCCCTGAAGCTATTGCCATGTAATGATGACCTTCGGGTGAACTTGCCATGAAGTTTAGGAAATCAAGTGCGGCTTCGATATTATCTGCGCGCGCATTTACCATATACCATGACGGTGCACCAACAAATATACCGGGTGTGTCATGTGCAAAGAAAGCATGAGGAATATATCCCATCTCAAAATGAACACCCAAATCTGCAAACACAGGATCTACCCAGTTTCCTTGATGGAGAAAAGCAGAGTTTTCAAGTGCAAACTGAGCAATCGAAGCATCATAACCACCGGTTGTGAGTATAGCTTGATCTGCAAATTGGAATAACATGTGATAGTATTCGGCAAATGCAGTGAGACGATCTGTGTCAACTTCACCTGCCAACAACATATCGATTATGGAGGTGTCTTCATAGTCAAGACCGAGTGAGAGATATGCATTCACACCGTGAAGACCTGTGACCCACTCCATGCCGGCTCCTGCTGTGATGGTTACTACAGCATCAAGACCCAGTGCATCCTTTTGCGCATAAACTGCCTCAAGTGCTGCGCGTATGGCGTTTACATTTGTCAGTGTTGAAGTGTCTATACCCACTTCTGCAAGTATTCTGCGATTGTAAGCCAGACCCCACCCTTCAATGTTGACAGGGAAGCCAACCGGTGTGCCGTCTGTTGGGCTGATGTAAGCAAGATCAGTGTCGGCAAGCCAAGGCTGTCCTGAAAGATCAAAGACTCTGCCTGCTCCTCTGGCATCATTATAACCGGCGATACCTTCAAAAACGAATATTTCAGGCTCTGTTCCTGCTGCAAACATAGCAGAAAGTGCCGGTGCATATGGTGTCTCTCCACCAAAACTTTGGACATCAACATAAACACCCGTCAGTTCATAATAGAGTCTACCAAACTCCGAAAGGGCACCATGGATTTCTACCTTGTTGTTTACGATTGTTATTTCGCCGTTACCCGCAGGGGGTGCTACAGGCGGAGCAGCAGTTTCGCCATTGCCGGCATCGGTGGCCGGCGGAGTCGGGTCGGCTGTGTCAGTTGCGCATGCTGCTATCAGCACGAACATCATAGTTGCAGCCAAAAGTAGTGCAAAGATTTTTCTCAATTTCATTTCGTTTTACCTCTCTATAAATAATTTTTATGTAGACACCGAATTAATCAGTATTTACTTCAGACGAAGCTTATGCTACAAAACTATTACCTAAACCGTCTTTAATGTAACGGATGACTGTTTCTTTTTCTTTTAAATCAACATCGAGAGATGCTTTCAGCGAACCTTTATTCCAACAGAGACTAATTGTGTCTTTTGTGCCGCTAACTTGAAAATCCCCATCAAACACATCGTATTGATTTCTGAATTTTATGAGAGCGAGAAGTCTCTGGACGACCGGCTTGCGGAGAGATTGCTCTATCTCTTCCATACAGTAATTATGTCTGTTTATTTCCCGTCCTTCACCTGTTTCAGCGACACGCACATTGTCGTTTTCTCCGGCAAGAAGTCCTGTATAATATACTTGCGGTATGCCTGGCGTGAAAAGCTGTAAAGCCCTTGCAGCAATATATGCATCATCGTCACAGTCAAGCATCGAGTAATACGTGCCTCTTATCTGGTGGACATCAAAACCACATGCTCCTTTATGCTCATCTGATACTATTTTGCTTAAATTTGCGCCGCGCGAGAGACATATATCCACAATGTGCCGGGCATCGGTGCTTTTTACAAGACCGTCCAAATCAGGCTTGACGGGAATCCCGTCGTGGCAGTCCAGCATGGTAAATTGTTTGAGGGGACGAATTTTGAGATATTCCGTCAAGGCTTCGCTTTTACTTGTAAGCAGCGCCTCTAAAATACGATATGGGAGTATGAAATCGTAAATCCAATAGCCCTTTTCTGAGAGTTTGTATTGTATGGAGTAATGTGAATGTACTTCCGGCAGTAGTTCAATATTTAATGGCTCTGCAATTGACCGAACCCAATCAAGAAAATCATACACGTCCGGATCTACGAAGAAACAGGAAGTATCAATTTTTTTTGCTACATAACCTACAGCATCCAAACGTACGATGTTTATATTTTGCTCACTGAAATGCCGAAACACATCAACAAACATTTGCCTTACTTCGTCGGAGTTTATATCAAGGTCTACTTGCTCGGAAGGATTTTCTTTCCCGAATGTCGTCCAAACGGTTTCCTTTTTTCCTGTTGCCGCAACAATATAATCGGAGTAAGGTTTTTCCCTGCGAAGAAATATTTTTTCGACATCGGACTCTACGGGGATACCGTCTTCCCAAAATTTTTCAAGTGTTATAAAGTAATTGGCGTATTTTGACTTTCTGCCATGCATCAAAAAGTCCTGAAAATATTCCGAGCGTGCGGAAATATGATTGACCATCACGTCGGCAAGCACATCATGAGATGAGCCTAAATCGGAAATGTCCTCCCATGACCCAAAATCAGGAGCTACTTTAAAGTATGTCAGAGGAGCAAAACCCCTGTCGCCGGAAGAAGGGTAGAAGGGCAATATGTGTACGCCGTCAAACAGCCCTCTGAAATTATTCTCAAGAACAGCATGTAGACTCTTTAAGTTTCCACCCAGAGAATCGGGGTATGTAATTAGTTGAACCCCTTTTCTCATGCATCTACCTCGCTGCAATCAAACTTGTATAGCTTCTTTAACTGCTCCAATGCCGGCAACTCCGAAACTGAGCTTAGGCTTTTAAGTTTATATGCACTTGCGGCACTTCCCAGTGACACGGCATCTCTAATACTGTATCCTTTTATAGCTGCCGCATAAAAACCTGACCAAAAAGCATCACCGGCACCGGTTGTGTTGACTACTTCGGTTGCTAATGTTTCATAGCGCAAGACGTCTGCTCCGTTTGAAACAATAGCACCGTCTTTACCAAGTGTCATGATTACCAGTTTTGCGCCTAAGTTGAGAAACTTTTCTATCTGATTGTGGACACTGTCTTTCCCAAAAATACGCTCGGCATCGTCCTCGGAGGGTTTTATAATGTCCACCATTCCCATGATAGATTTGATATGCTTTAAGCTTGTTTCTTCAGGCAACCTATTGTCACAAATTTGCCTGTGGTAATTAGGGTCGAAGCAGACTAGAACATTATTCGCCTTTGCTGTAGCCAGAACTTTCTCGATAGTTTCTCTGGAAGGAGACCTTGAAATAGGCCAGCAGGAAAAATGCACTATTTTGGAGTTAGAAACAGTTTTTTCAAGCTTCTCGGAATAATAGATATAGTAGTCGGCAGCCCTATAGAAAATCGGTGTAGGTGTGGAGCTGCTCTTGTTTGTGAGAACCATACTCGTCGAGCCGTCAACCCGCTGTACGCAGTCTGTGCAAATTCCTGCTGATTTAAGGTAATTTACTAAAAAATCTCCAAGGCTGTCTTTGCCAACCGCTGAAGCGAGAACAGATTTTATGCCAAGCTTCTTAACGTTGATGGCGACATTGGCAACCGAACCGCCGAAAAATTTTCTGTAAGAGTCGGTATTGGACTGATGCTTGTCGTATACGGAAACCATATCGACCAAAAGCTCTCCCACAGCAAGCACATCATTACACCTGCTGCCAAAATAAATTTTCTCATCGAGTTGCACAGAATCTCTCCTTGTACTAAGCCAGTGCTGCTTTTAGACGGTGTGTCAATCGGTTGACATATTGTGAAATTATAGTACATCAACTCAACATTTGTTGTCAATAGAAAAATGTGACAAAAATGCACTCGGATTATTAGGTAATGTGCACAAAATGCAGGTGGGTTTTTCAGCACCCTCTAAACACTTCGCTCAATTAACGTAACCGGCAGTATATACTCCTGACCCTCATGCTCATAGTTTCCTGCGAGAGAATCAAGGAGTATATCGACGGAAAGCCGAGCCATCTTTTTAACAGGCTGCCTTACGGTACTGATATCACCACATAGACTTAGGAAAGTATCGCTCCCGTCATATCCAACTATCTCTGGGTTTTTGTTTTTTTGTCTGGCGATAGATTTTATCATACCCGCCAAAATATCACCGGTGGCAAAAACACCGTCAATATCGGGATTAGCATCCATATATTCGCTTATTTTTGCTTTTTGATAATTTTCGTTTTCATCAAAACTGACTCTGCAAATATGTTCCCCGTGGTTATTTTCTGTCAAAGTGTCAAGATACCCTTTGAGTCGCAAGTCACCTTTTTTTATTTCTTCTTCCGGGCTTCCTATGAAGATAGCTATTTTCTTGCATTTTTTTGTTAAAAGATAGCGGGTGGCTAAGCAAGCTCCTCCGTAGTTATCGCTCCTGACTATTGGCACTTTGGCAGAAACAAATCTGTCAATAGCAACAACAGCAAGATTAGCCTTTTCATATATGTCGCTTGGCTGATTTCGAGAACCTACAACAATACCGTCTACTTGGTTAGATAGCAGCATTTTTAAGTGTTCTGTCTCTTTTTCTTCGTTATCACTCGTATTGCAGAGTAATGTCTTATACCCCTTTTGTGATAGGTTTTTTTCTATTTCTGTGACCATTTCACCATAAAAAGGGTTTGAAACATTGGGGAATAGAATGCCTATTAGATTAGTCTTGCTACCATAAAGGGAGCGTGCCACTTCGTTAGGAAAATAGCCCAATTCCTCAATTGCATCATTGACTTTTTTTCTGGTTGCATCACTTATATATCCTCTATTGTTTAAAACTCGCGAGACAGTAGTGGGTGAAACACCGGCAAACTTCGCAACGTTCTCAAGTTTAACTTTACCCATAAAGAAACTCCATATCAGCCCTCATCGCTTTGAGCGCGGCTTTTTCTTTCGAGATTTCCGTCATCATCCTTTTCAACAACACTTATAGCCCCGTTTGCTTCGAGGACAGCTAAGCTGACATCTTTAATCTCTTTCACCCCATGCTCTCTGATAACCTCGTCAAGCTCAAAGCGGCTTATTTTTGCTTTACTGAGATTTTCCAAAATTGGAGTTCCCTCATAAATGAGCATGAGCGGATGACCTTGCAACAATTCAGATGCTTTCGGAACCTTGTAAATGATGTTCTTAAAGATAAAATTCACCACAAAAAGAGTAATTGCCGAAACAATACCTCCCAAAAATGTCACATCAGCGGCAAGCATCGGGTGCTGAACTGCGTTACTTATAAGCAGTATGAAAACAATGTCAAAAGTGGAGAGCTGAGAAAGCTGCCTTTTTCCGAAAAGCCGAAAGGCGACAATAACAAAAACATAAACAACAGCAGAAGCCCCTGCAACTCTCAGATAAGGAAAAATCGCCTCAAAAATCTGCGCCATTATAATGACCATTCCTTTCGAAATAATTTTTTGAGAATATATACCATAATATCACAATTTTAAGTACATTGTATAGCAGGAAGTGTTTTTGGTTTATTTTGGTGACCAGAACCACATTTGTATCTAATAATTTTAACCTAACTGTGATATACTTAAATTTAGGAAAATAAAAAGAAAGAGAGGGTATACAGAATGGGTTCATTTGAGAAGGCAAAAAACGATTATAAAGGAATTGGGGTAGATGTTGATGTCGCTCTTGCAAAACTTAAAGAGAAGCCGATTTCAATTCATTGCTGGCAGGGTGATGATGTGGCAGGCTTTGATAGCGGCGGCATAGGGGGAGGTATACAGGCGACCGGGAATTATCCGGGAAAGGCGCGCAATTTCGAGGAACTGAAAGAAGATTTTAAGAAGGCGTGTTCGCTGATACCAGGCAAAAAACGTATAAACCTGCACGCAAGTTATTCTGTATTTGCAGAGGGTGAGCGGCCTAACCGCAATGAAATTGAATATAAGCATTTTTCCCCTTGGGCGGATTATGCGAGGGAGATAGGTATAGGCATAGATTTTAACCCAACCTGCTTCGGACACCCGATGGTAAAAGATAACTTGACACTTTCCAGCCCTGATGAAGCCACGCGACGTTTCTGGGTTGAGCATTGTAAGCGCAGTCGGCAAATTGCAAACTCCATTGGCGAGGCACTTAACGATAAAGTGCTCTGTAACATATGGATACCTGACGGGCTCAAAGAAATCCCCGCCGACCGCATGGCTCCGCGTATGCGTCTTAAGGAATCTTTGGATGAGATTTTTGATATTAAGCTAGCGAATGTAATAGACTGTGTGGAGAGCAAGGTTTTTGGTATCGGAGTTGAGAGTTATACCGTTGGCTCAAATGAGTTTTATCTTGCCTATGCTTCCGGCAAGCAAGGTGTATATAATTTGCTCGACAACGGACATTACCACCCGACAGAAAGCGCGGCGGACAAAATCCCGTCACTTCTCTGTTTCTTCGATAAGATCCCGCTTCACATCACACGACCGGTAAGGTGGGACAGTGACCATGTGGTTCTTTTTGATGATGAGACACGAGAGTTATGTAAAGAAATTGTTCGTAACGGCGCACTCGATAAAGTTTTGATTGGTCTGGACTTTTTCGATGCATCAATCAATCGCATAGCAGCTTGGGTTCTCGGCACAAGGAGTGTGCAAAAAGCGTTATTATATGCACTTTTAATGCCACATGACAAACTAAAAGCTGCACAGGACAAAGGTGATTTTACAAAGATGATGGTAATGATGGAAGATATTAAGACGTTGCCGTTCGGCGATGTGTGGGCTGCATATTGTGAAAGTCAGAGTGTTTCACAGGATGGCGAGTGGCTGGATACTGTTTTAGAGTATGAGAGAAATGTCTTGAGCAAGAGGAGGAATACTTAATGTTTTACCATGCATCGCAAACTCCAGGAATTACGGTTTTGAAGCCTCGCATATCAAACCATGGAACAGCCCTTGTCTATCTTTCTGCTAAAAGGCAGAATGTCCTGGTGTATTTGAGTAATGCAGTTGAAAAACATTGCAAACAAGTTGGATTTAAGCACTCGGGCTCATATAGAAAATGGGCTAGCTATGGGTTCACAAAAGATGGAGTACTTCATTTAGATGAATACTATCCAAACGCCACTATCGATACCTATAAGGGGGAATCCGGATATATTTACTCCGCAGAGGTCGTTGAAAATTATCGTGAGCAGTCTGATATTCCTGATGCAATAATTACCGAAAGTGAGGTTCCTGTCACAGCCTGCGAATATGTGCCTGATGCATATGAAGCACTATTAAAAGCGATGGAGAATAACGAAATAGTCCTCCGAAATTACTCCGATAACAGCGAGGCTTTTCAGGAATGGAATATACGCACAATTAAAACAGAATATCAAAATGCATCACAGGAGCCTGAATACAGAGAGTTTCTAAGAGCAAAGTTTGGCCTATCCGATGATTAGCATTTGTTGTAAGTTAACAGCTTTACCCATTATTATCTGTAAGTGTGAATAAAACCGCATCAAGCGCAACTGCTTGATGCTATGGGCGTTGTTGTTTAAAATTTCAGTTATTAGAGTCGTTTGCGTTGCAGGGGGTTACACGGCAGTTTGTCTGTTATCAAACAGGTGGGATATAGAGATTTAAGAAAACAAAAACGGTTAGATTTCCGATATTCACCATAACATGAGAAATATAACACCAACGTAAAGATTTGGTTTTAAGATAGACAATGCTCCAAACTGCACCCATAACTACAAGTGATACCATAGCCATCCAACTGCGATTAGCGATTGAAAATATTCCCCACATAAGAGGGTGGCTGAGTACAAACAATGCTGTTGAATATGTAACACGCCATCCGGAACGGAAAGGCAATTTCTGCAAAAGATACCCTCTCCAAAATACCTGTTCAAAAAATGGATTTATGAAAGCAAATACTATCCAAAGTACTGTTATCAGTGGATACGAAACAAGTAAATTAAGATTCAAAAGCAGGATAGATAGCGGTATAAAGCCAACGACAATAGATAATATCAGCCACCTCTTGCTCCCCAAAGGTTTTTGAAATAGTGACGATATTCCCTCTTTTCCTAACGCTTTATATGCAATCAAAAACGAACCGCCCCAATAAACAAGTGCAAGAGTAACCCAAGCCCATTCGTGTATGAACAAGTGAAAAACGTATGCAATAAGAGCACCTAAAGCAATTACACATATTGGAGCTATTATTGGTAACAAGGTTTCCTTTTTCATGTACACCTTCTCTCTCGAAGTATAAATATTACCGACAAGCCAAAAACCATCTGCTCTGTTGTTATGCTTTACCTGTTACAGTTAAAGAGAGAGCCGAGAAAATTCGACCCTCACGAGTATACGTCCGCAAACGCATACCCCAACTATGCGTATTATACAATAAGAAACCACCAAAAAGCAAGCACTCATCAGAACAAAATGTGAAGTCATTTCTCATTATACGTTTACTCTTAGCTGAATTTAAGGCATAATCCCCCCTACTGAGTAAATGCAAAAGTAGCGAGGTGCTTTTTATGATACACGAAAGCAATTTCAAAGTGCAATCTAAAGAGGGCGCAGAAGCAAAAGGTATGTTTTTGCGTAGTAATAACTCAAATAAAAAGCTAATAGTTACTTTCCCGGGCATTGGGTACACATGCGATATGCCCGTTCTGTATTATTTTCGGGAAGTCGCGCTACAACATAAATGCGACATTCTCAGTATTCAATATTACTTTTGCTCAAACTGTGGAATGATTATATCGCATGTGATGAAGTGGAGGTTTAACCTGGATTTACTTTTAGAAAAGGCAGATTAAATAATGGATTATCATATTCAGAAACTTAAACCACACGACTTTGACAAGCTGGGTAACATTTGGGATATGAGTAAGCACGAGAAAATATCTAAAACATGGTACGAGCAACTTGTCAGCGGCAATCGAGTTATCTTTGTTTATACTAAAGGCATTTTGGTTCGTAAATCAGAAAACTAGGTTTAAAAGGCGGTGAGAGAAAAGTGCAAGATTTAACAATTTATAAGGACTTCATAACTGAAATAAAAGATTTGATTTACAAAAGTCAGTATGAAGCTATGAAAGTAGTCAATAAGGCATTGATTCAGCTTTATTGGGAAATAGGTGGAGAAATTTATCGCAGACAACATGAGCAGGGTTGGGGATAAACAGTTTCATCTTTTAGGTATAACGTTTAGTTACAATTCAAGACGAGCTACCATCTCCTCTTCATAAAGATACCCTGTTTCTACAAAGCCGAGTGATACATACAGTTTTCTTGCGACATCGTTCGTCGGTTCGTATGATAATGAAATTGAATCAGCCTTCCCCTGCGGAAAAGTCTTTAAGTAATCGAGGATTTTCAGCATCGCTTCACGACCCAGCCCTTTACCTTGATACTTTTCATCAATCATAAATCGAAAAAGGTTATATGTAGACTTGTCGCCATAGTATTTATAAAGCAACTCATCTTCGTCTAACTCGCAGAATTCCATCATTGCAAAGCCAACCAACTCATCATTGAAATATATAGCGAAAGGCATCGGTGGTTTTTCGTTGTTTGTTAAATCCACATATGCTTCAGCAAGGCTATATAAGTTGGGTGCAACAAAACCTTCCTGCCCTTTAGCCAACTTCAATTTTTCAACTGCATTCCAATTATCGTGAGTTATTCTCCGAAGTTCAAGCATCGTATTCTCCTACTGTAAAGTCGCTACGCCATATCACATAGCAATAATTTGAAATCAATTATACAAAATTCCCCTATAAAATACAATAGTTACTTTTAAATGGGTTCATTGAATGGGTTCATTGAAGCAACAATTTCATCAAAGGTTGTATTGTCTTTGAACTTGCGCGTTGTAGGGTTTCTGAACAACTTTTTATATCCGCTTATGAGCGAATAATAACCGATATGTTTGAGAACAGACTCAGCATAATCTCTATCATTAATGACTAGATTTTTATCGTCTGCCAACTTGTCAAGTTGCTGAGTATAGGTTAGAAATGGTTTGCCTTTTGCCATAAATACCTCCTAGATAAAAAGAGAGCTCCCGCAGGAACTCTCCAGGTTGCAGGCCTCGCAGGTTTCTGCAACACGATCAACATGGATAGTGTATACTTTGCATAAATGAATGTCAAGCATTTGCGATGAAATTTAACAAATGAACTTTGCATTCATGCGTTTGACGACCTTTCAGACATTAGCGTTAAACTAAAAAATCTGAGTAGTTGATAACTTATGTGAAACACTGGTATTGCAACCGTTTGTGTTGTTTTTGTGACATATGACAACTCTGGTTTTTGAGAGTTGTCATATGTTCGCTTCTGGCACCCTCGGCGCCACCATATAACTACCTTTAATCTCTGTTATGCCGCCGCTCGTGGTGTGCAGTCCACTTTGTACGTTTGTCCTCTGCCTGATGTTGCGTATTTTAGTCGCACAGGCTCAAAGATGTGTTTGAAATAAATATCTATTTCGTGATTTTCGTATAGCAGAACTTTTTCAACTATTTCGGAATAAAGTTCTGGCGTTGTTTCTTCTTGGGATAAAATATCTCTCATGGCGTTTAATGTCAGCTCTATGTTGTCTTTTGCATTTTCGATAAAGCTGTTACGGTTATTCGCTTCGGCGATTTGGGTTTTCAGTCCTGCTATTTCCTTGTGATACTTCTCGGTTAGAGCTTGCATTTCGTCATCGTCTATTTTTCCATCAAGACACCAATCAATGATTTTGTTTTTCTTGTCCGTGATTCTGTCAATTTTATCTTGCAGTGGTTTGGTGTTTTCAAGCTCTCGGTCCTCAATCGAGTCTAACAAGTCTGCCTGTAGGCTATCCGTGAAATTGCCGTCCAGTATGTTCAAGTGTTGCAGTGCATATTTTACACAGCCAATCAACGCTCTATCACCTATGAGATTGCTGTTACAGCCTATGTGTACGCCATCGTTATTTGTTCTGTGTTTTCCGTAAAAGTAACCCTCTTTGCAGTACCAAAACCGTGTTACTATGCCATCTTTGTTGTATTTGTTCCTCGATACTACGAACGCACCACATACCGCACAGCGGAGTTTTCCTGAACACCAGTACCTGTTTGAGTATTTTGTGCCTGTCTTTACAAAGGTGCTTCCGCTGTCTGCAAAGCCGCATATAGAGCCGCTGAGAAGATGTACAGTGAGTATGACGGTAGTACCCACGACTACACCCGCAAGAGTGGTGTTATTCATACAGAGGTTTTATTACCTGAAAATGCACCCGCTGAGTACAAAAACCGTTCTGTTTTATGGAACTCGGTAGAGCAATCGGAGAGGTACAAAACTGCACAGCTTGCGAGGGAAGTTGAGGTTTCGCTACCTAGGGAATTAACACAACAGCAAAATATTGAATTGGCAAGAAAATTTGCAGATGAGATATTTGTTAACAATGGAATGTGTGCAGATATTTGTGTGCATGATACTGGTGTTGGCAATCCGCACGCTCATATAATGCTCACTATGCGACCGATTGAAAAGGATGGAAAGTGGGGGCAAAAATCGTATAGGAAGAACGGCAAAAAAATCCCGACTGTTGACTGGAATGACAGGGATAAAATGGAGCAGTGGCGTAAGGCATGGTCTGAGTTTTGCAACGCCGCACTTGAAAATCAGGGGGTGAAAAATAATATAGATCATAGAAGTTACGAGCGACAGGGCAATGAGCAGATTCCGACAGTTCATTTAGGCCCTGCGGCTTGGATGGAGAAGAAAGGTTTTAAAACAGAGCGTGGCAATATTAACCGTGAAGTTGCTGTGAGCAATAATGAACTTCGGCAGATTAAGGGTAGAATTAAAAAGCTGAAAACTTGGCTTTACTCGCAACCGTTTGAGCAAATAGAAAAAGCTCCATCTATGAGTGATGTCTTGCAAAACATTAAAATTACTGAGCAGTTTCGGTCAAATGCTAGGAAGATTGCGGACTTACAGGCATTTGCAAATGTGGTTAATTTTTTGAGGGATAATGATTTAGGCTCGGTTGATGAGCTTGCGGATAAGGTCACGGATATGCAACAGTCGCAGTACGACCTTGCGGGGGTAATAAAAAAGCACGAGCGCCGACTTGCGACACTCGATTTGCATTTGCATAATGTGAAGATTTATGATGATAGTAAGCCAGTTTATCAGGAATATATTGCATTGCCGAAAAGTAAGCGTGAGAGCTTTAAGGTGAAGAATATAGCCGCACTTAATGCACATGAAACTTCACATCAGTATCTTATTTCAGCTTTTAATGGACGGACAACAGTACCTTCCGCCGCTTGGAAATTGGAGCGTAAAAAACTAAGGTCAGAGCGATATGAGTTGTGCGATAAATATTTCAGTTTAAAGGCTGATGTTAAGAGTATGGAATCACTTCGCCGTGGTGCTGAGAGATTTATGGGTGATATTGCGCCTGAGCGGAAAGCGCATAGGAAGAATGAAAAATCTCTTTAGTTGAGAAAATATATGTTTATAAAAATTCTATGGTATTAGCCGCTGAAATATGCTATACTTACTGTAAATTAAGAGCAAAACGGCGGTGCGGTTATGGAAAAAGGCAAAAACGAGAAACTGAAAATACTTAGTCCCATGAGCGATATAATATTTAAGCTACTTATGGGAACTGAAACCGGCAAGGATATTCTTTCTGATTTTTTACTTGCAGTGCTTAAATTACCGCCTCATGAGTATGATGATATAACAATAATGAATCCTTTTCTATTGCAAGAGTATAAGGGCGATAAATTAGGTATTCTTGATGTAAAACTGAAACTTAAATCGGGCAAGGTTTTGAACATTGAGGTGCAAATTGACCCTATGCCGTTCATGGAATCGAGAATTTTGTTTTATATTTCAAAGTTAGTTACTGAGCAGATTGGCGAGAGCGACCAGTATGATAAGATAAAGCCTGTTATCAGCATTATCATCACAGGGCATACTTTAATTGCAGATAGCGAAAAATATCATCATCATTTTAGATTGTATGATGTTGAAAATAGGGTTTTGTTGACTGATTCTTTAGGGATTTATACGCTTGAAGTGCCAAAAGCTAGAAATGTGGTTGACGAAGACGAAGATTTAGATTTGCTTAATTGGATGAAGTTTTTTGATATTAAAAGTGAGGAGGATGCGGATATGTTAGCTACAAAAAGTCCCGAAATGAGAAAAGCGACAGTGCGTTTAATGGAGTTATCTGCTGATGAGAAGGCTCGACAGCTTTACGAAGCTAGGCTGAAGGAGCAGAGGGATAATTATGCTCGTGAGTGGGGAGCGGTACACGGAGCAAAGATTGAAATTGCTAAAAAACTTTTGAAACGCAATCGCCCGATAAATGAAATAATGGAGGACACCGGTTTAACTTATGATGAAATAGAAAGTTTGCAAAATAGCATTATTTAAAATAAGCGATAATGCGTTATTATAAGTTTATGCCTAAATTGATTTCAACATTCGGAGAGCATTATAATGTGGTAGATTTGCGGCACATAGGATTTTCCGAAAAATGGGAGAATATTATACGCAAGTAAACCGCCTGTCATTATTATAACGAATAGTAAAAGAACCGTGCGACCGACCACCGAACTAGTCAGCCGCACGGCTTATTTTACTGTGCAGGTGTAAACACCGTCTTATCAAATTCTTCATCGGATAAATAGCTGAGTTTCATAGCCGCAGTTTTGGCGATTTCTTTCATGCAATCGTCCATGAAATTGTATGCACCTGCAATGCGTGTTATTGTTTCGGTTTTGGTGGCTGTGCGACGTGGCGGGTTTGGTTTGTTGTAAATGTCAATGAGGTTGATTTCTTCGACTGTAAAGTTTAGTATGCTCATATCCGTCATTTTCAAAGGCTTGTTTGATACCGTTGTCTAACTCGTTGAGTGCTACTTTTAACTCCTCTGCTTCTGTTTCAGACTTGGATTTCCCCCAAGTCTGCACTTTTGAAAAATCTAACTTTGTACTGCTTTGGGAGGTGCTATTGTAGGCTACTGTAGGCTCTGAAACTGCGCCGCCGTAGTCAGCAAAAGCGAGTTGAGCGGCTTTGCTCCGGTCAAGTGCTGATGTTTCCCATGTGAAACGGTCGGCATTTGGCTCTGCAACTTGCATGAGTGTGTCAGGTATGCTCAGTGGGTTTTCTACGGTTTGGGTAATGCTTTTGATGATAACATCATATCCGCTTAGTTTTGCGTTGCGTATAGCTTGGCGGCGAGTGTTACCCTCGGCTATGACCTTTGTATCTTCACAGTGATTTTCAGGAGAACCTTCAAATGCGTAAAATTTGTCATAGCCGTAGCTTGTAGTTCGTCTTCTAACATAGGCGGTCATTTTACATCACCCCCATTTGCTACGGTAGTGTCAAGTAGACCCACCTATTTTTGTATATAAACCCTTGAAGTACCAAGGGATTACTCCGTATAATTACAATAAAATAGCAATACCCCCTGTTTTGGTGTATAGTGATGTTGTTCAGGCAAC